>ERZ808252.2035-NODE-2035-length-13167-cov-8.154286_pt1 | contig 13167 bp, 13 predicted proteins | sample MGYA00521242_ERZ808252 | MGnify/ENA primary metagenome ERZ808252 (study PRJEB31516, sample SAMN03275581) | gut metagenome | biome: mammalia-associated habitat; material: feces | host: Papio cynocephalus | place: Kenya | collected 2012-08-07 ...
AGGCCTCAGGCCTCTCCAGTGAAAATATCGGGAAAATCAGGTGTCAAACTTCCGACGAAAGAAATCGAACTTCCGTCCGAGGATTTGACAGCCGTGCCGATGCCGAATCCTTTGAGCGAGTTGTAGATCCCGATATAGTGTCCGCTTGCGGCGGCTTCACGCCCGCAGAGAGACATGAGGGCGGCCAAGGCCAAAGATATTGCGGCTTTTGCTTTCATCGTGGCGAAGATAGGCAATTCTTTGATTATTTCATATTATCGCTTATCTTCGCAGACCTTTGGACGATACTTATGTGCACAGTTTCTATTATTGTTCCGATATACAATGCGGAGAGGTATCTTCGCCGCTGCCTTGACAGCCTTGAGGGGCAGACATTCACTGACTGGGAGGCCGTCTGTGTCGATGACGGGAGTACTGACGCTTCTTCCGGGATATTGTCGGAATATTCGGTGAAGGACTCGCGTTTTAAAGTCATCAGCAAGCCTAATGGCGGTGTGGCTGATGCCCGCAATGCCGGCCTTGATGCGGCCCGCGGGGAGTATCTGGTCTTTGTGGATCCGGATGATTTCATCCATCCGCAGACACTTGAACTGGCCGTTGGAATGTCTAGAACTGATTCTACGGACATTGTCTGTTGGACTTATGATCGTGCGTACCGTTCAGAGTTGATTTCAAGAATGAAGTCTAGTCTTGTCCTTGACGATTTCATGCCTGCCGGCATGTCGGCCCGATATGTCTTGGCGGAGGTGAAGCGTAAGGTCTCCTACGATATGGTGGCTCATTTGACGGAGATGGAAAATCCTAGGGGGCTGGAGTGGCCGATAAGGCATTTCTACCTTTGGCAGTTCCTTTTCCGCGCCGATCTGGTGAGGGATCTGAGATTCATGACGGAATTAAAGATTTATGAGGATTTCCCGTGGTTGTGCGAACTTGCGTTGCGCAACCCGTCCGTGACCATTACACAACTGCCGCTTTACTACTATTATATGAATACATCCTCGCTGGACATGAGCACCGGAGGTGGAAGTTTGAGGGCACGCTGCCTGATTGCCGGATTGCTGCATTGCACCCGTCTGTACAAGGAAGCCGATGCATTCCAGGAGCGGGCCTGGTCACGGCTCTGCCGTTGGCCTATGATCCGTTTCCAGCTCAGGCGTAATCTTGAACTGTCTCCGCCCTCCGACAGGAAGGAACTGCGCTCATCGCTGATTAAACTCAGGCGCGAGGGCGGTTTTGACTCTCCCCCTGCTCTTGGATACTGGATATGCCGTATGAAGATATACCGTTTCATCAATGCCGAATGAAGAACATGCCTGCTGTTTCAATAATAATACCCGTATATAATGTCGAGAAATATTTGAGGCGTTGCCTCGATTCCGTTCTGGGCCAGACATTCCCGGACTGGGAGGCAATATGTGTCAATGACGGCAGTCCTGATGGCAGCCGGGCCATTGTCGAGGAATACGCCAAGGCGGATCCGCGCTTCATCCTTTATGACAAACCGAACGGCGGCCTTTCCGATGCCCGTAATTTCGGCTTGTCAAAGGCCGGCGGCGAATATGTCGTCTTTCTTGATTCGGATGACTTCATCCATCCTCAGACTTTTGAGATTGCGCTCGGCCTTGCCGCCCGGAACAATACGGACATCGTATCATGGTATAAAGACCCTAATTATCGTAATCTGACGATGCTCCGGCACTTTCTGCGTCTTGACACGCTCCGCTACCGTCCCGCTGGCTTCCGCAGGCGTTTCAGTATTGACAAGGTCAGGTGCTGCCGGACAGAGGACATAATGTCCCATGTCACTGAATGTTCGCATCCCAAGGGTATAAAATGGCCTCTCAAGCATTTTTATGTCTGGCGTCATCTTATCCGCCGGGAGGTGCTTGACGGGGTGAGTTTCATAAAGGGCATAACGTTTGAGGATTTCCCGTGGTGGAGCGAGGTGCTTCTCAAAAATCCTTCGGTGACGATAACATATCTCCCATTCTATTATTACTATCCTAATTTCAAGTCAATAGACCTTGGTTCGTCGCGGGTCAAGAAGATGAAGAACTGGTGTGCCGGACTTGAGTATTCTTTTGCGCTTTATGCGGCCGAAGCGGACAGCAGGCAGATGGATCTCTGGTCTGCCAACTGCAAGTGGCCTGTCATAAACGTGATGATAGGACGCTGGCTGCCGAAGTTTGATTCCTCATCTGCCGAATGCTCCGAGCTTGTCCTCGGACTGGAGCGGCTCTGGAATGCGGGAGCCTTTGAGGATGTGAGAGATGAGCGCGGGCGGAGAAGCCGGGAAGCGGTGGCGCGGTTTATCAGAAAGTGAAAAAAAAGTCTTATATTCGCAGCGCGTATACTAAAGAACTAGACAATGTCAGTAGAAATCAAAGAAGTGCAGTCTCGCAAGGAGCTGCGTGAATTTGTCAATTTTCCGGAGAAACTATATAGACACAATCCATATTATGTCCCGCCTCTTGAGTTTGACCAGATGGACACTCTGGATCAGAAGAAGGGGGCGGCTCAGGAGTTCTGTGACTCGAAACTTTACCTTGCGTACAAGGACGGGAAACTTGCCGGAAGGGTCGCGGCAATCGTCAACCGGCTTGCCAACAAGCAGTGGAACCACAAGGAGGTCCGTTTCGGCTGGTATGATTTCATTGATGACCGGGAGGTGTCCAAAGCCTTGATGGACAAGGTCGAGGAATTCGGGCGCAAGTATGGCATGGAGTCTGTTGTTGGCCCGCTCGGGTTTACTGACTTCGACCCGGAGGGGCTTCTCATTGAGGGTTTTGACCAGCTCAGCACCATGGCTCTCATATACAACTATCCTTATTATGTGGATCATATTGATGCCATGGGCTTTCAGAAAGATGCCGACTGGATAGAGTATAAGATATATGTGCCAGAGGCTCTTCCCGAGCGTGTCGCCCGGATGGCAAACATCATTAAGCAGCGCGCCAATGTGCATATCACTCCTCTCACCCGCAAATTGATCAAGGAGAAAGACTATGCGCACAAGATTTTCAAGATAATCAACGATTGCTATAAGAATCTTTATAACTTCACGGTCCTTCCTGAGAAGATGGCCGACAAATATATCGGTTTCTATCTGAAGGTTCTTGACCTTAATTATGTCAGCCTTGTCGAGAATGAGCGCGATGAGATTGTGGCTTTCGGCATCACTATGCCTTCAATTGCGCGTGCGCTGCAGCGAAGCCGCGGCAAACTCTTCCCTTTCGGATGGTGGTATCTTGCAAAATCGCTTTTCTTCAAGAGGGAGGAAGGTGTCGAGATGCTGCTTGTCGGGGTGAATCCGGATTACCAGAACTCTGGCGTGAACACCCTTGTGCAGGCCGACATGTTCCGCAAATATACGGAGGCTGGCGTGAAATGGGCCGAGACCAACGCCATTCTCGAGACGAACATCAAGAATCAGGGGCAGTTTAAGGAATTCGATCATGAGTGTAAGAAGCGTCGCCGTTCTTATATCAAAAAGCTTGATTAATAAGTCTTAAAACAAAAGTGTCAGATTCGATAACAAAAATGTTGCCGCCACTTCCGGAGCGGATGAGGCCAAAAAATCTCTCGGAATATGTCGGGCAGCGCCATCTTGTCGGTGATGGCTGTATCCTCCGGAAGATGATAGATTCCGGCAATCTGACTTCTTTTATTCTATGGGGGCCGCCAGGCGTCGGCAAGACGACTCTCGCGAGGATTATCTCCACTACGCTTGACAGGGAGTTCTATACACTTTCTGCCATAAGTTCCGGGGTCAAGGATGTCCGGGATGTCATTGACAAGGCCAAGTCAAAGTCGCTTTTTTCGAGTGCGGCCGCTCCGATACTGTTCATAGATGAGATCCACAGGTTCAACAAGGCACAGCAGGATGCTCTGCTTGGAGCCGTGGAAGCCGGGACTGTGGTACTTGTCGGGGCCACTACAGAGAATCCGTCCTTTGAGGTGATCACTCCCCTCCTGTCTCGGTGTCAAGTCTTTGTCCTCAAGAGTCTTGAAGTGGAAGATCTTCAGCGGCTCCTTGATCGTGCACTGTCTGAAGATGAAGTTCTGAAGCATAAGGATATCGAGGTGCGCGAAACTGAAGCCCTCTTCAGGCACAGCGGCGGGGATGCCCGTAAGCTGCTGAACATCCTTGAACTGGTGACTGATGTGTCCGATGGCGGTAAAATTGTGATAGACAACGCCAAAGTGACTGCTTGTCTTCAGAACAATGTGGCTATCTACGACAAGGGTGGGGAGATGCACTACGACATCATCTCAGCGTTCATAAAGAGTGTTCGCGGTTCTGATCCCAACGCAGCTGTCTATTGGATGGCGCGGATGCTGGATGGAGGAGAGGATCCTCTTTTTATTGCCAGGCGCATGTGCATCCTTGCGGCGGAGGATATCGGACTCGCGAACCCGAATGCCCTGCTGCTTGCGGATGCCACTTTCCGCATTGTACACAATATAGGCATGCCTGAAGCTCGTATCCCATTGAGTGAATGCGCTATATATCTTGCGAGCTCCCCCAAGAGCAATTCTGCCTATCTGGCGATTGATGAAGCTCTTGCTGCGGCGAAAAGTGATTCTTTAGCCGCAGTTCCCCTGTACCTGCGCAACGCTCCGACAAAATTGATGTCAGAGCTCGGATACTCAGACGGGTATAAGTATGCTCATGATTTCCCCGGGCATTTTGCCGATCAGGAATATATGCCGGATGCGTTTGCCGGGCGTGTGTTCTACCAGCCGCAGGAGAACCGTCATGAGGACTCCCTCAAATCCTACCTAAAGTCCTGCTGGCCGAAGTATTATTCAAAATGATGACGATCCCTCAGACGGTATCCGCTCAGCGTGAGTACTTCAGCAGCGGAGTAACGCTTGACCTTGACTTCCGGCGCAGGATGCTCAAGGCCTTGGACGCATCCGTTGACAAGTGGGAAAATGCATTGTATGAAGCTCTCCAGACGGACTTGCACAAGTCGAGAGAAGAGGCTTATATGACGGAAATCAGTATTGTCAAGGGTGAAATCAAGGCTTGTCTTGGGAATCTTGGCAAATGGGCCTCACGGAAGCGTTGCCCTACTCCCCTGTCCGGCTTCCCGTCAAGGAGTTATACGGTTACGGAGCCGTTGGGCAGTGTGCTGATATTGTCTCCGTGGAATTATCCGGTACAGCTTGCGCTGAATCCTCTCATCGGGGCGATAGCTGCCGGCTGTACGGCTGTGCTTAAGCTTTCTCCGTTGGCACCATCGGTGAGCGCCGTCCTCTCACAGCTGTTGAGCGAGTGTTTTGAGCCGGAGTATGTCGCTGTGTTTCAAGGGCACAGGGATGTCAATGAGGCTCTGTTTGAGGAGCGTTTTGACTTGATTTTCCTGACTGGCAGTCCCGCTCTTGGAAAAGTGGCCATGTCGGCGGCGGCGAAGAATCTTACACCTGTGATTCTCGAACTTGGGGGCAAGAGCCCGTGTGTCATTGACAAGGGCGCCGATCTGGCCCTTGCTGCAAGACGGGTGGCATGGGGCAAGATACTGAATGCCGGACAGACCTGCATTGCGCCTGACTATATCTTGGTGCAAAGGGATCTGAAAGATGCCTTTGTGAGGGAATTCAGGAGTGCCGTATCTGCTCTTCTGGGTGTGCATCCGGAAGAAAGCCCTTATTACGGGAGGATTGTCAGCGACCGGGCATTCCAACGCATAGTCTCTTATCTTTCAGAGGGCGAAGTCCTGGCTGGAGGACATTATGACGAGAATACACGTTTCATGGAGCCGACTCTTCTCGGGGATGTGAGTCTGGATTCAACTGTAATGCAGGACGAGATCTTCGGCCCAGTCTTCCCCGTACTTGTATATGATGATCTGGGCGAGGTGGAGGGCTTTGTCAATTCACGCCCCAAGCCGTTGGCATTGTATTATTTCGGTGAGGAGCGTACTGGATGGGAATTTGTCAGAAGGACGAGTTCCGGCGGAGCCTGCATCAACGATACCATAATGCATATAGCCAATCCGGCGCTCCCATTCGGTGGGGTCGGCAATTCAGGCATGGGACATTATCACGGCAAGGAAAGTTTTCTCGCCTTTTCACATACGCGTTCCGTTCTCTGCTCGCCGAGACGCTTTGATGTCCCGTTCAGATATATGCCCTATCGCCTTTTCGGGCTTGTCAAGAAACTTCTTGGCTGAGACACCCTATCGCTACTATGGCAGAGGAATCTTCAGCTTTTGCCCCGGACGGATGTTGTCGCTTTTCATGCCGTTGGCTTTCTTGATATTCTCTGCGCTCACACCTGGATATAGTTTCGCGATATTGTATAGCGAATCTCCCTGCCGTACAGTGTAAGTGCTTGTCCTGCTCGAAGAAGATGACGATTTGCCGGATGAGGTGGAGGATTTTCCAGACGGGTTTTTGGTCGCCCCGTAGATATAGAGTGTCTGTCCAGCTCTGATGTTGGCTGACTTGAGGTTGTTCCATTTCTTTATCTGGTTGACACTGACACCGTAGCGTGAGGCTATGCGTCCCAGATAGTCTCCGCTCTTGACTTTGTATGCTATCCGCTGTTGCCCGGAAGGGCGGCTGCCCTTTCTCTGCACGTCTTTGAGGACTTTCTGGCTCAGAAGAGAGTCCGCCTTGAAGTTGTAAAGGGAGTCCCTGTCAGCTTCAACAAAGGCTGTCGTCCATGTGTACGGGAGTTTTAGGACGTGGCTCCTGCTGTTCCCGGGAATTATCTCGTGTATATATTGAGGGTTGAGATTCTTGAGGACATCCATAGGCACCCCGACAACGGAGTTGATCTGGGCGAAGTGGAGGTTTTTGCGGATCTCGAATGTGTCGGTCTGCGCGGGCATGCCTACATTCTGCGGCACGATTCCATACTCTTTATGGTAGGTCATCGCGTACATGGCCCCCACAAACGCCGGCACATAGCCTCTTGTCTCCCGTGGAAGATACGGGTAGATGCTCCAGAAATCCCTGCTGCCGCCTGCCCGCCTGATGGCCTTGGAGACATTGCCGGCACCGCAGTTGTATGAACTTATGGCGAGTGCCCAGTCTCCGAATATCTTGTATGCGTCGCGCAGGTAACGTGCCGCGGCGTCCATGGCCTTTTCGACATCGAGCCTCTCGTCCACGAAAGAGTTGATTTCCAGTCCGTAGTTGCGGGCTGTGCGGTACATGAACTGCCAGATGCCCCTGGCTCCGGCACGTGAAGTGGCTACCGGGTTGAGCATGGATTCGATCACCGCCATGTATTTCAGCTCAAGCGGGAGGCCGTATCTGTTGAGCACATCCTCGAACATCGGGAAATAGTAGCTGCTCAAGCCCATTACGCGACTCATCCTTTCCGGCATCTTCTCGGAGTAGAGAATTATGTAGTTCTTGACATTGTCATTGAATGGCAATGTGATGAATGAATTCATGGCATTCAGCCTGTCGATCATCTCCTGGTCGGGGACGTTGGAGGAGAAACGCACAGAGTCCATGTCGAATTCTGAAACCGAACCCGCTTCGCCTGCGAACGAGTTTCTGTACCAGAGGTGCAGGAGGCTGTCGCTGACTTCGGCCGTGTATTCTATGCTGTCTTCGGCTTCTGCGGAACTGTTGCCCTCGATCACGGCCCTCAGTTCATTGTCTTCTATGTAGCGTCTCTCCTCAAGGCTGTCTACCAGGGCCTGAAGCGAGTCGAGACTGGCTTTCAGGGCGCTGTTCTCTGTTTGCAGAGCCTTGCGGCTGGGCCTTTTGAAAAGGTCGGAGAGGCTCTGCGCTTGCATTGTGAGTGTGGAGAGCAGAAGTCCTGTGAGAATTATGGTTGTCTGTCTGGTCATCTTCAAAAATTCATTCCGAGTTTCAGACCGAATGCCGGGCGTACGGAGCCTCCCGCAGACGCGAACTGGCAGTCCGGGGCCAACATTGTCGGGGAAACATTGAGCGAGATGTCGTCGTCCACCTCGAAGTTGTGCATGTAGGAGAATACGTTGGCATCCATTATCTGAAGCAGGTATACAGCAGCCGTGATAAGCAGGGCGTAGTCACGATACCGCCGGTACGTGTTGCGGTAGTACAACGCCTGATCGGCGGTTATCGGGCCTGTATATTCATGCTCCGTATCTGTGGCCTCTTTGTATATATTGCGGAAACGCTGGAAGTTACGTGAGAAATCAGAGTAGTAGTGGATCCCCGCTGCCATGGCTCCGAGATAAAGGGGAAGCTTCCAGTACTCGCGGTTGTAAATCTGTCCGAGTCCCGGAACCAGGACCGAATACATGGTCGCCTTTCCGGCATGAGGGTATTCTGCCGGGCTGTAATTGAGGACTCCGTCCATCATGGTACCCCAATATGCGATTCCTGCTCCGATAAAGCACCATTTGGCAGCATCGTGTCTGCCCTGTGTATTGAGGTAGATCCCGGCTCCGAGGCTTCCTCCTATGGTTCCGTATACTATGGGAAGTTTCCAGTACTGCCTGTTGTAGATCTGGCAGCCGCCTATCATTACGGCTGAACCCATGGCCATTGTCCCCATCTTGATCTGTCTCTGGTGCTTGAGTCCCCCGATGTATTCCTTGAACGAGAACAGCACGTCAGTAGTGTCTACCTTGTCTGCCGGGTCGGAGTTGTACTGCTGCGAGAAAGCTTCGTCCCTAAACTGGGCGCGCACGGAAAAAGCGGACAGCAATAATGCCGCCACAATCGCCATAATGAACTTTACCCTTGCCCTCGGAGTCATCAGAAATGTTTGTCTTCAAGTGCTTTGACGAAAGCCCGCACTTCCTCGTCGGAGTTGAAGCGGATTGTCATTGTGCCTTTCCCGCTGCTGTTTCTCTTCATGGATATGCTGCTGGAGAAGTACTTGCCCACATGCTCGAGGACCTTGTAATAGTCGTCAGTGAGATCCTGTTCTCTGGTCTTGGGGCGGGACGGGCCTGATTTGGGGTCAAGCACGACCTTCCTCGCAAGGGACTCGAGTTCACGGACAGAGAGCCCGTCCCTGATGACCAGATCGCAGAGCTTTTCCTGAAGTTCAGGCTCTTCGACTCCGAGGATCGCCTTGGCGTGTCCTGCGCTGAGCAGGCCTACCTTTATGTCGTGCTGGACTTTGGCAGGCAGTTTGAGCAGTCTTATCGTGTTGGCGATGGTCGCCCTCTTCTTCCCCACCCTGTCGGCAAGCATGTCTTGGGTGAGCGAGCATTCATCGATGAGCCTCTGGTAGCTCAGCGCCAGCTCTATAGGGTCGAGGTTCTCCCTCTGGACGTTCTCCACGATGGCCATTTCGAGCATCCCCTGGTCGTTGGCATCGCGGATATATGCCGGGATGGTCGTCATGCCTGCCAGACGGCACGCCTTGTAGCGTCGCTCTCCGCTTATTATCTGGTAACGGTTGTCTGTAACGCGTCTGACAGTCACGGGCTGGATCAAGCCAAGTGTCCGGATGGATGCTGCCAGTTCCTCCAATGCTGTCTGGTCGAAAGACATGCGTGGCTGATACGGGTTCGGCTCGATCATGTCCACCGGAATTCTGAGTATGTCGGCCGTGTTTTCCTGCCGGCCCCGTGTGCCTACGACTTCTTTGTTGACGTATCCGACCGGCTTGCGAAGGGCGTCTGCATTGGGAACTTCCCCAAGCAGCGCGCTCAATCCCTTGCCAAGCCCTCTTGGCTCTTTGCTCATATTTGTTCTCCGTTATGCTCCATGACCTCCTTTGCAAGATTGAGGTAGTTGTTGGAGCCGTTGCACATTATATCATAAAGGACTATCGGCTTTCCGTGAGAGGGGGCTTCGCTCAGGCGTATATTACGCTGTATGACAGTCTTGAAGACCATCTCCTTGAAATGCTCCCTGAGTTCGGCCAGCACCTGGGTGTGGACTTTCGTGCGCCCGTCGTACATGGTCACGACAAAGCCTTCTATCGACAGGTCGGGGTTGTATCCTCCCTGTACGAGGCGTATGGTCTGCAGAAGTTTACCCAGACCTTCAAGCGCAAAGAATTCCGGCTGCACGGGGATCATCACGGAGTCCGCTGCCGTAAGGGAGTTGATGGTGATGAGTCCGAGCGAAGGTGAACAGTCGATTATGATATAGTCATAGTTGTCTTTGACAGGGGCCAATACGGATTTCATCACGGATTCTCGTTGTCCGGTCTCGAGAAGCTCTATTTCTGCCCCGACGAGATTGATATGTGAGGGAATCATATGCAGACGCTCCATCTCTGTCTGTATCAGAGCATCTGAGATGTCTATCTTGCCAATCATCACTTCATACAATGTCCGTTTCTCGTCATTGTCCGGGTTGAAATTTAGCCCGGAGGTCGTGTTGGCTTGAGGATCGGCGTCGATTATGAGCACCTTCTTCTCAAGGACAGCGAGGGAAGCGGCAAGATTGATGGCGGTAGTGGTCTTGCCCACGCCGCCCTTCTGGTTTGCTATAGCGATGACTTTACCCATATTCCTATTCTCGAAGATTACAAAAGTAATAATTTATTCCTACATTTGCGGCATGTCTGAAACAAAAACCGACTGTTATTTCATCGTCAATCCCCGTGCCGGTTCTGGCAGGACGATGTGTGAATGGCTCCCCGCCGAGCATAGGCTGGAGCGTTCCGGCATTTCTTTCGTTACAGCTCTCACCGACTATAAGCGGCATGCCACAGCGTTGGCATACGAGGCGGCGGCAAGCGGATACAGACGGATATATGCGGTCGGCGGAGACGGCTCTGTACACGAGGTATTCAACGGAATCTGTTCCTGGTGCTTCGAGCATGCTGTTCCCACAGAGGAGTTTACAATCGGGGTGGTGCCGATAGGTTCCGGAAACGACTGGATAAAGTCTTTCAACGTGCCGAATGATGTGGATGAGGCTGTGGATCTGATATGTAAAGGGAGTGTCGTGCCGATGGACGTGATTGAGGTCAGCAGCTGTGCCGGGAGACGTCTTTACATGGCGAATATCGGCGGTGTCGGTTTTGACTCGCATGTCTGCCAGAGGGTCAATTCGCAGAAAGAAAGCGGCAAGAGAGGTAAACTTATATATCTCAATGCTTTGCGCTATACGATATTGAGCTTTAGATCAATTGACGTATGCCTCGTTGCGGACGGCCGGTCTGTTTTCAGCGGGCCATGTTATTCTTTGGCTTTCGGTAACGGGCGCTATTCAGGAAGCGGTATGCGTCAAGTCCCGTTGGCAAAGGTCGATGACGGTCTGCTCGATTACACGATAATTCCGAAATTGAGCCTCGGGAAGATTGTACGGGAAATGCCGAGGCTGTATCAGGGCAATCTCAATGAGTCCAAGTATATACTCGGCGGCAAGTGCAAGGTGCTTCAGGTCGTGCCAATGAGCGAGGGCTCAGATGACATATTTGAACTTGACGGGGAGATCGAGGGACGCCTGCCGTTGACTATGGAAGTTACTGGCAGTAAAATCAATGTTGTTGCAGGTTCAGTTTCCTTATAGCAAGCCTTGCCAGCGAGGCTATCCCCCAAGCGAACAGGCTCCCCACCACGAACCCTGTCAGCACATCGCCGAGGAAATGCTTTCCTACAAAAATGCGGCTGATACCCACTAGCAAGGCCCAAGCGAGGATACAATACTTGTACACTTCGTGCCGTGGCATGTTGATCTTGCGGGCATTGTTGAAACCTATGGTGGAACATACGGCGAAGCCGATCGCGTTGGCGGCATGAGCAGAATAAAACCCGTGCAGATTCCCCCTTCCCTCAAGCAGGTGCAGTCCCCTTCCGGCAGTGAATGAATCCCAACATGGGCGCAGTCTGCCGAAAAACTCCTTGGTGAAGTTGGCGAACTGGTCGCACGCCACGATGGTCAGGATGCATGAAACGGTGACGATCAGCGCCTTTTTCCATCCGAGCCTTATGAACAGGAAAATCAGCACAGCCAGATAGAGCGGATACCATATTTCCTTATCGGAAAATACTCTCCACATCGCGTCTGTAAAACTGCAGTGCAGCGAGTTGATGCCCATGGTTGCTACCCGGTCCGCGTTTTCGAGATGATCCCAAAGTGTCAGTCCTGCAATGCTTTCCATAATGCGTCTTTGAGTTTGTCCAGACCTTCTCCGGTGCTGGAAGATATGAATACGTATGGTATCCCTGCCGGGATTGATGGCCGCATCTGCTCCTCTATCTCCTTGTCGATCAGGTCGCACTTGGTGATGGCGAGCACCCGCTGCTTGGTTAGAAGCTCCGGGTTGTAGAGTTGGAGCTCGTTGAGGAGTGTGCGGTATCCTTTGGCGATGTCCTCTTCCTCCACGCTCACCATGAAGAGCAGCACTGAGTTGCGCTCGATGTGGCGCAGGAAACGCAGGCCTATGCCTTTTCCGTCGTGTGCTCCCTCGATGATGCCCGGGATGTCCGCCATCACGAAAGAGCGTCCGTCGTGGTATTTGACTATGCCGAGGTTCGGTTCAAGCGTCGTGAAAGCATAGGATGCGATTTTCGGTTTTGCTGCCGTGATCGTGCTCAGCAAGGTTGACTTGCCAGCGTTCGGGAATCCCACAAGCCCCACGTCTGCAAGGAGCTTGAGTTCAAGGATATAGACTCCTTCCTGCCCGTCTTCTCCCGGCTGGGCGAAACGTGGGGTCTGCATTGTCGGGGTCTTGAAATTGCTGTTGCCAAGGCCTCCGCGGCCACCCTTGCATAGGATTCTCTCCTCTCCAGCCTCCATCATCTCGAAAAGCGTCTCCCCTGTCTCGGCATCTTTGACTACGGTCCCTACGGGCACGTCCAGGAATATGTCGGCTCCGTTCTTGCCGCTGCGGTTGGCCGAGCCTCCTTTCTCCCCGTCATCGGCCTTGATGTGCTTGCGGTATTTGAGATGGATGAGGGTCCAGAACTGCGGGTTGGCCCGTAGGATGATGTGGCCTCCGCGTCCGCCGTCTCCCCCGTCCGGTCCGCCTTTCGGTATGTATTTGGCCCGGTGCAGATGCACCGAACCTGCGCCCCCGTGTCCGGATGCGCAGTATATCTTGACGTAGTCTATAAAGTTGCTGTCAGGCATAATTTTCTATCTTTTTTAATGACCCTCTTTGAGGTCAATAACCTTTTTGAAGCTGGAAAGCCCAACTTCAAAAGTGCAAAGATACTTAAAGCTCGTGAAAATTCACTATTTTTCCATCTTTGACACTTACTTTTGGAGAGAATAGGCCCCCAGACCGCTGAGGAG
>ERZ808252.2036-NODE-2036-length-13164-cov-4.137081_pt1 | contig 13164 bp, 13 predicted proteins | sample MGYA00521242_ERZ808252 | MGnify/ENA primary metagenome ERZ808252 (study PRJEB31516, sample SAMN03275581) | gut metagenome | biome: mammalia-associated habitat; material: feces | host: Papio cynocephalus | place: Kenya | collected 2012-08-07 ...
GTTGCCGTGGAATATGTTCCGAACGCACAATCGGCATAACAAAAAAGAGCAGGACGACTCCTGCTCTTACATACAAAGAGGCATAAGAAGGCAAAAAGAAATCGAGTGTCCTCATCCAACTCTCAGGTTGGTTAAGAATACTCGATATGCTCGCAATGACAGGACGACAGTTAATCGCACATTTTACGGTAGTTGCAATGACTAAACGGCTTGTCATTCTGAACGCGAAGCGTGAAAGAATCCGTAATTCCCCTTAAAAAAGAACGGATTGCCACACACCTAACGGTGGTCTCGCCTGCCGGCTCGGTCGGTGCTTCTGCTCCGCAGAGGTGTCCGCCGGACACCCGCACCGCAATGACAAGGCAACAGCTTATTGCACACACCTTGCGGCATTCGTGGCAACTAAATGGTGTGTCATTCTGAACGCGAAGCGTGAAAGAATCCGTCTTCTTATAAAACCGAGACCGCCGTCCGAAGGGTAAAGCCTTCGGGCGGCGGTCTTTGTATATAAAGGGGCTGTATCGGTAATTTGTAGGCAGTAAGCCGCTGCCGCCGATTTACGGGATATCCCTTTTTTGCCCCTGCTATATACTATGAAAAAACATCAGATAGGTGACTTTCTTATAAACAAAATTCCAAGCGTATTTGCACCGCAGTGAGATGAAACGGTACAGCCTGCGCGGGTTACAAACACCTCTTTAAACGGCGCCAATGACTTTGCAAGCTCGGTTACTTCCTTTACAAGCTCCGGGTCGCAGCCGGCGTGGGTTATAAACACGCGGTCCAATATAATATCGGAATGATCGCTTATCTTTTCGGTTATATACTGCTTTAAAACATCGCCGTATTTACCGCGGTATTTTTTTGAAACGTCCATTTTGCCGTTTTTAACCTGTATGCAGGGCTTAAGCTTTAAAAGGTTTGCGCCGAACATTGCAAGCGCAGAGCATCTGCCGCCCTTGTAAAGATATTCAAGGCTGTCGATAACAAACGAGGCGTCCACGCAGGGTACAAGCGCCTTTGTTTTTTCAACTATCTCTTCAGCCGAAAGACCGCTTCTTAGCATTTCCGCCGCGGCAACAACAAGCAATCCGCCGCCGGTTGAAAGGTTTTTGGTATCGATTACATAAACGTTTCCCAGCTCTTCCGCCGCAATGCAGGCGTTATTGTATGTAGAGGACATATCCGAGCTTATGGTAAAATGGATCACGGTTTTGTTTTCATCTTTGAATTTTTTAAAAAACTCAAGGCAGTCGCCAACATTTGTTGCGGCGGTTTTCGGCAGCTCGCCTGTTTTTGCGTGGTGCGCGTAAATATCGTCCGGAGTTATATCAACGCCGTCGGTATAAACCTTATCGCCCAAAGTAATGCCGAGAGGTGAAATTGCAACGTTATATCTTTCGCGCAGTTCGGGACTTAGGTCTGTTGTGCTGTCGCTGGTTATCACTATATCAGAAGCCAAAAAAATACCCCCATAATAATTATTAAGTGTATTATATCATTTAATGCGTAATTTGGCAATAAAATTATTAAGTAAAGAAATAATTATATATTTTTTCGGCGTAATGTGTTAAAATAACTATATGTGCTTGAAACGGGAGAGGAAACAGCCTTGAAAAAGAAGCTTTCGGCGTGTGTTGCGGTTTTTACATTGATCATTTTAGTTTTGGCGGGAGCGCTGGCATATGCCGTAACGGCGTTAAGGCAAAAGGACAAAGCCGCCGCCGTTACAAGGGAAAGGCTTAAGGAAAGCGGCGAGCTTTTAAGCTCGGCTGAAAGTAGCCTTTCGGATTACCGCGCTAAGGCAGAGGAAAAGGATAGGCTTAACAGCGATTTACAGGATAAGCTTAATAAAGCGGAGGAGGAAAACGCCGAGCTTAGAAAAAAGCTTGAAACACTGAGCGCAAAAAAGGCGGAGGAGCAGGCAGGCTTGATCGCCGCGTCCGCCGAAAAGCCGAGCGGCAGGCACGTTTGCTACCTTACCTTTGACGACGGACCCTCCGACAACACGCTTGAAATACTTGAAATTTTAAGAAAATACGGTATAAAAGCCACCTTTTTCGTAATAAATTCCGAAAAGCTTGATTACGTTAAAAATATTTACGAGGCGGGACATACCGTAGGTCTGCACAGCGCCACGCATAATTACAGTGAAATTTATAAAAGCACGCAGGCTTATCTTGATGATTTAAAGGTTATATCCGACCGTGTGGAAAGTATAATAGGCATAGCGCCTAAGGTTATGCGCTTTCCCGGCGGCAGCAGCAATTCGGTAAGCCGCAAATACTGCGCGGGGGTTATGTCCTCACTTACAAGGGCGGTTGAAGAGCTCGGCTATTCTTATTACGACTGGAACGTAAGCTCAGGCGACGCGCTTTCCGAAACCCCAAGCTTTACTTATATAAGAAACAACGTTTTAAAAAGCGCGCGGGATAAAAATTCCGCCTGCGTGCTTATGCACGATTCCGATACCAAAACCACCACCGTTAAGGCTCTGCCCGAAATTATAGAGGGGCTTATGAAAATGGGGTATTCGTTTGAGCCGATAACGCCCGAAGCCTACGGCTACCACCATAACACGCTTAACTGAAAAGAGAGGATTTTTTGAACAAACGAACGCTTAAAATATTATCCTACACATTTTATACCGCCGCGTTTTTGTGTATTGCCGCTATGTGCGCAAACGCGCTCGGCATTACGGATTTAGGGCACGGCGGCAAAATAGCGGCGGGATTTATCGCTGTTATAAGCGGCTATGCGGCGTCTTATTTTACGGCGCTTTGCGCCGCGCCTAAAAAGCGGTATTCGATTATTAAAAGCACGGTTATATTTATTTTTGTATTTTATATAATAGTTTTAGTGGATTTCACGCTTATAGACGATAATCTCGGCCGCAACATATTTAACATATACAACTGGAATACCACCGCGTTTTCGGATTATATAAACCGAAACACCAACATTGTGCCGTTTGCCACGGTAAGGCTTTTTATAAACGCCGTTAAAAACAGCGCTCTGCCGCTTTATGCAGTGCTTGAAAATCTGCTTGGAAATTTGGTTGCGTTTATGCCGCTACCGTTTTTTCTTGCCTGCCTTTTTAAGCGATTTAACAATTGGTATTCGGTTTTAATTACCGTTTTGCTTTCGGTAATTACGGTTGAGCTGTTGCAGCTTTTGTTTCTTACCGGCTCAAGCGATATAGACGACGTTATACTGAATACCGCCGGCGCTATGCTGCTTTACGGCGTTTTAAGAATAAAAGGGGTAAGCCGTTTTATAAGTAAAATAACCTTCGGCGTATGGGAGACGGAAAATGGAACGGATTAAAATAACGGCGTGCGCTAAGATCAACCTTTCGCTTTCGGTGCTCGGCAAAAGGGAGGACGGCTACCACGAGCTTGATACCGTAATGCAAAGCGTTGATTTAAGCGATACCGTGTATATTGAAAAATACAGCGGTATTATTACCGACTGCAGGGGTATAAGCGCGGAAGAAAACATAGCCGCAAGGGCGGCAAGGCTGTTTTGCGAAAAAACGGGAGCCGAGGGCTGTAAAATTAAAATTGAAAAGCGCATACCTGCGGCGGCGGGCTTAGGCGGCGGCAGCGCGGACGCCGCGGCGGTGCTTGCAGGGCTGAACAGGCTTTATAAAACGGGTATCAGCGAAACGGAGCTTTGCGAAATTGCGGTAAAAATAGGGGCGGATGTACCCTTTTTAATTGCGGGCGGCACGGCGAGGGCGCGCGGAATAGGCGAAAAGCTTACGCCGCTTACGCCGCTTAAGGACTGCTGTTTTCTTATAGCAAAGGCAGAGGAAAAGCCTTCCACCGCCGAAATGTTTTCAAGGCTTGACAGTACCGATTACATAAAACCCGATATTGAAAAAACGGTCAACGCGGTAAATCGCGGCGATTTAAACGGGGTGCTTGAAAATCTCGGTAATTCGTTTGAAATACTGTGGAGTAAAAGCCCCCTTAAGGAAATGCTTTCAAGCACGCACCCTGCCGCCTGCTCGCTTTCGGGCAGCGGTCCCGCAAGGTTTGCGGTATACGGCGATCTAAACGCCGCGTTACGCGCAAGGGATAAGCTTTCGGCAAAGGGCGTTTTTTGCGAAATATGCAAACCGTTAAATAAATCGCTTATATTTGAATGAAATTTTAATTTCGAGTCAATATTCATAACAGAAACCTTATTTTAAATTGTTTAAAGGAGCTTTGTTATGAATAAAAAATTATTTTCACGCCGCGCGGCGGAGCTTTCACTGCTTTGCGGGCTTTTATGCTCGGTATTTCTTTCGGCTGCGCATTTCGGCGCCGCCTGCGACGACCTAAGAAGCAACGTTTTGCGGTTACATATAATCGCAAATTCAAACAGCGCCGAGGATCAGGCGGTAAAGCTTAAGGTAAGGGACAGCATATTAGCGCAGACCGCCGATATTTTTGACGGCAAAACAAGCCTTAAGGAAGCCGAGGCGTCTGCGGCGAAAAACATTGAAAGGCTAAATGAAGCGGCGGTTAAAACGCTCAGGGAAAACGGCTTTAATTACGGCGCCGCGGCTGAGATAGGCAACAGCTATTTTGAAACCCGCGAATATGAAGATTTCACCCTGCCTGCCGGCAATTACCGCTCGCTTATAATACGGCTCGGAAACGGTGAGGGCAAAAACTGGTGGTGCGTTGTGTTTCCGGCAGTCTGCGTGCCTGCGGCGGGTGACGCAAGGCTTTCCGACAGCACCGCAGAAGTCAGCGCTGATATAGCCGAGCACCCGAATAAATATGTAATGAAGTTTAAAGCGGTGGAAATTTACGAGGACCTAAAAAGGCTTTTATCGCGTTAAACACGCCGCTGTACCAAGTTAGTCTTGACTTTTTTGTAAATTTACTTTACTATAGTATTTGTAGAAATTTCGGGTTTACGGAGGAATTTGCTTTGGAAAATTCTAAAAAAAGTATGGATACTATAGTGGCTCTTGCCAAAGGACGCGGTTTTGTATACCCCGGCAGCGAAATATACGGCGGTCTTGCAAATTCGTGGGATTACGGCCCCTTGGGCGTTGAGCTTAAAAACAATATTAAAAAGGCGTGGCTTAAAAAGTTTGTGCAGGAGTCTCCCTATAACGTAGGGCTTGACAGCGCTATTCTTATGAACCCCGAAACCTGGGTGGCTTCGGGTCATTTAGGCGGATTTTCCGACCCGCTTATGGACTGCAAAAGCTGCAAAACCCGCCACAGAGCGGATAAGCTTATTGAAGATTATGTGGCGGAAAACGGTCTTAACGATAATCCCGCCGCTATGAGCGACGAGGAAATGATGCAGTATATAAAGGATAAGGGCATTGCCTGTCCTGACTGCGGCAGTCACGATTTTACCGATATACGCAAGTTTAACCTTATGTTCAAGACCTTTCAGGGCGTTACGGAGGACAGCACCTCTACGCTTTATTTACGCCCCGAAACCGCGCAGGGTATTTTTGTAAACTTTAAAAACATTGCGCGCACCACGCGCAAAAAGGTACCCTTCGGCGTAGCGCAGATAGGTAAATCTTTCAGAAACGAAATAACCCCCGGAAACTTTATTTTCCGTATACGCGAGTTTGAGCAGATGGAGCTTGAATTTTTCTGCAAGCCCGGAACCGACCTTGAATGGTTTGAATACTGGCGCGGCTTCTGCCGTAAATGGCTGCTTGATTTAGGTCTTAACGAAGAGCATTTAAGGCTGCGCGACCACGATAAAGACGAGCTTTGCTTCTATTCTAAGGCCACGACCGATTTTGAGTATCTGTTCCCGTTCGGCTGGGGAGAGCTATGGGGCGTTGCGGACCGTACCGATTACGATTTAACGCAGCACTCAAAGCATTCGGGTCAGCCGCTTGATTATTTCGATCCCGAAACAAACGAAAAATATATACCCTATGTTATAGAGCCCTCTTTAGGCGCAGACCGCGTGCTGCTTGCCTTCCTTTGCGACGCATACGACGAGGAGACCGACGAAAAGGGCGATACAAGAACGGTTATGCATTTCCATCCGGCTCTTGCCCCCTTTAAGGCGGCGGTTTTGCCGCTTTCGAAAAAGCTTTCGGATAAGGCGGCAGAGGTTTACACCGAGCTTGCAAAGGACTTTATGATAGACTTTGACGACGCAGGCTCAATAGGCAAGCGTTACCGCCGCGAGGACGAAATCGGCACGCCTATCTGCGTAACCTACGATTTTGATTCGCCGGAGGATAACTGCGTTACCGTGCGCGACCGCGACACTATGGAGCAAAAGCGCATACCGATAAGCGAGCTTAAGGCTTACATTGCCGACGCCGTAAAATTCTAAAACAGGGGTAAGGATATGACTTCAACGCAGATACTTTTAATGGCTGCCGAGCTACTCGGCGGTCTTGCGTTTTTCCTTTACGGAATGACAATGCTTTCGGGCGGGCTTGAAAACCTTACGGGCGGCACACTTGAGCAAACGCTTAAAAGGGTTACAAGAAATCCGATTTTAAGCTTTTTCCTAGGTGCTGGCATAACCATTGCAATACAGTCTTCATCGGCTATGACGGTTATGCTTGTGGGTCTTGTAAATTCGGGCATAGTTGAGTTTTGCGATACATTCGGCGTTGTTATGGGCTCAAATGTGGGCACAACACTTACCGCGTGGCTTTTAAGCCTTGCGGGCATCGGCGGCGATAATTTCTTTTTAACCCTTTTAAAGCCTATGACCTTCGCACCTATTCTTGCCTTTTTGGGAATACTTTTAAGAATGATCTCAAAAGAGGAAAAGAAAAAGAACATAGGTCTTATATTCATAGGCTTTGCCATTCTTATGACGGGAATGGATTTTATGAGCAATTCTATGAATTCCGTTCAGGAAATGAAGGGCTTTCAGAACCTGCTCACGGCTTTCAGCAGTCCCATAATCGCGCTTTTGATATCTGTTGTTTTTACGGGCATAATTCAGTCCTCCGCCGCAACGATAGGTATTGTTCAGGCATTGGCGCTTACGGGAGCCATAACCTATGAAATGGCAATACCTCTTGTACTCGGCGCTAACATAGGCACCTGTATTACTGCGTTTCTTTCAAGCTTCGGAACAAACAAAAACGCAAAACGCGTTGTTGCGTTACATATATATGTAAACGTTATCGGCTCGGTTGTATGTATGATAATTCTTTACATACTAAAGGCAATAGGCGTAAGCGTTCTGTCAATGACAGTTTCTATGTTCGGCGTTGCAATCATACATACCCTTTTCAATCTTGTTAATACGGTATGTCTTATTCCGTTTAAAAAAGCCGTTTTCAGGCTTTGCGAGCTTACCGTTAAAAACAGCGACGATAAAACGCATACCGTTTTTCTGGACGAGCGTTTGTTCAACAATACGGCTCTTGCGGTTTCGGAATGCCACCGCCTTACAAACGAAATGGCGGAATATGCAAGAACCTCGCTTATTAAATCAATAAGTCTTATTTCCACTTATGACGGCGAGACCGTAAATTATATTAAAGAAACCGAAGGTCTTATAGATAAGTACGAGGACAAGCTGGGCACTTACCTTGTGCGGTTAAGCAACAACGAGCTTTCGGAAAATCTTTCCCATTCGATAGCGCGTATGCTTCACAGCATAGGAGATTTTGAGCGCATAGGCGACCACGCCCTTAACATATGCAAGGTTGCCGAGGAAATGCACAACAAGGGCATAAGCTTTTCAGACGAGGCAAAGCGTGAAATTGCCGTTATAACAAACGCCGTTACCGAAATACTTAATATGACGGTAGACTCCTTTGTTAACGACGATATAGAAACCGCCTCGCACGTAGAGCCGCTTGAGCAGGTTATAGACAAGCTTAACAAAAGGCTTAAGGCACGCCATGTTGCAAGACTTCAAAACGGCGAATGTACCATTGAGCTTGGCTTTGTATTTACCGATCTGCTTACAAATTACGAGCGCGTTTCGGATCATTGCTCCAACATTGCGGTTTACACAATGCAGCTGCCGAGCGATAAGCTTGACGCGCACAAATATCTGGCAAAAATCAAAAATTCCGAAGACGGCACCTTTGTGGACGACTTCAATATGTACAGCGAAAAATATTCGCTTAATAATATTTAATATTTCCGCCCTGCCCGTTTTATCCGTGCAGGGTGTTTAATTAAACCGGAAAAACATATTATTTAATATAATTTTATTAAGGAGTAGGCTATGAACAAGGAAAGAATACTGCGGCCTGTCAGGCGTATTCACGGCGGTATGCTTTTACCGCACTTAAAGGGCACTGCCGACGCTGAATCGCTTATAATGCCGCCGCCCGATACCGTAAAAATACCTATGCTTCAGCATATAGGCGCTCCGGCGGAGCCTATTGTGAACACGGGCGACAGGGTTTTTGTAGGCACGCTTATAGGCAAAGCGGCAGGGGCTGTAAGCGCCGCGGTGCATTCAAGCGTTTCGGGCACCGTAAAGGCGGTTGAAAGCGTAATTTCGGGCGGTAAAGAGATAAAGCGGGTTGTAATAGACTCAGACGGGCTTATGGAAAAGGATCCGTCGCTAAAGCCGTTCGACGTAAATAATGCGCAGGATATAGCAAACGCCGCCGCCGAATGCGGGCTTGTCGGCCTTGGCGGCGCAGGCTTTCCCGCAAGCGTAAAGCTTACGGTTAAAGAGGAAACCCCGATAGACACCCTTATTATAAACGGCGCCGAGTGCGAACCTTACATAACAAGCGATTACCGCGAATGTATAGAAAGCTATAACGACGTAATAGAGGGCGTTTATCTTTTAAAGGATAAGCTTAACGTTAAAAACGTTATTATATGCATAGAAAGCAATAAGGAAAAGGCAATTACCAAGCTTTACACCATAGCCGCCGATAAGCGCGACGAGGACGACGCCGTAAGGCTTATGAAGCTGCCCACAAGCTACCCTCAGGGGGCGGAAAAGGTAATTATATATTCCGCAACCGGCAGGCGGGTGCCCGCAGGCAAGCTGCCGAGCGACGTTGGCTGCATAGTAATGAACATAACAAGCGTTGCCGCGCTTTACAGGTTTATTAAAACGGGTATGCCGCTTGTTTCAAAACGCATAACGGTAGACGGCACCGCCGTTAACGAGCCTAAAAACGTTATCGTACCCATAGGCACCCCGATAGAAAAGGTGCTTGAATTTGCAGGCGGCGTATCTGACGACGCGGCGGAGATAATAATGGGCGGACCTATGATGGGCGTGGACGTTTGCGATAAGGAAGCCGTTATAGAAAAGCGTAACAATGCCTTAACGGTGATGAAGGAAAGGTTTAAGGAACCCGACGCGTCGCCCTGTATACACTGCGGCAGATGCGCCGCGGCATGTCCTATGCGGCTGTATCCCACCGCGGTAGAGGCGGCGCTTAGCCACGGCCTTAAGGATAAGCTTAAAACGCTTAACGTTAATTACTGTATGGAATGCGGAAGCTGCTCCTACGTATGTCCCGCAAAGCGGCCGCTTACACAGGCAATGCGGCTTGCAAAGGCAGAATTAAGGAGGTAAAACGCAATGAAGGATATGCTTAACGTTTCGTCTTCTCCGCATATAAGGCACAGCGAGACTGTTACGGGTATAATGGGCGACGTTATAATAGCTCTTATGCCCGCGGCGGTTTACGGCTGTATACTTTTCGGGCTTCGCGCAGCGGCGGTGCTTGCAGTTTGTGTTTTAACCGCTGTTTTAAGCGAGCTTTTGTGGGATAAGGCGCTTAAAAAGCCTAACTCGGTAAAGGATCTGTCGGCGGTGGTAACGGGGCTGCTGCTCGGTATGAATCTGCCGCCTACGCTGCCGTTATGGCAGGCGGCAATAGGCAGTGTTTTTGCAATTATAGTTGTAAAGCAGATGTTCGGGGGAATAGGCTGTAATTTTGCAAACCCCGCAATTGCGGCGCGTATAGTGCTGTTGGTTTCATTCCCGTCTTCTATGACAAGGTTTATCGAGCCGGTTTCAGACGTTGTTACCTCGGCAACGCCGCTTGGATACATAAACGGTACAGTGTCAGAAGCGTTTACCTTTAAATCGCTGTTTTTCGGTATGCACGCGGGATCAATAGGCGAAACCTCGGCGTTTTTACTGCTTGTGGGCGGCGTTTATTTAATGCTCAGGCGCATAATTTCACCGGTTATACCGGCGTGCTTTATAGGTACAGTGGCTCTCTTTTCGTTAATTTCGGGTCAGGATATTGCGGTTTCGGTATTGGGCGGCGGCTTAATTCTCGGCGCTGTGTTTATGGCAACCGATTATACAACAAGCCCCGTAACCGCGCTCGGTAAGGCGGTTTTCGGCGTGGGGTGCGGCGTTATTACCTTTGTTATAAGAAAATTCGGTTCCCTGCCCGAAGGCGTTTCATACTCTATACTTATTATGAATATTTTGACGCCGTATATCGACCGTTTCACCCTTTCAAAACCGTTCGGTTATATAAAACCGAAAAAGGAGGAACCCGAAAATGGCTGATATAAAGGCGATAATAAAAAACAATAAGGACGACATTATAAAGCCGGTTGCGGTTTTGCTTGCCATTTGTATAATAATTCCGCTGGCGCTCAGTGTTACAAACAAAATAACGGCTGAAAAAATAGCGCGTCTTGAAACAGAAAACAGCAATAAAAATATGGCTCTTCTTGTTAAAGCTGAAAGCTACGAAAGGTGCGAAACAAACGGTATAGTGTATTACGCCGCCGTAAACGGCGGAAATACCGCAGCTTACATATTTACCGAAAGCGCAAAGGGCTACGGCGGCGACGTTTCGGTTATGACCGCCGTTAATACCGACGGAACGGTATTAGGCACGGCTATACTCGACGTATCAAACGAAACGCCCGGTCTTGGGCAAAACGCCGCTAAGGAAGGCTTTTATTCGCAGTTTAAAGGGCTTAAAAAGGGTATATCTCTGCTTAAAAACGGCGCGGACGGCGAAAAGAACGAAATAAACGCCGTAACGGGCGCCACAATAACCTCTGCTGCGGTTACGCGCGCGGTAAATGCGGCGCTTGACGATTTTGATAAGGTAAGGGAGGCGGAAAGCGGTGAAGAATAAGTATTTAGGCTATTTTACAAACGGGCTTATTAAAGAGAACCCGACTCTTCGCTTAGTGCTCGGCACCTGCCCTACGCTTGCCGTTACCACCGCCGCGGTTAACGGTATAGGAATGGGGCTTTCGGCAACGGTTGTGCTTATATGCTCTAACCTTGCGATATCACTGCTTCGCAACATTATACCCGATAAGGTGCGTATTCCTGCGTTTATTACCATAATCGCGGGCTTTGTAAGCGTGGTGCAAATGCTTGTAAAGGCGTTTTTGCCGGCTATTGATAAGGCGCTTGGTATTTACCTGCCGCTTATAGTGGTAAACTGCATTATACTTGCACGTGCGGAAATGTTTGCCTCTAAAAATCCGCCGCTTGCAAGCGTGCTTGACGGCGCGGGTATGGGCATTGGCTTTACCGCCGTGCTGACACTAATGGGCGCGGTAAGAGAGTTGCTCGGCGCAGGCTCGCTTTTCTCGTTCCCCGTAACCTCACGCTTTATAAGTCCTATGATAATATTTTTACTGCCGCCCGGAGGATTTTTTGTTTTCGGTATGCTGGTGGCGGCTTCCAACGCCATAGCAAAAAGGAGCGGCAAAAAGCCTGTGGAGCATTTAGGGTGCGAAAGCTGCCCTTCTAAGGAAATGTGCGGTCAGGCAGACGTAAAGGAGGCGACGGAAAATGAATAGCACAACAATAGCCTCGATCTTACTTGCGGCTATACTTACAAATAATATGGTTTTGTCGAAATTCCTCGGAATTTGCCCGTTTTTGGGAGTTTCCAAAAAAACCGATACCGCCCTTTCAATGAGTATTGCGGTAACGCTTGTAATGGTGGTGTCCGCCGCGGTTACGTGGCCTATTTATCACTACATACTTTATCCCGATTATACCTATCTTGAAACGATAGTGTTTATACTTGTTATTGCGGCGATAGTGCAGTTAATAGAAATTGTGCTTAAAAGGTACATAAAGCCGGTATATAATTCGCTCGGTATTTATCTGCCCCTTATTACCACAAACTGCGCGGTGCTTGGTATTACAATGCTTAACATTACAAACGGTCTTGGGTTTGTGCAGTCGCTTGCCAACGCGTTCGGCGCGGGGCTTGGCTTTATGCTTGCAATGCTGCTGTTTTCGGGCGTAAGGGAAAGGCTTGAAACCGCCGATATTCCCGAATTTTTAAATGGCTTGCCCATAACGCTTGTTGCGGCGGCGCTTGTGTCTCTATCGTTTTTAGGCTTTGCCGGAATAGGGGGTTAAGGTTATGGAAATAATTATACCCGTTATAATAGTCGGCGTAATAGGGCTTATAGCAGGCGTGGGGCTTTCGGTTGCTTCAAAGCTTATGGCGGTGCCTGTGGACGAAAAGCAGGAAAAGCTGCGCGAGGCGCTTCCCGGCGCTAACTGCGGCGCCTGCGGATATTCGGGGTGCGACGGTTATGCCGCCGCAATAGCAAAGGGCGAGGCAAGCCCCGATAAATGTGCACCGGGCGGAGCTGCGGCTGCCGCGGCGATTGCCGAAATACTCGGCGTAGAGGTGGAAAGCGATGAAAAAATTGCTTTTATTGCCTGCCGAGGCACGCGCGAAAACACCAAAACCAAATACGGATATGAGGGAATACAAAGCTGCCTTGCGGCAGGTATGCTGCATTCGGGCCCACTTGAATGCGAGTACGGCTGCTTAGGCTTCGGGGACTGCGCGAGGGTCTGTCCCTTCGGCGCAATCACGGTAAAGGACGGCAGACCGAACGTGTGCGGGGATATTTGCACCGGCTGCGGAAAATGCACTGCGGTATGTCCCAAAAGGCTTATATCGCTTGTTCCAAAAGGTGTTAAAGCGGCGGCGGCCTGCTCTAACAGGCAAAAGGGAGCGGCGGTTGTAAAGGCGTGCGGCGTTTCGTGCATAGCCTGCAAAATGTGCGAAAAGGTATGCGAAAGCGGCGCTGTTAAGGTTACCAACAACGTTGCGGTTATTGATTACAGCCTTTGCACCGGCTGCGGAAAGTGCAAAACTGCCTGCAAACGCAAGGTTATAATATAAAGCGGTAATAAAAACCCCCCTTTTTAATTGATATGCACCCCAAAAGTTAGACACATTTGGGGTGCATTTTAAATGTCAAA
>ERZ808252.2038-NODE-2038-length-13147-cov-3.349526_pt1 | contig 13147 bp, 10 predicted proteins | sample MGYA00521242_ERZ808252 | MGnify/ENA primary metagenome ERZ808252 (study PRJEB31516, sample SAMN03275581) | gut metagenome | biome: mammalia-associated habitat; material: feces | host: Papio cynocephalus | place: Kenya | collected 2012-08-07 ...
AGATTATTATGCACTAGCTTCTTTTAGATGTCCTCTTGAAAATCTTTTTTCATTTGAGATAGCGCTTTCTTTTTAAACAACGCGCTCATTTTCGTATACTAAGATAATAAAACATTCTACCTATATTAAATGGAGGAAGAGAATGCAAGAACTCGTAATGTCTCATGAAGAGATTGTTGAAGCCACCACTCGAATCGGAAAGGCTTTGAGCAAAAGACTCAAGAAAGAGGAAAAGCTTCCCGTTTTCGTTTGTGTCATGAAAGGTGCGATGAATTTCATGATCGATCTTATCGAACACGTCGACATCGACATTCTCGTCGACTACATTCAGATCTCTAGTTACGAAGGGGATAAGAGCACTGGCAAAATAACCTTAAAACAAGACATCAGCACAAATCTTAAAGGAAGGACGGTCGTTATCGTCGAAGACGTCATCGACACGGGGCTCTCGATGAAATACCTGATTGAGCATATCAAGGAAAATATGAGCCGAAGGAAATCATCGTCACCACTCTCCTTGATAAAGCCTGCGCTCGGAAGGTCAAAGTCCAAATTGACTATGTCGGAAAAACCTTGAACCAAAACAAATTTGTTGTTGGATATGGCCTTGATTATCGCGAAATCCACCGCAATGACCCCTTCGTTTACGTTCCTACCCCCGAAGAAGTTAAACGCATGGACGAAGCGGTCGAGCGCTAAAAAGCGGTTCTTCTCTCTAACGGCCACAGGCCGTTTTTTCTTATCAAAAAAAGGAACCCTTTCGTAGGGTTCCTAATAATCTCTTCGAAGAAAGGGCTTATTTCTTCATGGTGCCAAAGATACGGTCACCAGCATCGCCTAAGCCTGGGCAAATATAGGCGTTCTTGTTGAGTTCTCTATCTAAAGCGCCGATATAAAGAGGAACTTCAGGATTCGCCTTCTCGAAGGCTTCCACGCCTTCTGGGGCGGCGATAATGCAAATGAAAGAGAGTTTCTTGGCGCCATGGCTACGGAGCATCTTGATGGCATCAATCGCGCTTCCGCCCGTCGCGAGCATTGGATCAAGAACATAGATGTCCATGTTTTCGAGCCCTTCTGGAAGCTTGCAATAGTATTCATGTGGCTCATGAGTCACTTCGTCGCGATATAAGCCAATATGTCCAACGTGGGCGGTTGGCACCAAAGCAGTCATGCCATCAACCATTCCCATACCAGCGCGAAGGATAGGAACAAAACAGAGTTTGCTTCCTTCGACTATCGGTTCCACGCTGTCTTCAATTGGGGTATGGACCAAGGTTGGGACGGTTCTCAAATGACGGAGAGCTTCAAAGCCTTCCATCATCGCGATTTCCTTAACGAATTGGCGGAATTCGCTGGTTGGGGTCTCATTCATCCGAAGATGGGATATTTTGTGTTTGATAAGAGGATGGTCGAGCAAGGTGACGTTTGGGTAATCTTTGATGTTCATTCTTATTTTCCTTCTTTCTTCTCTTCTTCTATATTAGCAACAACATTTTCTTTTTTCTCGCGGAGCATGATATTCATAAGGATACCAAGAACCATGCTGAAAGCGGTCGAAGTAATGGTAATTGTCGTGCCAGAGGAAGGAATGGCGAATTGGAGAATGAGACCGCCGATGCCAGAAACCAAGATGACGGAAGCGACGAAGATGTTTTTGGTCTTCGACATATCGACTTGTTCGTTGATAAGCATTTTGACGCCACTTGCCGCGATAAATCCATAAAGGAGAAGCGAAACGCCACCGGTGACGCAAGCGGGAATTGTTTCAACAACGCACATAATGGGAGAAAGGAAGCCAAGGAGAATCGACATAACACAAGCAAGAATTATGACTTTGACGCTAGCGATCTTAGTGACGCCGACAACGGCGACATTTTCGCCATAGGTGGTATTCGCAGCACCGCAAAGAAGACCGCTCGCAGCCGTGGCAAGGCCATCGCCAAGAAGCGTTCTCGAAAGGCCTGGGTCCGTTAACAAATCGCGATCGATGATGCCCGAAAGATTCTTATGGTCGCCAATATGTTCGCAAATAGTGACTAAGGAGACGGGGATGAAAAGGAGAGCGATACTTCCGATTTGCGCACCAGTCACAGGCACAGCGCTTTGGAAGTTTTCGGGCATGAAGATGAAGCTAGGAACATCCAAGAAACTACGAATGCCGATGTTGGAGAAATTATCAACAATCGGAGAAAAGTCGATGATATGGAAATATTCGTTCTTGCAACCATAGTAGCCGATGCCAGTGAAGATAGCAGCGGCCACATAACCCGCTAGCATGCCCATGACAAAGGGAATAAGGCTCAACGTCTTTTTGCCATAGTGAGCGCATAAAGCGGTCACAGCCATACCGATTAAGCCGCAAAGGATAGCCACAAGGTTATAACCGCTTGTGCCACTCGCAGACATCAAATTGTTGACGGCGCTCGTGCTTAAGCCAAGGCCTATGACCATAATAACAGGTCCGATAACAACAGTCGGAAGAAGCTTGTTAAGCCAATTGACTCCGGCGAAACGAATGATAATCGCAACGATAACATAAACGAAGCCAACCATCGCCATGCCAATAGGAAGCGCCCAAAGATTGGCGAAATAGCCAATGACTTCTTGACCGGCTTCAGCCGCAACTGCCACGCCATTTGCACCCATCGTCGCAGGAATGGCGCCCAAGGCAACACCGCCACACATAGGAGCGATGTAAGCAAAGCTCGACGCCAAGAAGACGGGGCTTTTCATCTTGGTGAGGATAATATAGATAAGCGTTCCAATACCCGCTGAAACAAGAGTCGGCGCAATCATCGTTTGAGCAAGGCTCGTACCATAGAGGTTGATATAAGGAACAGCAGAGCCGGCATTAGAAAAACCACTGCCGACGGTAACCGGTCCGCTAAAAACAAGAAGCGGAACGGTGATGCAAGCGACAAACATCGCCAACACGTGTTGAATTGCCAAAATGATCCATTGCGAGACCTTTTTTGGACTTTCGTCGACATCGAGAATAAGTTTTTTTGCTTGGTCCATGCCTAAGCCCTCCTATCTTTCCCATCCCATTTTTAGAAAAAAGGGACCTAGATAACTAAGTCCCTCATTAACAAATGTGATGTTTTGGGAAGAATTGACCCCCGAAATAAGAAAAAATCCCCCTACGTTTTCTAGGAGGTTGAGAATTCATTACCCGGATTGCCATAATTTCTTTCCGGGAGACAACTCTAACAAGGCAAAAGAATAAAAACAATGTTTTTTTGTAGACGACGAAAATAAAATTTCTTGTCTTAAGTTCCCTTTCCAAAGGAAAGAAATGGCGGATAAGGGGAAAGCAAAAAAATTGAAAGTGCTTTCAGCAAAAAAGAAGCTTTAAAGAGAGAGGAGTTCCGCTAAAATATGCGTGTCGAAGTCGTATATGCCGGTGATAAGGTCCAGCAGTCTCTACGCCTCATCCGCAAAGTGAGGCACTACGATTCCCCATAAAGGTGAAAGCCCTTCGCTTTCGGCTTTTTGGCTTCCTGGGCCCATCGGTATACACCCCCTTGACGCATTCTTCTAAATAGGAGGGTAACCATGGAAGAAGCCGTTATTACGAAGCCGCAAGGCGGAAATGGTGGTTGGAGTCCCAAAACCAAGTTTGGTGCTTTTTTAGACCGCTATTTCAAAATCTCCGAAAGGGGATCGAGCATCATCCGCGAACTTGTGGGTGGTCTTATCATCTTCTTGGCAATGTTCTACATCTTGCCACTCAACTCCAACATGCTCGCGGGGGATTGGGCCAATCTTTGGAGTGAAGGATTGAATACTTCAAACGTTATTGGTCACACAATTTCCCTCAAAGATGGGACTTTAAAATTCATTGCCGATAAAATTTTGATTTATGGCGATACGTGGGCGACAGTCGATGAAGTTCGTGCCGGTATCTTTGCCGCCACCGCCATTAGCGCTGCCGTCACCACCATCATCATGGGTGTTTATGGAAAACTCCCAGTTGGTCTTGCGAGTGGTCTTGGCATCAATTCCTTAATCGCTTACACCGTTCTCCTTGGCATGGGTTTCAACCTTGCGCAAGCGATGTGCATCGTCTTAGTTGACGGTCTTCTCTTCCTTATCATTTCTCTTACGCCACTTCGTGGTTGGATTGTTCGCAACATTCCGAAGTCTTTGAAGTTCGCCATCTCCGCTGGCATCGGCTTCTTCATTGCCTTCATTGGTTTCCAAAACATCGGAATCATCGTTCCAAATAGCGCTACTGCCGTTGGCTTTGGTGATTTCACAAGCCCAGCCGTTATCATGGGTATTGTCGGTGTTGTCATCGTTCTTGTTCTTTCTTCTCTTCCGCAAAACAAAAAATCCACTTTCTGGATTTCTAAATTTGCCGTTATCATCACCATCGTTCTCATGGGCATTATCTGCGCTTCCATGGGTCAAGCCGGTGTCGAAGGCATGCCAAAGTTCTATGATGATTCTTATCACATCAGCCAAATCGGGAACATCTCCAAAATCTTTGGCTGCTGCTTCATGGGTTTCGACGCGTTCCTTAACCCAATGGCGATTGCTTTCACCTTTGCTCTCCTCTTCGTCGATTTCTTCGATACCACTGGTACTCTAGTCGGTGTTGAAGCAGGTGCTGGCATGGTTGATGAAAATGGCAACATCACCGTCAACGATCGTCCTGCTATGATTACCGACGCCGTCGGAACTTGCTTTGGTGCTATTTGCGGTACCACCACTGTCACTTCCTTCGTCGAAAGCACAACCGGCGTTGCCGCGGGTGCCCGCACTGGTTTGGCCGCTGTCACAACTGGTCTTCTCTTTGCCTTAAGCTTAGCCATCTATCCAGCTCTTGCGATGTTCTCATCGAGTTCTGTCACCGGTTTAGCCCTTGTCTATGTCGGTGTCTGCATGTTCAAGAACCTTGAAAAGCTTGAATGGAAAGATTGGATCGCTGTCGGAAGTGGTTTCTTCACCGTCTTAGTGATGACCATCTCCTATAGCATTAGCGATGGCATCGCCTGGGGTTTCATCACCTACAGCATCATGACGCTTGCTGGTGGCAAATTCAAAAAGAGCGACATCACTGTTGCTTGCTGCTCCGTTGCCTTCTTAGCAATCTACATCATGAAAGCGGTCCTCAAGATCTAATTTAAAAAAGATATATGACAGGCGGGTTTTCCCCGCCTGTTTTTGTTACAATAAAAAAACCTCAAGGAGATGCCTTTAACTATGGAAAAAGAAATGATTGTTGTCTTGGATTTCGGCGGCCAATATAACGAGCTTATTGCGCGGCGCATCCGCGATTTATCCGTTTATAGCGAAGTTTGGCCCTTCACTACTCCACTAGAAAAGCTCAAAGCTCCAAATATAAAAGGCATTGTCTTTACGGGTGGGCCAAGAAGCGTCTACGAGAAAGACGCCCCATCGATCGGCAAAGAAATATTCGAGCTCGGAAAGCCGATTCTTGGCATTTGCTATGGCGCCCAAGAAATGGCCTATCAACTTGGCGGAGAAGTTTCGCCTTGCCAAAAAAAGGAATTCGGGCTGACCAAAATCCAAAATATCTTCCAAAGCCCTCTTTTAAAAGGCATTCCCACCACTCATGACGTCTTTATGTCTCATGGCGATTCCGTCAAGAAACTCCCGGATGGATTTACCATAATCGCAAAAAGCGAAACGACTCCCATTTCCGCCTTCGCAAATGAAAAAAGAAAACTCTATGGCGTCCAATTCCATCCGGAAGTCGAACATAGCGTCTATGGGCAAACTCTTTTAGCCAATTTCGTATATGAGATCGCTGGTTGCAAGAAATCATGGAAAATGGAAGATTTCATCGAAGAAAGCATTAAAGGAATACAAGAAAAAGTGGGCGACAACGCTGTTTTATGCGCACTGAGCGGAGGCGTCGATAGTGCGGTTACGGCCGCTTTACTTGACCGAGCTATTGGCAAAAACCTCATTTGCGTTTTCGTCGACCATGGCCTATTAAGGAAAAATGAAGCAAATGAAGTAAAAGAGATTTTCGGCGATAAGAAACGCTTTGCCTTGGATTTTAGGCCAATCGATGCAAGTGCAATGTTCTTTAGTGCCTTAAAAGGAGTCGTAGAGCCTGAGCAAAAACGGAAAATCATCGGCAAAACCTTTATAGACGTCTTTGAAAAAGAAGAGAAAAAGATTACAAAGCCCTGTTTCTTAGCGCAAGGGACGATTTATCCAGATCGGATTGAATCGGGGTTAGGCATATCTGCCAAAATCAAATCGCACCATAACGTAGGAGGGCTTCCGAAGAACATCGACTTTTTAGGTTTGGTAGAGCCGCTCGACCATCTCTTTAAAGATGAAGTTCGTCGCCTTGGATTAGCTTTAGGGCTACCAGCCTCTCTTGTTTATAGGCAACCGTTCCCAGGTCCAGGTCTTGGCATCCGAATCATTGGCGAAGTCACCAAAGAGAAAATCAAAATCGTTCAAGATGCAGATGCGATCTATCGTGAGGAAATGGCAAAAGCAGGTTTCGATAAACAAACCTCCCAATATTTTGCCGCCTTATCCAATATGAAAAGCGTCGGCGTAAAAGGAGACTACCGAAGCTATGAGTATGCCATCGTCCTTCGAGCGGTTAAAACCGATGACTTCATGACCGCTTCGCCGATGGATCTCCCCTATTCTTTCTTAGCGAGAGTAAGCGACCGCATCGTCAACGAAGTGGAAGGGGTAAACCGCGTTCTCTACGACTTCACAAGCAAACCACCCGCAACCATCGAACTTGAATGACTTAAAGGGCGAAAGCGACCATTACGCCAATCGCACTTAATAGCAATAACAAGCCAAGGAGCATCTTCTTGGTGAACTTTTCTTTGAGGATAAAAAAGGAAAAGAGCATCGTAAGCGCAATCGAGAACTTTTCGATGGAAGTAATGGCGACTGGATTCGAGCCTTGATAATTAAGCGCGGCATATTCCAAAAACCAAGCGATGCCAGTCGCTAGTCCAGAAAGGGTGAGAAAAATCCAATTCCTTTTCGTGATTGTCTTTAGCTTTGGAAACTCATGGCGTGAAAAGACAATAAGAAGGGAGAATGCAAGTACCACGCCTGTGCGCAAAAAAGTTCCTAACGAGGAAGAAGTGCCTTGCAAGCCAAGTTTCACAAAGAAGGATGTCAAAGCGGCAAAGACGGCGCTAAAGAAAGCAAAAAGAACCCACCTATTCCCTTCTTTCCGCAAAACGTCTTTTTTGCGTTCGATCATAAGAAGGGTGCCAATAAGCATCAAAGCCATCGATAGAAAAAGCATCCCAATCGTGAGCGGGTCGCCACCTTTGGTTGTGTCATCGAAAAAGAAAATCAAAAAAAGGATGCTCGAAAGGATGAAACTCGATTTATCAATCGGAGCCACTTGATTGATGTTCCCAAGCTGCAACGCTTTATAGTAGCAAAGCCAAGAGAACCCGGTGGCTAAACCGCTTAGAGCCAAGAAAAGATAATTTTTCCAATCAAGAGATGGGAAAGAAAGGAAGCTACCCGTCGCAACGCAAAAAAGGGCAGCCGCCACCAATACCACAAAGGTCCTATAGGCGGTGGCGAAATCGCTATTGATATCTTTGATGCCAATCTTTGCAAGGACATTCGTCAAACTTGTCGCAAGAGCCGCTCCAAAAGCCATTAAAATCCAAACCATACGGACAATCATAATGATAGTCATCTCTAGGGAAAGAGCATACAAAAACGCCATCAATTATCAAAAACACAAAAAACTATTCTTGCTATAATAAAAACGAGGAATAAACATGGAGAAAAAGCGCGTTGTCGTCATCGGTGCCGGTCCGGCGGGTTTAGCCGCGGCCTATGAGCTCTCAAAGCATGGAGGATATGAAGTCGTCGTCTTAGAAGCGGAGAACTTCGTCGGCGGCATCTCTCGAACCGTCCTTTATAAGGGCAATCGGATGGATATCGGAGGTCATCGCTTCTTCACCAAAAACGACCGGGTGAACGCTTTGTGGAATGAGCTTATGCCCATCCAAGGAGCGCCAGCCTGGGATGACCGCACCTTGGGGAATGAAAAAAAATGGAATATCGGCGGCCCCGATCCGGAAAAGGAAGATAACGTCATGCTCCTCCGCCATCGCGTCTCCCGCATCTACTTTTTAAAAAAGTTCTTCGACTACCCCATTTCCCTTAAACCGCAAACGTTCATCAATATGGGTTTCCTCCGCACAATGAAGTGTGGCTTTGGCTATATTGGAAGCAGCATTCATAAAAGAGAAGAAAAATCGCTCGAAGATTTCTATATCAATCGTTTTGGAAAGCCTCTTTATGAGCTCTTTTTCAAGGATTACACAACAAAGCTTTGGGGAGTCTCTCCCAAAAACCTTTCCCCCGATTGGGGCGCCCAACGCGTCAAGGGGCTCTCTCTTTGGAAGGCCTTAGGAGAGGCGCTTACAAAGCCTTTTAAAAAAGAGCAAAAAAACGTTGAAACCACTTTAATAGATCAATTCCAATACCCCAAATTCGGACCGGGGCAATTCTATGCCAAGATGGCTGAAATATTGGCAAGGAAAGGCGTGAGATTTATTTATGACGCCAAAGTCTCAAAAGTCATCCTTGACGAAAACCATAATATCTACGGCTTGCAAACCGAGGATGGGCAGATGATTGATGGAGACTATTTCCTTTCAAGTATGCCCATTAAAGATCTCTTTGAGGCGTTGGGAAAAGAAAACGTCTATCAAAACGCCTTTGAAATAGCCACATCTCTCCCCTATCGCGATTTCATTACCGTTGGCATCCTTCTTGATGGCTTAGCCATCCAAAACAAGACCAAGATTAAAACCATCAACAATATTGTTCCCGATAATTGGATCTACATCCAAGAAAAAGAAGTCAAAATGGGACGCATCCAAATTTTCAATAATTGGTCTCCGTATATGGTGTTAGACCGAGAGCACAAGGTGTGGATGGGGTTAGAATACTTCGCAAACGAAGGGGATCTGTTGTGGACAAAAAGCGACAAGGAGTTTATCGACATGGCCATTAAAGAACTTCTCTTTATGGGTCTAATCAAAAACGAAAACGATGTCTTGGATGCGACCCGCATCAAGGTCAAAAAGGCTTACCCAGCCTATTTCGGCTCCTACGCGAATTTCCCCCTCGTCCAGAAAGAGCTCGATGCCATATCGAACCTTTATTGCATTGGACGAAATGGACAACACCGTTACAACAACATGGATCACTCGATGCTCACCGGACTTATCGCTGCCGATAAAATCGTGATGGGCGATAGGAATAAAGAGGATCTATGGTCCGTCAACGCCGAAAAAGAATATCACGAAGAGAAAAAATAAAAAATCCACGGTAAAACACCTTTATTTTTATGCATGAATTCCTTCCTATAAGTGATATCGATCACGCTTTAATAAAAGAAGCGCGAGAGCAAGTGGAGCTCTTTAAGAAAAGCGCTTTGAAAATCAAAGATATCGATGCCATCGTTTCCCCAACTCTTAGTTCCTTAAAGCCACGTGAAGGAATTGCCTTGGATATCTATCGAAGCCTTGATAAAAGGTATTGGGAATTTTGCCGTTGCTCGAAACTCCTAAACACTTCCGAAGTTCTTTTCTATGGAGGAAGTACCCCAAACATACTACACGTCGTTCCGCCTAGCTTCACCAAAAGCGAGAAAGACCCCTTATCCTTAGAAAACGCCTATTGGAACCTCTTAGAATGCGCGAAAGAACATCTCATACTGTCTTTGGCTTTTCCACCTTTGGAACGGAAACGAGAGGAATATCCTTCTTATCTAGCCGTTCCGATAGCCTTTAAAACGATCGCCAAGTGGCTTTTGATGAACGCCGAGTATCCTTTAAGCATCCTCTTTTGCGTCGAAGATGAAAAAGAATACGCCTATTATCGAAAGTTCTATAACAAATTCATGAATCATTAAAAGGATCTCCGAGAAAGATTTTTTCTCTTATAAATTAACGTCAACGTCTTTCGTTTGAGAAAAGAAAGTTCTAAAATGATGCCACCGAACGAGGAGGTTTGGAATAATGTTAGTCAATGCAACAAGAATGTTGAAAATCGCCCACGAAAATCATTATGCCGTCGGCCAATTCAACATTAACAACTTGGAATGGACGAAAGCCATTCTTTTAACGGCCCAAGAACTCAATTCACCCGTCATTCTCGGTGTCAGCGAAGGCGCTGGCAAATATATGGGCGGATTTAAAGTGGTTGCCGCGATGGTCAAAGCCATGGACGAAAGCCTTGGCATCACCGTCCCAGTCGTTTTACACCTCGACCATGGAACTTACGAAGGCGCGAAAGCCTGCATCGCCGCCGGATTCACATCCATCATGTTCGACGGATCGCATCTTCCCTTCGACGAAAACGTCAAGAAAACCAAGGAACTCGTTGCTTTGGCTCACGACAAAGGCCTTTCTATCGAAGCCGAAGTCGGCGCAATCGGCGGAACCGAAGATGGCGTCACAGCCGATGGTGAAGTTGCCGACCCTGAAGAATGCAAAAAAATCGTTGCTCTTGGTGTCGATTTCTTAGCGGCTGGTATCGGAAACATCCATGGCATCTATCCAACCGACTGGAAAGGACTCCATTTCGATGCGCTCGAAAAGATCTCCAAAGCTACGAATGGCATTCCTCTTGTTCTCCATGGCGGAACGGGTATCCCAGATGACCAGATTAAACACGCCATTCACGATGGCATGAGCAAGATCAATGTGAATACCGATTGCCAGCTCGTCTTTGCTGAAGCCACTATCGAGTATTGCAAAGCCGGTAAAGCGGACCCCACTGCCGCCAACGAAAACAAAGGCTACGATCCTCGTAAACTCTTAAAGCCTGGATTCTTAGCCATCCAAGCCAAAGTCAAAGAAAAGATGGAACTCTTTGGCTCAGTTGGAAAAGCCGTCAACGAATAGTACGTTTTTACTCGAAAGGGCCCATTCTCCGGAGTGGGCTTTTTCTTTTTTGCGATTTGACATTTCTCGAAAAGCTTATTAAGGTTAAGAGGAAGGGAAACCTTCAAAGAGAGCTTTAATCTCTACATTCCTTTGAACTGGGGCTAAATAAAGGAATGATGGCTAGAGGGTAACGCTCTCTTTTTTAGACAAAAAAGCCACCTGGTTGGTGGCTTTTAATAAGCAAGCGAACTAGTCGATTTTATAAGAGGCGAGAACTTTCTTTAACGGTGCGATCGCATTCTTAAGGACGCCATCGTCGAATGGGACTTTAAGGCCATCTTTTCTTACGAGTTCGCAGAATGGGTATTTTCCACCCATCTTGCAAAGCTTTAAGTACTTCTTCCACGCTTTCACGTGGTTTTTGCGGTCCAAATTAAAGAATTCAAAGGCTAAGACTTGAGCCAAGGTATAATCGATGTAATAGAAAGGGTTCACAAAAATGTGAGCCTGGGTGAGCCAACGATGTCCGCTATACATATAAGGGCAATCTTTTTCCGCTTCCACTTTCCATGGGGTGTATTTGATTTCAAGCTCATGCCATTTTTCGTCTCTCTGACTGGGAGTGGCGTTGGGATTCTCATAAACCCAATGTTGGAATTCATCAACCGTAACGCCATAAGGCAAGAAGGAAATGGAATCAGCCAAATGCACGTAACGATATCTCTCTGGTCGATCAAAGAAAAGGTCCATATATGGCTCCGCGAAGAATTCCATCGACATTGAATCGATTTCACAACTTTCCATCGTCGGCATACGGTATTCAGGAATCTTAATCGAACGAGCCATATAGGCTTGGAAGCTATGGCCAAACTCATGAGTCAGGACATCAACATCGCCGCTTGTTCCATTGAAGTTCGAAAAGATGATGGGACACTTATGCACGGGGAAATAAGTCATATAGCCGCCACTTTGTTTGCCAGGTTTCGCGTCGAGGAACATCAAATGATGCTCGTCCATGAAGCGGAAGAAATAAGAGGTGTCCGGCGATAAAGCGTCATACATCTTTTTGGCGGCGGCCACTTTATCGGCAGTCGTACCTTTAGGAAGAGGATTTCCATCTTTGAAATGGACGGCAAGATCGGTGATGTGGGGATCTTTAATCCCAAGGCGCTTCATTTGATCTTTAAAGATTCGATTGGCGAAAGGAGTCACATATTCACGAATGGCTTCGCGATATTTCCGAACCATTTCCGCATTGTAATCGAAACGGTTCATGCGGATATAGCCTAGTTCGACATAGTTCTTATAGCCAAGCTTTTTAGCCATTGCGTCGCGAACCTTCACAAGTTCATCGTAAATTCCCTCGAGCTCGTCTTTGCGTGTTTCAAGATAACCATAATAGGCTTTGCCTGCTTCTTCGCGGGTCTTTCTATCCACATCGCTTAGGAATTTTCCCATCTGAGGAAGGTTATAGGTTTCGCCACGAAAAGGGATCTTAATCGATGCGATCGCGGCATCGTATTTCATTTGCAAGTCATTTTCTTTTTGCGCTTCTTTAACGACTCTCTCGTCAAATCCTTTTAAGGAGTATTCATAGATGGTGAAGAGATGTTTCCCAAGCTTTTCCTCTAATTCCTTGCGGAAGGGGGAGGCGAGAAAGGCTTTTGTGAATTCTTGCGACTGAAGATTGATAAGAGGAACCATGTCGTTTATCTTCTTCATCGCCTTCTCATACTTTTTATTGGCTGTTTCCAAGCTAAAAAGAACCTGGATGTGGGTGATATCGTCGGAAATCTTATCTAAGAGCTTGGACATTCTGCGATAGGCCGAAAGGGCTTCTTTAGCGTCTTTTGCTCCTTTTAGTTCTTCAATAATGGCCTCGACTTTTCTCTCGAATGCGGGAAGAGAAGGCACGCGGAACGGCCACTCTTCGAATTTTGCTAATTCTTTGCTCATCGTTTTCCTTTCTTGAAAGCTCTTTTTTTGAGCGCAAAAAACGCAAAAGCTTTCTTTCCGGCCCATTATAAGCACGAACAAAAGAGAATGTCACACATTAAAAGAAAGAATAAGCCTCGTCTTTTGAGCATAGAAAAAGAAAGGCTAAGGCCAAGGCCCCTCTACGGTCTTTCAGAAAGCGTTCCTCCTATCGTATTCCTTGAAAGGGATGACGTTAAAAACTAGAATAAATCCGCTATGGAAGACATTGAAAGACAAATCGATATCGTGCTTGATAAAATACGCCCTTTCTTGCAAAGAGAGGG
>ERZ808252.2042-NODE-2042-length-13137-cov-61.468124_pt1 | contig 13137 bp, 11 predicted proteins | sample MGYA00521242_ERZ808252 | MGnify/ENA primary metagenome ERZ808252 (study PRJEB31516, sample SAMN03275581) | gut metagenome | biome: mammalia-associated habitat; material: feces | host: Papio cynocephalus | place: Kenya | collected 2012-08-07 ...
ATCGAGATCAAGACCGACTCCACCCCGGACGAGGCCCTCGCCCAGATCGAGGAGAGAGGCTACGCCCGCCCGTTCACCGACGACCACAGGAGGATATTCAAAATCGGTGTCAACTTCTCCACCTCCGCCCGCCGCATCGATGGATGGAAGGTTGTTTAGTCAATCTCCCCAGCCACGGAAATTATGGCAACCAATAACTACTAATTAAATAATGAGAAGAATTTATATGCCATTACTGGCGCTCACAATAATTTCATGTTCCAAAGAAGAAACCAAGGATTCTGACAAAGAGACAGCAGGCACAGCTCAAGAAGTGGATTACTCCTTCGTCCAAGGAGAGGCTATCGTGAAATTCGATGATGAGATGATAGACCTGATCGAGGATGATCTGGACAACGGGAAGATAGTCACAAGATCAATGGGCCTGAACCAGGCATTGGACGAAATAGGAATCAGCTCGATCAAGAGGCTATTCCCTGACGCAGGTGAATTCGAGCCAAGGACAAGGAAGGAGGGGCTGCACAAATGGTACGTGGTGAATTTTAAGGAGTCTGTCCCTCAGACAAGGGCTACCACCGAACTTGAATCAACCCCTGGCATCGAGCATGTAGAAAGCCGACGTGCCGTCATACTGAACGACTTCAATGACCCTGGCTTCAATAAGCAATGGGGCTTCTACAACACTGAAAGCAAAGGCCATGACATCAATGTCGCGCCTGTCTGGAGCGGTTACACAACAGGTGATCCCAAGGTGATTGTGGCCGTGGTTGACGAAGGTGTGGACCTTGAACACGAGGATCTGGCGGCGAATTGCGGCACAAGACACTATAGCGCGGTAACGTTCAATTCGACGGTGGTAGGAGGCGGACATGGCACTCACGTTGCCGGAACCATAGCCGCCGTGAACGGCAACGGTGTCGGTGTCTGCGGAGTCGCCGGAGGGGACGCCGCGAAAGGAAAGAAAGGCGCGACGATAATGTCCTGCGAAATCTTCCGTGAGGTGAACGGGAAGACCAGGAACGGCAGCAGCGCGCTTGCCATCAAATGGGCCGCGGACAACGGAGCCGTGATCTGTCAGAACAGCTGGGCCTACAACTATGACAGAGACAATGACGGGAATCTGAACGCAAGCGAACTCGCCGCGGCCCTGGCCGGAGAGGTTTCTCTGGCGGACAAGGTCGCTATCGATTATTTCATCAAATACGCCGGATGCGACAATGACGGGAACCAACTGCCGGATTCCCCGATGAAGGGAGGCTTGGTCGTTTTCGCTGCGGGAAACGAGAACATCCAGAACGGGGTTCCCGCCAACTATGAGCCAGTGATAGCGGTCGCGGCCATCGACAGCTACGGCAAGAAAGCTTACTACTCCAATTACGGAGACTTCGTGGACATCGCGGCTCCAGGCTCTTCAATCTACAGCACAAAACCCGGCAACAAATACGGCTACCTTCAAGGGACATCGATGGCCTGTCCGCATGTCTCAGGCGTGGCGGCTCTTCTGGTATCCTACCTTGGCGGACAAGGGTTCACATGCGACGAGCTCAAGGACCGGATCCTCTCCACGAAAAACACGTCCGCGGTTCCGAAAAACATAGGCGGCCTCATTGACGCGATGGCGGCAATGACCTTTGGCGCTGACTACATTCCTGTGAAGGTAAATGACATCAAAGCGTCTGTGGTCACCAATGAAGCCACTCTTTCCTGGACCAACACCGGAGATGCTGAGGGGCATCCTGCCTATGGTTATTCAATAATCTACGGAAAAGACAAGGATGCCGTCGAGGCGGCGGATCCGGCCTGTGAGCCGTCAACTGACGTTTCCCGTGAAGTTGTACTCTCAAATGTAAAGTATAATGAGACAATGAGCGCGACTCTCAGCGACCTTGACTTCAGCTCCGAGTACCACGTCAAGATGGCAGGCTTCTCCTACGCGAAGACCTATGGTGAGGCAAGCGACGTGGTTCGTTTCGTCACCGGAAGGAACAATCCTCCGGTCATTGAGATCGATGAAATCGAACCGCTCACACTCAAATCATTCGAGACCAAGGAGATCTCAGTCTCAATCTACGATCCTGACGGTCATGATTTCACCTACGACTACAAGCCCGGCTCTGATGCGGACCGGTTCAGCAAGACACTCGACGGCAAATGGAAGATACAAATAAAGGCTTCCGGAACCGATGCCGGAACCTACACGGCACTCTTGACCGCCACAGACAAATTCGGAGAGTCCGCCATAAAAGAGATCCGGTACACTATTCTTGAGAACACCCCTCCACAAAAAATAAAGGACATCGAGGACATGTTCTTCGTTTCTTTAGGCGAAACTTTCACTCTGAACGCCCCGGATTACATCACAGATGCTGACGGAGAGGAACTTGGCTACAGCATCTCCCTTAGCGATCCTAACGTGGCCCACATCGTTCCCAACGGTGACAGGATTGTCGGGACAATACTCCAATACGGGGCGACCACCGTGACGATCACAGCGTTGGATGCTAAAAACGCGGCAGCGAAAGTCGAATTCAGGATCCTCGCAAGGGAAGCTTCCATTGACTACACCGCATACCCTAACCCAGTCAAAGACATCCTTAGCATCGCCACAGGAGCCGAACTTAAGGACGTTCGAATCAGGATAGCGTCAACGACAGGCAGCATTGTGTTCGACCAGACAGTCAAGGCCAGCGCTTTCGAGCCGGCAAAGATTGACATGTCAGAATGCGCGCCTGGAAGATACTCGGCCACAATCAGGTTTAATTCCAAAGAGTACAAACAGACAATAATCAAGAGATAATGAGGCGCAATAAAATACTTGTGACGGCACTTCTGCTCGCCCTGGCGGTCAACCCTGCATTAGGAAAGAACAATGAAGGCATGTCATTCCTCAGGGTTGTCAGGGATCCTTCGTCAGCCGGGACGGGTTTTGCCGGAGCGGCATCAAGCGGGACAGCGGCATATTCATCATTCAGGAACTCGTCCATAATTCCATTCTCCCAGGACATGCTTTCTGTCGGGGTGTCAGGCCAGATGTGGGCACCGGACGGGGCGAAGTCCACCAACCTTGGCTTCGGTGCGGCATTCAAGGCTGGGGAACGGATCGGATTCTCAATCGGAGGGGCATACCAAATGGGAGAAGAGTACGCGCTGACAGATGAGACGGGCAACACAACAGGGACATTCAAGCCTAACGACATGATTCTCAACGGAGGTGTCGGTGTCAGGATCATTGACAATCTGGCCGCGGGGGTGAACGTGCGCTACGCCTCGCAGAAGCTGTCGGAGGACAACTCCTACTCAACGGCTGCCGCGGACATATTCATGACTTACAGGCTTCCTGACATAAACGTCACCGCGGGTGTGTCGTCTCTTGGATCTTCGGTGAAGTCGGAGTCAGGGGATTCTTTCAGTCTCCCGACATCGGCAACCGTTGGAGCCGACTGGTCGGAAGCCTTCTCTGAAAACCATGGAGTGCGGCTGGCAGCCGATTTTGACTACTTTTTCAGCGGGAACGTTACAGCTGCCGCCGGGGCGGAATATTCATTCAGGAATATGCTTTTCGCGCGGGCCGGCTATCATTTCGGGACAAAGGATGCCGTGCTTCCATCGTTCGCGACAGTCGGGATTGGGATAAAGTTCTTCGGGATGAGCCTTGACATCGCCTATCTCACAGCCAATAATGTCCTTGGCAACACCCTGACTTTCGGACTAGGCTGCCGTTTTTGAACCACCTGATTATCGCTGGAACATCGTAACGCGTGCATAACTATCCTAGGCCCAATGTCCCTTAGTCCAAAAAAGTTCTTATCTTTGTCTTTGCAGGGAATGAACTAAAGGACAGGTTGTATGCTTTACCCGATTGGAATACAGAGTTTTGAAAAAATCCGTCAAGGCGGGTTCGTCCATGTTGACAAGACTGATCTCATCTACAAGATTGCACAGACCGGTCAGTATTACTTCCTGAGCCGTCCCAGGCGGTTCGGCAAGAGCCTGCTGGTGTCGACTATGGAGGCGTACTTTCAGGGTAAAAAGGAACTGTTCGAGGGGCTGGCCGTCGCATCGACGGCTGGAAGGTCGTTTAGTGCAATCCCTTTTGCCGCTGACTTTATCGCTGTTGTGTATTGTGTCAAGAAATATTATGAACAAACGAATCCTTGCGGCCACGGGAGTGTTCCTGTGCCTGCTTTCATCTTGTGACAACAACATGAACCCATTGCTTACAGATTCCACGCTGCCGTACGGCGCGCCTCAGTTCGACAAGATCAAGACTGAGCATTACCTTCCTGCTTTCGAGCAGGCCATCAAGGAGGCCAAGGCCGAGATTGACGCAATCGTGAACAATCCGGAAGCGCCGACTTTCGAGAACACGGTCGCTGCGCTGGACGAGGCCGGAGGCCGCCTGAACGATGTCGCCGGCATATTCTACAATCTGCTTGAGGCTGACACCAATGAACAGATGCAGGACATTGCTGAGAAAGTCTCCCCGATGATGACTGAATATTCAATGTACGTCTCTCTGAACGAACCGCTTTTCGCCCGTGTCAAGGCAGTGCACGAGGGTGCGGAAGGACTTGAGCCGGATCAGGCGAGGCTTCTTTGGAAGACTTGGAAGTCTTTTGTCCGTGGCGGAGCCAATCTCGGTGCCAAGGAAAAGGAAACCTACAGCAAGCTCAGCGAGCAGCTTTCCCTGCTGACGCTTCAGTACGGCAAGAATGTGCTTGCGGCCACGAATGCCTTCACAATGAACATTGCTGAAGAAGCTGATCTTGAGGGTCTTCCGGACTTTGTCCGAGAGACCGCCTTGGAGACGGCCAAGTCCAAGCAGACGGAAGGCTGGGCTTTTGACCTTTCGGCGCCAAGCTACAGCGCGTTCATGAAGTACAGCGCCCGCCGCGACCTTCGCCAGAAGATGTGGATGGCCTACAACACAAGGGCCACGGAAGGGGACAACAGCAACGTTGAGCTATGCCGCAAGATCGCTGAGCTGCGCCTGAAGATTGCGGATATCCTTGGCTACGAGACCTACGCGGACTACGCCCTTGAGGAAAGAATGGCCAAGAACCCTCAGACAGTCAACGAGTTCATCGATAAGCTCTTGACTCCATCGCTCCCTGCCGCCAAGGCCGAGGTCAAGGAACTTTATGAATATGCCCGTGCGAATGGCTTCGAGGACGCCGTGCTCCAGCCATGGGACTTTGGCTTCTGGTCGGAGAAACTCATGGACGCCCGCTATTCAATCAGCGATGAGCAGTTGAAGCCGTATTTCCGTCTGGAGAGCTGCATAGACGCCGCGTTCGGTCTGGCCGGGAAACTCTATGGCCTGACGTTCGAGGAGAGGAAGGACATCCCTGTCTATCATCCGGACGTGAAGGTCTACGATGTAAAGGACGCTGACGGAAAGCATAAGGCCTTGTTTTACGCTGACTTCTTCCCGCGTGCCAGCAAGAGGGGAGGGGCTTGGATGACCGAGTTTCGTGGCCAGAGCATCGTGAACGGTGTTGAGAGACGTCCTCTTGTCAGCCTGGTGACCAATTTCACGAAGCCGACAGCCGGTAAGCCATCCCTGATCACGCACGATGAGTTGACGACCCTGCTTCATGAGTTCGGACACTGCCTCCATGGAATTCTCGCCGAGGGAAGATATTCATCTCTCACAGGAACGAATGTCTCCCGCGACTTCGTGGAGCTGCCTTCGCAGATCATGGAGAACTGGGCGTTCGAGCCGGAGTTCCTTGACACTTTCGCAAGGAACTACGAGACAGGCGAGGCCATGCCGGACACGCTGGTCGCAAAGATCATCGAGGCTAAGAACTACCATGCTGCCTACGCTCAGGTGCGTCAGCTTCAGTTCGGGATCCTTGACATGGCGTGGCACACGCTGAGGGATGATCCTGAATCCGGGCAAACGGGCAGGCTCAATGATCTGAAAACCATGCGGGAACTTGGTACTATAACTTTTGAGAAGGAGGTCTTGCGAAGCACAAATGTGATTCCGTCAATCCCCGAGGCCTGCATCTCGACATCCTTCAGCCACATATTCTCAGGCGGTTACAGCGCCGGCTACTATTCCTACAAATGGTCCGAGGTGCTGGAGGCCGATGCTTTCAGTCTGTTCAAGGAGAAAGGAATATTCAACGCCGAGGTGGCGGCTTCTTTTCGCGACAACATTCTCTCGAAGGGATGCAGTGAGGACGAGGCCGTGCTTTACCGCCGTTTCCGTGGGCATGATCCTGAGCCTAAGGCGCTGCTGGAGAAATTGGGGATCGTGAAGGACTAATAATCCGGGGTGAAATTGCGAAGGGCGGTCATCAGAGTGTTCTCGAAGACCGCTTTTTCGTGTTCTGAAAGGAACCCGACCTCGATGGGTACCTGAAAAAGGCGCACCTTCAGCTCTTCCGGAATTTTCTTGAAGTCGAGAATCCTCTGGCAATCTTTCTCTGTCGTTGCCACCACAGCTGTGGGGCACTCCTTTACGGCATTCATTATCTTCTTGATGTCGAAACGGTTGTAGTTGTGGTGGTCCATGAAGTTGAACCTTTTTACAATCTTGTGCTCATCGCTGAGGTACATCCTAAGAGGCGTGTCCTTTGCTATTCCCGAAAAGAGAATCAGCTTTTGCGAGTAGGCGTACCGGCGGTCCCCCTCCTCGAAAATAGGCTGGAGTGAGTTGTACCAGATTGTTGTGAAGAGCAGAGTCTTGACCGAGCCCTTTCTGTCCGTTCCTTTGCACGTCTTAAGGTCGTAGTCTTTTAGACCGAATGACCGTGCCCACTGGATTTTCTGTTCGTCTTCAAGATATGCCGGACATTTGGAAACAATGATGATGTCGGCGTAGTGCAGTCTTTGCGGCAGGTCGCGAAGCCTCCCGAAAGGCAGAAGCTTGTCCTTGTACGTTGGCCGGTTATAGTCCACGAGGACGATGTTGAAGTAAGCCCTGAGTGTCCTGTACTGGAAAGCATCGTCGAGGATGATAAGATCCGCCGGCGGAATCGAGGCATCGGCGCATTTGCGGGCGCGCCTCTCGGTCTTGAGCTTCTCCGGGTGGCATAGAATGTCGCAGCCTTTGATCCGCTGCCTGTCCACGGCCACTGTCACGCCGGGAAATTTCCTTTTTATCTGGAGTGGTTCGTCGCCATAGTCCTTGACTTTGCCATCAGTTTCGACCAATTGGAAGCCGCCGCTGTTGCGCTTGTGCCCTCTTGACAGAACGGCGAGATTGCGGAACGCCCAATCATCGCTCCGGAGCAGTGTGCGCAGAATCATCTCGGTGTGAGGGGTCTTACCGGTTCCTCCTGCGGTTATGTTGCCGACACAGATGGTCGGTACCTCGCAGGTGCCAACCTTGACGATGCCGTGGTCGTAGCAAGCGTGCCTAAACTTCAGCGCCAGATAGTATGGTGCAAGAATAATCTTGTCAAGCATAGACTGCAAAGATACTAAAAATCACAAGCCATAGACACCATTAGTCTCCGAAATTTCAGTGTCGCCCCATTTTTCGGCGATATATTCAAGAATCTTGAACACTTCATCTGGGTCATTCTCCGTCACGAGCCTCATTCTGGTCTCCTTGAAGTCGGGCAGTCCCTTGAAATAGCAGGAGAGGTGCCGCCGCATCTCATAGACCCCGGTCGGCACACCTTTGAGATCCAGAGAGAGCCGCATCTGTCTTTTCGCAAGCTCGACCCGCTCCCTTACCCCAAGCGGCGGAAGCTCCTCTCCCGTGGCAAGGAAGTGCTTGATTTCCTTGAATATCCAAGGGTGGCCGAAGGATGCTCTCGCGACCATGACCCCGTCCACCCCGTAGCGGTCGAACGCCTCTTTCGCTTTCCGCGCTGAGTTGATGTCGCCGTTCCCTATTATAGGAATATTCATCCTCGGGTTCCGCTTGACCTCTCCGATCAGAGTCCAGTCCGCCTCGCCTTTGTACATCTGGCAGCGGGTACGCCCGTGGACGGTGAGAGCCTTGATGCCCGTGTCCTGAAGTCTTTCGGCCAGCTCCACGATGATCTTGCTGCTCTCGTCCCAACCGAGGCGGGTCTTCACGGTGACAGGCTTTCGGACAGCCTCTACGATGCGTTTCGTGATCATCACCATCTTGTCCGGGTCCTTCATCATTCCGGAGCCGGCTCCACGCCCGGCGATCTTGCTCACGGGGCATCCGAAATTGATGTCTATCACGTCACAGCCGTGTCCGCCGACAATCTCGTCAGCATGGTCAGCCATTCTTGCGGCCTCGACCATCGCGTCCGGATCGCTTCCGTAGATCTGTATGCCTATAGGAGCCTCGGCATCGGTGGTCTTGAGTTTGGCGCAGGCCTTTTTCGCGTCCCGGATCAGGCCTTCCGCCGGGATGAACTCCGTGTAGGTCATGTCCGCTCCCTGCTCCCTGCATATTCCTCTGAAGGAAGCGTCAGTGACATCCTCCATCGGAGCCAAAAGCACTGGCTTTTCTCCGAGATCCATATTCCCAATAGTCATATCGTCGATATTCTCTGACTTTAGTTCCGCTTGGCATTTTCCTTGCGGGGAAAGTGCCAATTGTCTGCAAAATTACTATTTTTGCAGGATAGAATGAAAGATTAATCGCAGTGTGTTATGAAAGAGATAGCAACAATCGGAGTCCTTACCTCAGGTGGCGATGCTCCCGGAATGAATGCGTGCATCAGGGCTGTGACCCGCTCGGCAATCTACAACGGTTGGAGGGTCATGGGGATTTACCGTGGTTTTGAAGGCCTGATCAACGGTGATTTCAAAGAACTTACAACCGAAAGCGTCAGCAATGTGATCCAAAGGGGAGGCACGATACTCAAAACGGCCCGCAGCGAGGAGTTCATGACTGTCGAGGGCCGGAAAAAAGCCTATGACAATGTTGTCAAGTTCGGAGTCGATGCGTTGGTCATCATTGGTGGCAATGGCTCGCTGGCAGGAGCGCAGGAGTTCGCTCATGAATATGACATTCCGGTTGTCGGGCTTCCGGGCACCATCGACAACGACCTCTACGGAACAGATTCCACAATCGGCTACGACACGGCTCTCAACACAATAGTTGAGTGTGTTGACAAGATCAGGGACACGGCGACATCCCACGACAGGATATTCTTTGTCGAGGTGATGGGCCGTGACGCTGGTTTCCTTGCTCAGAACTCCGCCATCGCTGCCGGTGCCGAGGCCGCCATCATCCCTGAGGATCAGACTGACATAGACCAACTTGAGAAATTCATCAGCCACGGCTGCCGCAAGAGCAAGAACAGTTCTATCGTCATTGTCTCCGAAAGCCCGAAGGATGGGGGAGCGATGCACTACGCTGAAAGGGTGAGGCAGGAATATCCTGAATATGACGTCCGTGTCACCATTCTCGGCCATATCCAGCGTGGTGGTTGTCCTTCCGCCTACGACAGGATCCTGGCCAGCCGTCTCGGCTACGCCAGCATCGAAGCCCTTCAGGAAGGTCAGCGCAACATCATGGTAGGCATCTCCAACAACGAGATCGTCTACGTTCCTATCGGAAAGGCCATCAAGTTGGACAAGCCGATCGACAAGGAGCTCATCAATGTCCTCGCCGTGCTGTCCATCTAAGCGACCCTCTTTGCCGCGTTTCTCTCAAGGCAGTGACATTCTCCATTTGTGCTGCGTGGTGGATAGTTGGTTGATTATCAATTAAATAAGCATTGGTCTAGTGTCTATTATGGCACCAGACCAATGCTTTTCTTGTTGACAGTCAGGTATTTAACTGCCACGGTACTTGAATGTCGCTAAGGCCTAAGGCAGGTTATCGGAACCACCCATACTCCATTGTCCATTCTGTAAGCATAGGCACCAGTCCCTGTTAGAACCATCAGGAACGAAGGGGCTTTCATTTTGTCCGTGTCAATTTTTGAGGCCAAAGAGAGCAGCGTGGTAACTCCTTCGTCTATAAGTCTTTGCCCACCGAGTTTGATTTCTATCAGACCATACTTGCCGTTTCTCAGATGCAGCACGGCATCACATTCAAGGTTGTTCTTGTCCCTATAATGATATAGACTGCCGTCGAGCGCTTCAGCATACACTCGCAAATCCCGTACGCACATTGTCTCAAAAAGGAGTCCCATCGTGTTCAGGTCTGATATGAGATCATCCGGGCCTATACCCATCGCGGCTGTCGCTATCGAAGAATCAACAAAATATCGGGTATCGGATGTCCTTATGGCTGTTTTTGAGCGTAGATTAGGATTCCAGGCCGGGGCATCCTCCACGACAAACAATTTTTTGAGTGCGGATATGTATGAAGAGATGGTTTCGCTTGTCATTGATCCGTCCGCATTTGACTTGAGATCCTCATATATTGATTGGACCGGAGCCTGGGCTCCCTGAAAACGTGCATAACTTTTAAGCAGACGCAGGGTGAAATCCCTGTCCCTCCTCACGCCGTCAACAGCTGAGATATCAGTACTTGCGATTGCGTTGATGTAATTGAATGATTGCCGGAGAGCACCTTTTTTTGACATTGTCAATGCCGCTGGCCATCCGCCCCGGCATATCAGCCAAGCCAACTGCTCGATACCCAACTCATTGGACTGATATGCCGTATCAGTTCTGTTGAGAAACAAGTCGTTGAGACTCAGTTGACCGTTTGACTCACCGGATTCCCACAGGCTCATAGGACGCATTTTTATCCAAGCAGCGCGTCCGGTCCCGGAATGTTTGATTCTCTCCAGTTTCTCCTTAGGGATGACAGTTGAACCCGTGAAGATGAACTGCCCTGTCTTGGCATCTCTGTGATCCACTTCAAATCTGGCGGCATCCCATAGTTCGGGTGCATCCTGCCATCCGTCTATCAGGCGAGGTGTGGCACCTTTCAACAGAAGGCTTGGTGAATTCTGAGCCAAGGCCGGATATGTCCCGGAATTGCCGGGATCATTCATATACACTATACTTCCAGCTTGCTGTTCGGCGGTTGTGGTCTTTCCACACCATTTTGTACCTTCTATCAGGACTAATCCAGCCGCTTCAAGGTTATCTTTGAGGATGCCGTCGGCTACTCTGTCTCTATAATTTCCCATACGGCAAAATTAGCGGTTATTTTCAAAACAATCAAATTATTACGAAATTTTATTCCTTCAATCGGCTGATTTTCGTTCCGCCAGTTGGCTGCTTTTCGTTCCGTCAGTTGGCTGCAATGCCGCCTTCCGGATAGTGAATTCCGTGACGGATAAAAGACTTATTATCAGTAAAATAAGCATCAATCTAGTGCTGATTACAGCATAAGATCAATGCTTTTCTTGTTGACAGTCAGTTATTTAACTGTCGCGCCCCTGAATGTTGCCTCGTGGCGCTTACGGTTGGAAGGATGGGGCATTCAAGGGCGTGAGTTATCGAATGGTCAGGCTACGGGCGTTCGGTGATGCCACCGAGGTGGGACCAGAGCCAGTGGGATCCGTAAAGAGCTTTGGTGCCTTTCGGGACGGTCTCCTTGACGGCTGAACGGTCTGTGTAGAAGAAAAAAATCGAAGGATCCGGCTCTCTTTTGCCATATTTATCAGTTATCAGCGAGCGATTTCTCTGGAATATGACCACTCGGACACTTCTGTGAACGATCCCCCGCATTATCCGTTGAATAATTTGTTCCACGGATAATGCCTCGTAGCTTTGCCGTCAGATAAACACTTAGACAATGAAGACAAAGAACATCTATGCGGATCCAACAATTGACTTCGCGTTCAAGAGGATTTTCGGGACGGAGAGGTTCAAGGCAGCGACCATAGGACCGCTCAACAGCATCATCAAGGATGTCAACATCGTTGATGTTTCGTTCCTCAACACGGAGATATCCCCGAAAACAAGGACGACAAGAAATGCGTCATCGACGTGCTGGCCACCGATGGCAGGGACAACAATTTCATCGTGGAGATGCAGAACGCCAGACAGGTGACGTTTCTGGAGAGAATGGTCTATCACACGGCCAAGGTCATCGCTCAGCTGGAGGGCGTGGTCGGCTCAGCGGAGTACGAACAGCGCTCGACGTACGCCATCGCATTCCTGAACTTCGCTTCGGAGGCCGTAGCCGGCATCAGCGGCAGGTACGACCTTCACTACTACACTGTTGACGAGGCCAGCGGTCACCGGCTGCCGGCCAGTCCCGAGTACCACTTCTTTGACTTGAACGCGTTCAAATAATCCTCGAATGGAATAACCAACGGGACGGATTATTGGTTATCTTTGCTGACGGGGTCGAAGGAGATGGGCGGGATGCCGGATTGGGCAAAAGGCAACAAAGCCTACGAGGCCTTCTTCGAGGCATCGACAAGAGCCAACTTCACGCCCGAAGAAACCATTCAATACGAAAAGGATATGATGGCGGAACGCGACAGGATCAACTCCATCAACTACGCAAGATGGGAAGGGGCCGGGAAGGCAAGGCAGAAGGCCGCCAACAGACTCGGCGTGAAATTGCTGCGGCATTCAAGGCCAAGGGCTTTGATGCTGAGACAATCGCTTCTTGCACTGGACTTTCTATGGAAGAAGTCAATGCGCTTTAGAAAGCGAAACGGCATTAAAATGGAGGAGAGTGCCCCGGCACGGACCAAAGGCACTCTCCTCGGGAATAATCATGGATAACCTTTAAGCCACTACCTAGGCACCTGCGCCCCGTAGCCCGGCATCGCTCCGAAGAGCAGAAGAGCCTTCTGTCAGAGTCAATATTCACCACTAAATGCCGCAGAATCCCTCATTGTTGGTTTTGAGGGTGGTGCATTGTTCTGCCCATAAAAGATTAAGTTTGATTATTTCAGAAAAAATGCCTATCTTCTCATCTTTGACACTTTTTTTTGAGATATCAAGCCCCCAGTTCGCTGTAATGGCGATTTGGGGGCTTAGTGTATTTTGGACTTTGTGGCTATTTTTACTGCGGTCTCATCCTTGCCGAAGATTTTTTTGCTTGTGATATGATAGTTTTCATTCGCTGCTTGGAGACTATCTGTGTGTCGGTCCTGAAGCCGGCTGAGCCATGGAGATTGTTCGTCAGGTCTGTCCTGGTGTAGGTAGGGATGTATCCTTCCCCGGCCACGCTGACGAAGTTCATATCCTTCAGTGTCGATATGATCTCGTCAGCGGTGAAGTGCCTGCCTCCGCGGTTGACCTTTTTCGCGAGATACTTGTAGA
>ERZ808252.2049-NODE-2049-length-13103-cov-21.936006_pt1 | contig 13103 bp, 10 predicted proteins | sample MGYA00521242_ERZ808252 | MGnify/ENA primary metagenome ERZ808252 (study PRJEB31516, sample SAMN03275581) | gut metagenome | biome: mammalia-associated habitat; material: feces | host: Papio cynocephalus | place: Kenya | collected 2012-08-07 ...
AAGAACGGAGAATTTGAGGCGCATATGCGAGCTTTGGCCAAGGCCGAGCCCGACAAGTACAAGCGCGGGCGACAGGCACGCGGCATTCCCTACAAGGTGGTAAAAGGTAATCTTGCAGAGCATCAGGTATTGGTGTTGCGTAACGGCGAGACCTACGTGCTGACAATAAACGGCAGTCCGCGAGCGGCGCAGGGGCTGAACGGATTGACCAATCCCGACAGCGGCAGCGAAGGTGTTGTCCGTAAAATGCTGGATGGTGTAATGTATGTCAATCGCACTTTGTCGAGCCTGTATACGACGCGTAATCCCGAGTTTGTGATTAGCAACTTCATGCGCGACATGCTGTACGCCAATACTATGGTATGGGCCAAGGAGCGCCCGGCGTATGCGTTGCGGTTTAATATGAATTATGCCATACTCAATCCCGGGATAATGCTTGCTATGCAAGCCTTTTACAAGAAGGGGACAGCGCCCGGCAGCACCTATCAAAGGTTATACATAGAATTCAGAGAGAACGGCGGCGAGACCGGGTTTGCGCAGCTGAAGAGCGAGGCGGCGCGCCGCAAAGCCATCAAGAAAGCCTTGAAAAAAGCCAACCGGAGCAAATTGAATCCCGTCACGGCGTTTGAGGCCTTAGGTCAGAAATTAGACGACATAAACCGTGCTGTCGAGAACTGTGCGCGCTTTGCCGCCTATGTGACGAGCCGACAGACGGGGCGCGACGTGGCACGTAGCATTTGGGATGCCAAAGAAATAAGCGTCAACTTCAACAAGAAAGGAGCGTCAGACAAGTTCCTCGGGGAGGAAGGGCAGACCTATGCCGGCAATGCGGCAGCTGCTGTCGGCGGCGCAGGACGACTATTCTATGTGTTCTGGAACGCAGGCATACAAGGTATGAGTAACACCGGTAAGATTGTACGGCACAATCCCATCAGGGGGCTGAGTGCTATGGCGTCGATGTTCACGCTCGGAGCCGTGATAGCCGCGCTTAATGCTTGGGATGATGAGGAAGATCCCGACAGCCCCAACGCCTATTACAATCAGCCCGGGTATGTACGTCGCAGCAATATTATGTTCAAGCTCGATGATGCATATATAAGCATACCGTTGCCCATAGAATTCAGGGCGTTTTACGGCTTAGGCGAATTGGCCATGGGAGTTATCAGCGGCAAAGAGCAGTTGAGTAATGCCGAATTGGTCAAAGAGACAGCATCGCAGGTATCGCAGATATTCCCCATAGACATGTTAGAAGGCGGTGGAGGCTTCCATCCCTTCATTCCGAGCCTTGCGAAGCCGATAGTAGAGGCATACAGCAACACATCGTGGACCGGTATGCCCATATACCGCGAGAAGATGCCGTGGAATGAGAATATGCCCGAATGGACGAGAGCCTATCCGAGTGCCAACCATCAGCTATTAGGGGCTGCCAAGTGGCTCAACGAAGCCACGGGAGGAGATGATTACTCCAAAGGGGCGATAGACATCAATCCCGCGCGATTAGAATATATGCTCAATGGATATTTAGGCGGCTACTCGACTATGGTCAACAAGCTTGTGAAGATGGGCGAGACCGCCTTGGGCGAGCGCGATTTCGAGTGGCGCAATATGCTTATGGCAAGTCGCCTTATCAAGACCGGTGACGAGCGCAACAAAGACAAGAAGCTCGACCACGATTACTACCGATGGAGAGAGGAGTATGACGAGACACGTCGTTTGTTGAAAGCCTACGAGCGCGAGGCCAAAGGCGGCAGCGATTTCTATCGTCGGCGCTTAGAGCAGTTGAAGGCGAGTGACAGCTATCGCCGCTATCAGGTGCTGGATAAATACCGAGGGTTGCTCGACTATCTCAAGCGCAATGTGAATGACGACAGGCTGAGCGAAGACGTGCACAAGCGACTTGCTGAGAGGTATAAAGACGCACGACGTGTGGCCGTAGAGCGGATAGATAGCATTGATAGGGTACTAAAAGAGCAGCGATAAGACGCAATAGATAACGGAAGAAAGGGGAGGTGGCGGCGTACCTTTGCGGCAGACGGCGATGTAGAATGTATAATGGCGAATGACGGCTACAAATACAATTACGACTACAGGTACAAATACACCCCGGAATAACGACAGAAGAAATATGGCAACGAGACTACACCGGGCGTCCAGGGTGATGCCCAAAGACGATACAGACAGTGTAAAGCGAGCGCGGCGCGTGGCCGGCGAGAATCGCGCATTCGAGGTGCTGTGGCAAGCCCAGCAATACTGGATGGCGATGGAGACCTTTCGCCGCGACCGCGAGCGCAACAAAAATTACACCTATGGGCGACAATGGGACGACTATATATGTATCGAGGGCAAACGGATAAAAGAAGAAGACTGGATAAAGAGCCAAGGCAATGTGCCGTTGAAGAATAACCTGATACGGCGTATGGTCCAGGCCGTATTGGGCATCTACCGCAGTCAGGCCAAAGAGCCCACGTGTACGGCGCGTGACCGCGACGAGCAGCAGTACGGCGAGACCATGAGTACGGTATTGCAATGCAATATGCAGCTCAACCGTATGGGCGAGGTCAACGCCCGGTGTATGGAAGAATTTTTGATTTCCGGTTTTGTGGTGCAGCGGAAATGGTACGGATGGCGCGAGGGTAAATTAGATTGCTGGACCGATTATGTGCAGCCCAACAACTTCTTTATTGACAATAATATGCGCGACTTTCGCGGCTGGGACTGCACGTGCGTGGGCGAGATACACGATGTATCCTTTGAGGAGCTGTGCGGACGCTTTGCGCACAGCGGCGAAGACTATGCGCGCTTAGCCGAGATATATGCGTATGCGCGCGACAAGAGCTATTTGAGTGCCACCTTTGACGACTTTGGTTTTCCGTTGCAGGGTTATTACGACTTCTTGGTGCCATACGACAGCACACGATGTCGCGTCATCGAAGTGTGGCGCAAAGAGAGCAAGCCCAGGTGGCGTTGCCATGACGTGAACAACGGAGACGTGTTCAAGGTTGACGTCGAAGACTTTGCAGAGCTTGTAGAAGCCGAGAACCGGCGACGAGAGGAGACGGCAGCCGCGCTTGGTATGGACGAAGAAGACATACCGCTGATACGGTATGAGTGGTATATAGACACCTACTGGTACCGCTATTACCTGACGCCCTTCGGGGACATACTCGAGGAGGGCGAAACGCCATACGAGCACAAGAGCCATCCGTATGTATTCAAGGCCTATCCCTTTATAGACGGCGAGATACACAGCTTTGTGGCCAATGTCATAGACCAGCAGCGGTATACCAATCGTTTGATAACGATGTACGACTGGATAATGCGAGCGAGTGCCAAGGGCGTGCTATTGTTCCCCGAAGAATGTTTGCCGGCCGGTATGAGCATGGAAGATGTAGCCGATGAATGGGCGCGATTCAACGGCGTGATAATGATACGACAGCCCAAGACCGGGACGGCGTTGCCCCATCAGATAGCCAATAACTGCACACAGATAGGAATCAGTGAGTTGTTGAATATGCAGCTGAAATTCTTTGAGGATATAAGCGGAGTGAACGGAGCGTTGCAAGGCAAGCCCGGGTATTCCGGGATGTCCGCGAGCCTATACAACCAGCAGGCGCAGAACGCCACGACCTCGTTGTTGGACTTGTTGGACACCTTCAGTGCTTTTGTCAGAGACGGCGCATATAAAGACGTGAAGAATATTCAGCAGTACTACGATACGCCGAGGGTGTTCAATATTGCAGGGAAGAACAGCACGATAGTAGAGTACGATCCGCGCAAGATACGCGATGTAGAATTTGACCTGAATATCATAGAGAGCACGAGTACGCCGGCCTACAGGGCTATGGCCAACGATATGCTGATGCAGTTGTGGCAGGCGCAGGCCATCAGTGTCGAGCAGCTATTAGAGCACGGCGACTTCCCGTTTGCGGACGAGCTGTTGCAGAGCATCAAGAGCCAGCGCGAGCGATTAGAGCAGGGTCAGACGCCCGACGGGTTGTCGCCCGAGTTGGCACGACAGGTGCAGCAGGGTGCGGACATGCAGGCCGTGCAGCAAGCGCAGGAGATGGTAAGGTAGAGAGGGAGTCATTCTATGCCTGATAGTATGTATGCACAGCTATGTAGAAATTTTTAGATTTGGACTTCCGGAATGTATGTCGTGATGTCAATCTCGGGGAGTTTGCTCCCTTTGCCGATTACATCATCAATAAAGTCCACGCATTCTTTTGCCGACATCTTCTTTCGGATATATGCGTAATAAAGGAAGTCAATCGTTGTGAGATATGTTATTTGGTTTTCTTCGCAGTATTTTTTGATGTCGCGGAGGTTGCTGCTACCGAGGACGTCATTGTTGTCGCGACAATAAACCATGCAAGCGCTTTCTCCTCGCCCCAAATAAGAGGTGAGTCGGGCATATTCGCGAGTTGAGTCTCCGGTTGGGTTAAATGTGATAAGGGAAATGCGCTTACCGAGGAACCGGAGCGTGTTGTCAATTTGGGTTTTTGCGCTGCGAAGCTTTGATACTTCGTTGTATACGACATCGAGGATTATGAAGCTATATTCGGGGAAGATGTCAGTCAATAAGAAAGAGAGTCGGCCAGCCTTCATAAAGTGAATTATCACATCTGCATCTAATATGATTTTAGTCTTCGTAGCCATTGATGCCGATTTTAGATAATAATTCCAGATAGTGACCTTCCGAAATTTTTTCGGAATCGTATAGACGACGAGCTTTTTCGCCGAAGTCACCTATTACAAGATTCTCATTCCCGGGATTATACAAGTCTGTATTATAACCATATTCTCGTGCCGTCTTAATTGCTGATAAATTCAGAAATGTCTCTCTGTCTGCTTTGGATATAAATCCAAGGTCTTTCAGCCTATTGACAATGGCGCTGCGTGATACCGAAAAATATTGTTCCAGGCGAATGATTGTGGCCAGTGACACTTTTGCCGATTTTATTTCGTTGTCGGGGATGATTTGTAATATCCCGGCATACGGCATAAGAAAATGTTGGGCAAACGCATCGGCATACTGCTCCGATTTGCTTTTAGTACAGCAGTAGTCGCAATTATGAGGTTTGGGGCTATCTTCAATATAGAGGTGGTAGAGCTCGTGTGCGATAGTAAAATGCTGTCGGCCTATAGGCTGATTTGAGTTTATGAGCATAAAACGGTTCTCGCCCTTGGGGTTTCGCAGGCTCATGCCGGAAAAATTTGATGAGAGGGGACGAAAAACAGTAAGAATATTGAGTTTGATTAAGAGGCTTTTAAGGTTAACGGCCTCGGCATCGCTTAGTCCTGTTTTTTGGCGGAACTCGGACACTTTGCGTTCTATCATGTTGATTTCCGATTGTGTCATCTTGCTTCTATCCTTTCCATTTTAATATAAGATTTAACAATATCCTTAAAACGAATGATTTCGTCTGCATCCGAAGGTTTGATTCCGTTCAGGCGGAACGCCGAAGCCAGTATTATGGCATCAGTGTCGTCATTGTTTTCAAAGAGGATATTCATTTCACAGCCAAAAAGATCGGAAGCTTTTTCGATGATATTGTATGGCATTTCTCTATCACCAGATTCGTAATTGGAGTATGCAGAGCGGGTAATTCCGAGTGCCGCTGCCACTTCATCCTGCGTGTATCGAGCCGTTTCCCTAAGTTTTTTTAGATTGGAGGATAGTATTGTTTTCATAAGCGATGGTTTTGTGTGGCAAAGTTACCGATTATTCCGATGTGATAAATATATTGCCACATAAAAAATGTTAAAAGCGGTGGGTCAGAATACGGCTTCGGAGGGAGCGGCGCGGTGGCGTGGTTGAGAGGTGTCGGTGAGGGGGACGATGCGCGGGGCGTCCATTTCGTAGAAGCAGATATGGAGGCCGATGGCGCGGGTCATCAGCAGGTCGTCGTGGTGTCCGTCTATGGCGCCGTAAGCGCCGTTTGGTTTGCGTTCGTAGGTGAGGTATTCGTCAAGGCAGCGGATGTCGCGCTCGGTATAGAGGCCTTCGCGAATGACCTTAACGAGAGTTGAGATGACCATAGGTTTGGTGGCGACGTTGGTATGGAAGCCGTATTTACGCGGCAGACCTTGTCGTATCTCGTCCTCCGATTGTCGTCGGGCGTAGAGGTTTGGATATAGGGTAGATATTTGGTTGAGGATATAAAGCGACTGGTCTCCGCCCTCCACTTGACGTTCGCGGTCGTGAGTTTCGAGGGTATTGCTTTCGATGACCAGGAGTGAATTGTTGTAGAAAGCGGCGATTTGGGCCGCCTTCCAAGCCAGGCGGTCGATGTCGCAGTGACCGTACCACTGGGCGATGACGGCCGGAGGTTCTCCGTCCATAAGGTTGATACGGTCGAAGACCACGATGACAGACCAGTCCGCCTTGTCCGAGCGTCCTCCGACGTCCACCACAGTGAGGTATCGGTCCGTGACTTCCGAGTCGGGGTCGCTTTCAGGCTTAGCCCACAGCCACAGCAGTCCTTGAGCGTCTTCGGAGAAATGCAAGCCCGAGAGAGCTTTAGGTCCTTCGGCGGCGTGAGCGTCCACCTCGCCGATAAATCGTGGTGGTCGGCAGCTGCGTTCGAATTTACGCACCAGGTACTTATCGAAGACCATAGTACCCGAATGCACGAAAGCCTCCTCATCGTCGGATGGATATTCAGAGGCCATGACGCCGTGGTCGTTTTTGCCGGCTCGTTCCTCGATATACCAGTGTATAGCTTCGAGCGAAGCGCCTTTGAGCCATAGCCACCAGAGATACTTGCCGCATTCCTCGCGAGAAGAAGCCACGTTGGGATTTTCGCGGTTCGTGTACAAGTTTTCGGCGAAGCGGCGTTGTTCCTTGTCAGAGGCAAAAGGCAGGCGGTATTGTTCGATTTGGAACCAGGCGACAAACAACGCTTGAAACTGCGAGCGGACCTTAGGGTCGGCAGCGGCGCGGTATTCTCGGTGGAAGAAATTACCCGTGCCGTTGGCGGTAGACTCCATGACAATCATAGTGAGAGGTTGGAGGAGTATACCCGAGCATGCGGCGCGTACGATGTCTTCCGGGGACTTTCCCTCCGTTTTGCGCCACAGACCGACTTCGGAGAGGTGCACCAGCGAGTAATCGCCGCCGCGGCATCCGTCCGGGCGTTCCGCCGTTCCGATTTTGATTTTGCAGTTACGTTGCGGCACGCGGTGAGTAGAGCCCGATTTGCCCACGCCGACAAGCTTAGGCTCGTCCGGGGAGTACTCCTCGCCCATATCGTGGAGGAACTCCACGGGGTAGTCCTTGATCATACGGTCGAACATATCCTTGATTTCGTCCGATGCTGTACCTTGGTGAGCGATGATAAGCGAATTGAGGCCCTTGCGATGGAAGAACTGCAGCCACGCCATATAGAGCTGCGTGGTAGTCGAGCCGCCCCATTGGCGAGCTTTGAGGAGGATAAGGCGTATCGGTCGGCCGGCACGGCGACATTCCTCAAAACGCGACACGAGGATACGTTGCGGATAGTACAATCGGAAGAGGACATCCTCGCCCGCCTGCTTATTCTTGATTTTGACCAGAGACGCCGCCCAGAAAGCGAAATCGTGCTTGAAGCGCAGGCGAATGAGCGAGCGTGATACGGCAGTGCGATTGGCCTCGGAGGGGTCATCGTGCAGCACATCGATGATAAATCGTTCGATAGAGCCGGCTTTGGCGAGATGTCGAATGAGAGGGATGTGCAACATATCCTGCGGCAGCCATTGGACCGGGATAGCGAAATCCGAGATGTTTACGGGCGAGCGTAGGCCGATAGAGCCCTCGCCCGTAATGGGATTGAAGGGGGCGAACATAGCGGCGTTACGCTCGGCATTAAGAGCGATGATATCGTCAACGACCTTACTACTTGTCATACCAGCCACTCTTGATACGATATATGAACTCGCCGACCGTGCGAGGCGTCAGGTAGAACTTAGGAGCCGGGGCATTGACAATATCCGCCACGACTTCGAACATCGGGCGAGTCGGGTCGGCGTCGTGAGCGGCTCGGTAACGGCGGAATATTTCGTTGAACATCTCGCGTTTGTTACGTCGCATAGGCGGCAGTCGGCGGTTAGCCAGCATAGCCGAGACGACGACGGCGGCACGCTCCTCCGAGACCCAGAAGCGAGACGATGGCGAGTCCGCCACACGGGCGAATATATCCGGCATGACGATATAATCGGCCTCGGCCAGCCGAGCGCGGTACACTCGCATGAGGTCGGCATTACGTTCGTGCGTAAAATCAAGGATACAACCCGGGTGTTTCATTTCTGCAAAGATAAAATCATGAGCCACAAAAGATAAAAAGGGCGGGGCGGTGTGGCGGTATATCTTTGCAGAAAGATAAGACAACGTTAAACAGAAAATAAACGAAATGGCTGAAGACTATCAAGTTACGACCAAGCGCGAGGCGCAAATCAAGCGTTTGCGCGATAAATATCCCGACAAAAAATTCGAGGATGACGAAGAGATTTACGGACAGATATACGACGATTACGACCAATACGACCGAGAATTGGCCGATTACAAAGCCCAAGAGAAAGAATTGTCCGATATGTTCGGGGCCGATCCGCGCAACGCGCAGTTCTTGGCAGATATGCACAACGGCAAAGACCCTGTATTAGAGCTTGTGCGCAACTACGGCGTTGAGATTAAAGACGTGCTTGACGATCCCAAGATGCAAGACAAGATAGCCGAGGCCAACAAAGAATATGTAGAGCGAGTGGCCAAGTCCAAAGCGCTTGACGAAGAGTATGAGCGCAATATGGACGAGACCTTAGAGACGCTTCGGCGCTTTCAGGCAGAGCGAGGGCTGACAGACGAGCAGATAGACGCCGTAGTAGATGCGTTGTTGCGCATAGTACGAGACGGCGTTATGGGGAAATTCGATATTGAGACGCTTGATATGATGGCAAAGGCCATAGACCATGATGCCGATGTAGACATAGCCGCCGAAGAAGGGCGCATAGCAGGGCGCAACGACAAGATAATCGAGAGTTTGCGCAAGAGTGGCAAAGGTGACGGCGTCTCGCCTCTGGGCGGCAAGAACAGTATGCCGTCACAGCGTCGTCAGAGCAATATGTTTGATTTGGCCAACGAGGCGATGTAATGGGAGAGGTTGTAAAATTTCCCGAGTGCATGCCGCGTGTCGTCAAGGGGACGGCAGGATTGGCCTGTCATAAAGCCGGAGCGAGTGTGACCGTAAGCAGTGTAGCACAAGCGACAGGAAACCTTATACAACGAGATATAAAATAAGACTATAACCAACAAGATAACAAAAGATATGGCAGAAGAAACAGTAAAAGTAGGCGGGACACATCCCGCAGCTACGCCCGGCAGTGCCGGCGTAAACAGCCAAGTGGCAGGACAGCCCACCACCGTGAGTGCCGTAGCCGGTTCCACCGGTGGCATAGGTGCCGGAAACCTTATAGAGCGCGACATTGACAACGAGCTCTATAAATTTAAGAGTGACGACACCCCGTTGATGCAGTTGATGCTCAATGCCAAGAAGGTCAAGGTAGATTCGCCCGAGGTAGAGCATTATATGATAGACGAGCCGCGTAGTAGCGTCACCACGACCACCGCTGTGACGGCAGGAGCCGCACAGCAGTTTGTACTCCCATTGTTAGCCAACGATGCGAGCATACCCCGTCCCTACGGTACGCTGTTAGTCAAGGGAGTAGACGGTTACAGTGAAGACGGTTCGACAACCACACCCGGCAAAGACCTTATGCTCTTTGTCACCGGGCACGACACCACCACCGGCAATCCAGTAGTGCGCGCCGTCAACGGACCCAAGGCCAATAAGGCCGACGAATACTGCACGACCCCTGCAATACCCGCCGGTTCGACGCTGATCATACTTTCCAACGCGCTCTATGAGACGCAGAAAGAAGTAGACCCCGACTTGATAGTACCACAGCCCACCGTAGTGTATTTGCAGAAGCGCGGCATGAACCAGATAGTATCCGATTACTACGAAGCCCAGCGCAAGCGCATACCCTTCGGCAAGGCCGTGATAGCCGAGGCCGCCATCACCAACTTCAAGGTACGCGGCAACCGCACTCTATATAGCGGACGCAAAGGCAAGATGAAAGTCCAGACCACCAAGGCCGGCGTACAAGACATCTACTTCACCGAAGGCGTACGCTATCAAGTCAAGAAAGAAGTACAGCATTCCGGCAAATGGACTATTGAAGAGATTATCGCATTGTCGAAGATGGTCTTCACCGGAGAAGACGTACCCAAGAGCGTCATCTGTCTTGCCGGCAAGAACTTCTTGGAGAACATCCAGTGCATAGACTACAGCAAGCATCCCGAGATACAGATTACAGCCAAGACCAACAGTGTAGGCTGGGCGGTAACCAACTTCCATACCGTATTCGGCGACATCGAGTTGAAGCATGATCCGACACTCGACCGCTTGAAATGGAGCAACTCCGCCTTTGTGGTTGCGCCCGACCGTTTGGTACACTACCAGTACAGCTCCGAGCACACCTCGCGCGACCGCATGGAAGGTGAAGAAGCCACACGCGAGTCCCTGCTTGTATGGGATGCCTTGGCATTGAAAGGCAGCTGCCATGTATGGATTAACGGCGAGGGAGACAGTGACGGCGCAAGTGCCGTGCAGATACATCTGTGGGACAGCGCCGAGGCGCCCGCTTCGCCGGCAGACGGAGCAGTATACTATCTATTGCAAGACTGTCCCGGCATCAATGCCGAAGCTATGAGCGGACAGATGTGGCAAGCCAAGGTAACAGTAACCCCCGGTGCAAGCGGCGGACAGGCCACAACCACCGTGACTTGGAGCGAATATGCAGGCGATGTAATGGCCGTTTGAGTAGATTCATAAACTTAACCACAGAAAGGCGGACCGGTGTCAATGCCGTCGTCCGCCTTTCTTAAAAACAGACAGCTATATGAAGAAGAAAAAGATAACATACGGAGTATCCGGGATGATGGAATATCAAGCCGTCATCAAGATAGGCAAGGCCACGATGAAAGTACCTTTTTCCGAAGGCTCCATGACCGCCATGGGTGTAAACCCGGCAAAATTCACCACAGACAACTTTGTGGTGCAGCACGCCATAGAGCAGAGCGGCGATTTCAGGCGCGGGCGCATACACATAGTCAGTGTCATAGAATTAGACGAAGAAGTGAAGATAGAGGGGAAGAGCAATGTCGAAAGTAGGATGTCGAAAGTAGAATCCGCGCAGGCGCAGGAAGCGCAAGCGACACAAGCGCAGTCTTCGGCGGCCAAAGAGACCAAGCAATTCGGGTGCAACGACGATGCGCGAGACTACCTTGAAGAGACCTTCGGGGTGACGCGAAGTAAACTGCGTACCCGAGCAGATATATTGCAATACGGGCAGGCCAACGGAGTAGAGATACTATTCGACAAATGATATATCAGGTATCGGCGATAGAGCGAGATGTGCGCATAGCCTTAGACGAGAACGAGGTGAGCACGCCGCTTGTGCAGTCGGGCGATGTAGACACGCTGTCGCTCAACGAGGTCATACGCAGTAAGATAGTCGAGGGCGTGCGACGTGTTGAGATGTCGGCGCCGGCACATTTGTTAGAAGAAGGGCACGACTTTTCGGGCGGCATATATTGGGGAGATAAAGGAGCCGGTTGGATTTTATTGCCCGATGACTTCATGCGATTGATAGCCTTTAGGATGAGCGACTGGGAGCGCACCGTGTATGAAGCTATTTCGGCAGACGACCCCATGTATGCCATGCAGAGTTCGCGCTACAGAGGCATACGCGGCAATGAACAGAAGCCCGTATGTGCCATAGTCAACAGAGCCGAGGGCAAGGCGCTTGAATTCTATTCATGTAAAGACGATAAGGCCCAGATAGTACGTGCCGGATACCTGCCATACCCGCGTATAGACGCCAACGACGGCGTAGACATAAGTCAGCGATGCTATGAAGCCGTGATATACGCCATAGCGGCCTTGACAGCCGCCACCTACGGAGACAGCGACAAGGCGACAAATTATAACGAATTATCCAAAGCATTGATAGAATGAGCATACCGAACAAGAATATAGACGGAGACGTATCCATAGGGCGCAATGTCAATATAGGCAGCAATGCCGTAGTGCGCGGCTGCGTCACCGTGGGTCATAATCTGAAAGTCGAGGGATGGTTAGATGCGCCCAATCTCAAAGGTGCATGCAAAGGCTATTTTTTGAGCTTAGCAGACTTGCAAGCGGCCTATCCGTCGCCGACAAACGGGGACTATGCATTTGTAGGAGAAAACGGGCTACCCGGGCCTATATACATAGCCGAGGGCGGCGTATGGAAAGACAGCGGTAAGACCGGCGGTCCATCGTTAGACATCGGCGACATAGATGATTTAACAAAAGAAGTGGCGGAGTGTGTCGGCAGCATAGATGCCATAGACAAGGCACAAGAAAAGCTGCGGGCGGACTTTGACGCGCATATGACAACGGCAGCAACAGAGCTTGCGGCCGTCAAAGCCACGGCAGAAGCATCGGCGGCAGACGCTGCTGCGGCCAAGCAGCAGGCGGCAGCAGCCGAGCAGGCGGCCAATGCCGCGAGTGCGACAGCCGCCGAAGCCAAGAGTGCGGCCGAGGCGGCAAGCGGCAAGGCGGCGGAAGCCAAGGCGGCGGCAGACAATGCCGGGACGATGGCGGCAGCGGCGGCGGGGAGTGCGGCGGCAGCAGCGGAGACGGCCGCCGGCGCAGTCACGGCCATAAATACGCTGAAGACAGAGAACACGGCCGACCATGCGGCCATACGCAAGGAGGCATCGGATGCGCTGGCGGCACACGCTGCAGCTAATGACAAGGCATTTGCAGACGAAGCATCGGCGCGTAAGGCCGTGTCCGAGGCATTGGCTGCGCATGAGACAGCCGATACGGCCGACCATGCGGCCATACGCAAGGAGGCATCGGATGCACTGGCAAGTGCGGTGACGGCGCAGCACGATACGCTGGCGTGCAGCGGTATTGTGGCCTTTGACGGCTTTGTAGACGATGTCAGCGGCGACGGCGAGAGCGTACGGTCTGCGCCGATAGTGCGCGACCCCGAGGGCAAGGTGCAGCAAGGTGCGGCTA
>ERZ808252.2057-NODE-2057-length-13067-cov-4.845220_pt1 | contig 13067 bp, 9 predicted proteins | sample MGYA00521242_ERZ808252 | MGnify/ENA primary metagenome ERZ808252 (study PRJEB31516, sample SAMN03275581) | gut metagenome | biome: mammalia-associated habitat; material: feces | host: Papio cynocephalus | place: Kenya | collected 2012-08-07 ...
AAAGTGTCGCGTTCGCTTATTTTTCTTCTAAAAAAGAAAAAAACGAAACTATAATATGAACGAATTGGAAAAAACAAAGCTTTTCGTGCCGTTTTTAGGGAACTGATTTGTACGAATGCTTAGGAATGAGGGACATATGCCAGAAAAGTTTGACACAATCGAAAACAAGTTCGAAGGGGAAAAGAAACCGAGCAAGAAGATTTTAAAGCTTGGCCGCAAAATCACCGACTGCATGCCCCATAAGATTTTCGGTGTGAAGAGCACCGATCCAGAATATTGGGGGCTACGAGAAGTCGTCACTGACGAGATGGCGGATATCGCTAACAAAATGAAACTCCGCAAGTTCTACACTTTTGACGAGCTTTTGAAAATGAACAAGCAATATGAGGCGAGCGATTTGCAAAAGATTCTCGATCAAATGTCGACTGTTGGCATTCTCGAATATGACTATGGCGACAATTATGATCACACTCATGAATTGAAAGACAAACCAAGAATCCGTCGATACCGTGTTGCCTTCTTTGTTCCTGGAAGCGCGGAATTGTTCAATTCCACCAAAGACAGAGTCGACAAAAATCCGAGTGTCGCCTCTTTCTTTGAACGTATGACGTTTATCCCTCTAGCAGGAGTAACCCAAATGGTCCCTCCTGGAGGAGATGGCATCGGGATGCATGTCATTCCAGTGGAAAAAGAAGTCAACGCGAATAATGAATCAGTTGATTTAGAGCATATCTCTTATTGGCTCAATAAATACGAAGGCCACATTTCTGCAGGTATTTGCTCTTGCCGTTATTCTAGAAGCAAACTTGGCGAAGGATGCGCGGATGATCCTGATGATTGGTGCATTCAGCTTGGTGATATGGCCGATTACACCGTGGAAACGGGTAGAGCCCATTACATCACAAAAGAAGAAGCCCTCGAAATCCTCAAAAAGGCTGAAGACAATGGCTTTGTTCACCAAATCACGAACATCGATGGTTCGGAAAAGATTTTCGATATTTGTAACTGCGATGTGAAGATTTGTAACGCTTTGCGCACCTCACTTTTATTCAATACTCCAAATCTTTCAAGGAGTTCCTTCACCGCAAAAGTTGATCCAGCAAAGTGCGTTGCATGCGGATATTGCGTGGAATCATGTCCAGCTGGTGCGGTAAAACTAGGCCAAAAACTCTGCAAAAAGGATGGGGAACCCCAATCTTATCCAACTGCTCCTCTCCCAGATAATAACATTTGGGGAAAATACGCGTGGGATGAGAATTATCGCGATACCGCCCGTTTACATAATACTTACGCGACTGGCACTGCCCCTTGCAAAGTCGCTTGTCCTGCTCACGTTCCAGTACAAGCTTATTTGAAGAAAGCCCATGAAGGCAAATATCAAGAAGCTCTCGCTTTGATTAAGAAAGAGAATCCTTTCCCAGCTGTCTGCGGACGTATCTGCAATAAACGCTGCGAAGAAGCTTGCACACGTGGTGACATTGACCGCGCCGTTTCGATTGATGCGGTTAAGAAATTCATTGCCGAACAGGATTTACATGCTGAAACCCGTTACGTTCCGGAAAAGGTGATTGCTTCGCTCCATGGCGAGTGGCCACAAAAAATTGCCATTATCGGTGCTGGCCCTGCTGGATTAAGCGCAGCTTATTATTTAGCGGAAATGGGATATCGCCCAACTGTCTTCGAGAAACATAAAGAACCTGGGGGTATGCTTCGATACGGCATCCCAACCTATAAATTAGAAAAAGACGTTATCGATGCGGAAATCGAAATCATTAAAGAACTCGGCGTCACCATCAAGTGCGGTGTTGAAGTTGGGAAAGACATCACGATCGCTGACTTAAAGAAAGAAGGATACAAGGCTTTCTATATCGCAATTGGTTGCCAAGGCGGAAAACGCCCAGGCGTAGCAAATGATGAAGCGAATGGAACGGAAATCGCTGTCGATTACCTTTCTCACGCTTATGAGCACCAAGATGAGAGATTTACGGGAGACGTAGTGGTTATCGGTGGCGGAAACGTCGCCATTGACTGCGCTAGAACCGCTTCTAGGCTCGGCGCAAACAAGACTTCCATGTATTGCTTAGAAACTCGGGAGACGATGCCTGCTAGCAAAGAAGAAATCGCTGAGACCTTAGACGAAAATATTTCGATTAACAATTCTTGGGGCCCAAAAGAAGTGCTCGTCGATGAAAAAGGCAATGTCACTGGTATCATCTTAAAGAAGTGTCTCCGTACAATCGACCCGGAAACCAAAAAGTTCTCGCCTCTATATGACGAAAAGGAAACTATCACTGTTAAGGCAGATAAGATTGTCTTTGCAATCGGTCAAGCGATTGAATGGGGGAAATTATTAGAAGGGACCGGCGTTACTTTCTGGCATGGCAATTATCCAATCGCCGATAAGCTTACTTATCAAACCGCTGATCCAGACATTTATGTGGGCGGCGATGTCTTCACCGGTCCGAAATTCGTTATTGATGCGATTGCGGCAGGACATGCCGTTGCGGATTCCTTGAACCGTCACGTTCAATGGGCCGCCTCTCCAACGATTGGCTTGAATCGCCGTTCCTTTGTGCCGCTTGATAAAAATGACATCACTCTTCCTGGCTATGACCACGCTGGTCGTCAAGAAGAAGGGATGGATACTTCGTTCGACTACAAGAAGAGCTTCCGCGACGCACATAAGACGCTAACCGAAGAACAAGTGAGAATCGAGACTGGGCGCTGCTTAAGCTGTGGGGCATCCGTTGTTGATCCTCATAAGTGCATTGGATGCGGAATTTGCACGACGCGCTGCAAATTCGATGCGATCCATCTATATCGCGACCACCCAGAAATGACCAACATGGTTGTTGCGGAAAAGAAAGTCGGGAAATTGCTTGGATATTCCCTTAAGCGCTCCTTTAAGATTCTCGCCCATAGCGGTTCTAAAGAAGCGAAGATGATGCGCAAAAAGAGAAAAGAATACAAGAAAAAGACAAAAAACACTGCAAAAACCCATCCATATACAGGAAACGCGGTAGACCCCAATGCATGAACTAGGGATTGTCTTCTACGTGATTGAAGAGGTCGAAAAGGTCGCCAAAGAGAATAACGTCAATAAAGTCACCGCCTTAACATTAGAAGTCGGAGAAGTCTCTAGCATCGTTCCTAGTTACTTCGTCGATGCTTATAACTGGGCAATCAAAAAGACGAAATACATGCAAGAATGTAAGCTCAACTTGGTGATACTTGAGGGAATATCTTATTGTAGGGATTGTAAAAAGACCTTCAAAACGACCACGAACGGCAAGATATGCCCGCACTGTCATAGTGAAAACACGTATCTAGTCAGTGGGAGCGAAATCAATATTAAAGACATTCAGGTGGAATAACCTGGGTGCCTTTTCTTTTTTAGGTGACTTTCTTGCAAGCAAAACAAGAGACATATATGCTTTACCTCATGGAATTAGATAAAGTCATTAAAGCAAACGAAATTGAGGGGACGTATTCCCTTTTTCTCCGTGTGAAAAAGAAAATGGAAGAAGAAGGGAATGACACCTGGAGTCACGATTACCCAAATAGAGATATCTTTTTGGAGGACTTAAGAAACGAGTCTTTGTATCTCTATCTTCTTAACGAAAAATTGATAGGTAGTTTTGCTCTTTCTAATGACCTTGCTTCTTATTTCTTTTCTGATTCGTCTAGAAATAGAACGGAAGAATTCTTGGTAGAGCATCATCTACCACCTCGCGCTTCTTATTTCCTTTTGGAGCGATTCATGATTGATCCTTCTATTCAAAACAAAGGGTACGGGGGAGCGTTATTAAAGAAAATCCTAATTTCTCAGAAGAATAAGTATTGCCTTGTCGTAGCGTATAAAAAGAACGAGAAAGCAGTCCAGTTTTATCTGAAGCACGGGTTTTCTAATGTCGGAGATTGCAAGGGCGCTGACTGGGGGGATAGATGGATCCTCTTGCTACCTTTTTATGAAACGATATGAAGAAAGATAAGATAAGCGATTTTTCGATTTCACTCCAAGATTGGTACGAAAAGAATCGGCGCATTCTTCCTTGGAGAGAAGACGCGACATCATATCACGTTTGGCTAAGCGAAATTATGCTTCAGCAAACCCGCGTTGAAGTAGTGAAAGAATATTACCGTCGGTTTTTGGAGATGTTTCCTAATCCTTTGTCTTTGGCTGATGCGGATATCGACACCGTGAATAAACTATGGGAAGGATTAGGCTATTATTCGCGCGCAAGGAACTTATTAAAAGCAGCGACTATTGTTAAAGAAAAATACGACGGAATCATCCCTAGCCAAAAGGACGACCTATTAAAGTTGCCTGGAATTGGTGAATACACGTCTAACGCGATTATGGCGATTGCTTACCACAAACCCTATGTTGCGATTGACGGGAATTTGATTCGCGTTTTTGCGCGTCTATGCGAGTGCCCTATAAAGGATAAAGATCCAAAAATGAAAGAGACTGCTTCTTACTTTTATACAAATCGATTAACAATCGACCCTAGCGTTTTTAATCAGGCGTTAATGGATTTAGGGGAACTTGTATGTTTGCCACACGGCGCCCCTCGATGCTCGATTTGCCCTTTTTCTAGCGTTTGCAAAGCTCATAAAAACAAGCGTGAGCTTGCTTATCCTATTATTGAGAAGAAAGCGAAAAAGAGAAAAATTGAACTCACTTTATTCATTATCCGTCACGAAGATTCTATTCTGATTCGAAAAAGAAATGATAGGGGGCTACTTGCGTCTTTATATGAAATTCCGAACGTAGAGGGACTTCTTTCTCTTAAGGAAGCAGAACAATATTTAATCGACAGGGGTTTTGCGTTATTTTCTATTGCTTCTCTTCCTGAAAAGAAGCACGTTTTTACCCATTTAGCGTGGAGCATGAATGCGTATTTGGTTAGGGTTAATGGTTATCCAAATGGTTCTTTATTTGTGAATGAAGAAGAATTAAACCGGTCTTATTCTTTGCCTAGTGCGTTTCAGCATTACGCGGATTACTTTTTTAAAGCACATTAATCTTCTAGAGTCATGAAATCTCAGTTCAATCGCTAAGAGAAGAAACGTCAATTTAAAATAAAATATGCTTCATTATATGACTTAAAAATTCATTTTAGGTGTTAAGGATTATTGTCAATAGATAGCAATTTGTAAAGAAGAGAAAACGAAAAATCAAAACGCTTCTTTTTCCTCTTCTTCGGTGTAGAATTAGTTTCAGTTAGAAACGTAAACTCGTTCATCGGACGAAGAAAGAAAATGAGGTTTAGTTTATGAAAAGAAAAACAAGCAGCATCATCTCTTTAGGAATTAACGTCATCATCGTAGTCGCTTCGATTATTGGTTGCGGTGGCTTAATGGGGAATTGGTTTCATTATCCTTATCAAAACTTTACGCCTGATTGGACCGATTTCTTAAAGAGTATAGGCTTTTTAAGCGCGATTTATGCGGGAGCGGTCGCTTTAGTCGTGGCGATATTCCTCCTTATTGCTCTAATGAAAAAGAAAGAGAACTACTCTCTTCCAAAATGGCTAAGTATCGTAAAACTTTCTGGTGCGGTTCTTGGCATTATGGCTATTTTCGAATACTTTTTCGTTGACGTCATGCTTCTAGCGAATAGCGCGCAAGAAGGCTTGGCGTTACGAAATTTCCTCCTCTCTTACCAAGGTGGGATTCTTGTCTCTATTCTAATTCCAATGTTTATGTTCTTGGATTATGTTGGCTTTGCCCCAACGAAAAGAGTTGCGCGAAGAGACGCTCATTACGCGGTCTTCCCTGTTGCAGTGTTTTTTGTATCCGTCATCATTTATCCTTCATTATTGAGTGGGAAAGGTGCGACAAATGTCGTTCCAGATTATTTCGTTTTCCAACTACTAGACATAAAAAGATATGGGACACTAGAAGCCCTTATTTATTGTATCTTCCTTTTGCTTTTTGCTGAGTTCGTTTCATTGGCCCTTTCTTATAGCAACGGTGAAGAGACGCCTAGCGTTTTAAAAGAAGAAACGCCATCTCAAAACGAAGATTCCATTCTTACTAGAGAAGAAGAAATAGGCGAAAATCGTGAGGAAGAAGATACTATTTCCGAAAACAAAGAAAACACCTCCGAAGGCGAAGTGGCAGTGGAAAATAGTAAAGCCATTGGAAAATATGAAGTTTATCCAGAAGCTGGAATGTATAAATATCGCCTTAAGGCAAATAATGGCGAAATCCTCATCGTATCCAATAATTATAAGACGCGCGATGGGGCGAAGATGGGGATTGAAACCTTAAAGAAGAATCTCTTTTCTGGAACCCACAAAGTTATCACGGATAAAAATGGCTATTCCCAGTTTCGGATCTTTACGGCCAAAGACGCGCGATTGGTCGCGAGTGGTGAAATCTATCGTAGCGTCGCTAGCGCCCAAAATGCCCTTGCTTCCACCCAACGCTTTGGCATAAGCGATAAGGTCATTGACCTTGATGAAATCCCCGCAAGCGAAGTCCGCGAAGAGAAAATAACGCTTCCTGATGTTGAAAAGAATCAAATCGGCAAGGTTGAACTCTATATCGATAATAGTGACAAAAAATGGCGAAGTCGCCTTTTGGCGAATAATGGCGAAATTTTATTTACGAGCGCTGCCTATAGCACAAAAGCTGCTGCATTAAATGGGCTAACTGCCATTAAAACAAAAGTCGCCAATAATGGCTTCCATATTTCTCGCGATAAGCAAGGGCGTTACCAATATGTGCTTTATAGCGATAATGGCCTCGTGCTTTTACTTGGCGAAACTTATAATACTCGCGAAGCCGCCATTTCTAGCGCTAGTAGCGTTCGCGCATTTCTCGCGGATAGCCCAGTCATTGATATGGTGGCTAAGAAAAAGGAAATGGAAAAGAAGACCGCCCTGGATGAAGAACCAAAAAAAGCAGTCAAAAAAACCAGTTCAACAAAAGGAAAGAAAGCAATTAATAAGCAACATGGACAAAATTAGAGTCATCGAAGTCAAACAAAGCATCTTTGCGAACAATAACGCACGCGCCGAACTTCTTAGAAAAGAATTAAAAGAGAAAAACGTATTTCTTATTAATTTGATGTCGAGCCCAGGAAGCGGGAAGACAACGTTATTAGTTTCCTTGATTAATCGTCTTAAAGACAAACTCCGCATCGGCGTTATGGAAGCGGACATGGACGCAACTGTCGATGCAAAAACCATTGAAAGCGAAACCGGTGTAAGAACGATTCAACTTCATACATGCGGCGAGTGCCATCTCGATGCAAAAATGACGAAGGAAGGGTGCGAAGCCATTGGCTTAGATGGCCTTGATTTGCTCATCTTAGAAAACGTTGGCAATCTTGTTTGCCCTGCTGAATTCGATACAGGCGCCACTTTGAATATGACGATTTTGAGTATCCCTGAAGGCGATGATAAGCCACTAAAGTACCCTTTAATGTTCACGGTTGGCCAATGCTTCGTCTTTAGCAAGATGGATGCAAAGGTGGTTTTTGATTTCGATATCAACAAAGCGGAAGAGAGAATCCTTGCTTTAAATCCTAAAGCCGTTTTCTTCCCAGTGAGTGCAAAAACTGGCGAGGGAATGGACGCTCTCGCGGATTACGTTCTATCTTTGGTCAAGGATTATCAATCTAAATAAGGATAGGCTCTGTTGACTATGAATTAGCCCTCGAAAAAAGGGCTTTTTTGAATTCGGCTATTTTTATTGTCTACAAATTAATTCGATAAAACCTTATCATAGCGAACGTGATTCCCATATATTAGCACTCTATACTTGCGAGTGCTAAAAACTGCATTATAATGTCTTTGCTTCCTAAAAGAAGGGAAAGGAGAGAATCACTATGCAGATGGAACAAATGGAAGACTATAGCACTGATGAACACGTTCTCGATAAATTCGGGCGCAACATCAATGAAGAAGTCAAAAAAGGTAAAATCGATCCTGTTATCGGGAGAGATGAAGAAATTCGTAAAGTCGTTACGATTCTCGCTAGAAAAACCAAGAACAACGTCATCTTGCTTGGGGAACCAGGCGTTGGTAAAACGGCGATTATTGAAGGTTTGGCGGAACGCATCGTGAAAAACGATGTTCCGAATACGTTGAAAGACAAAACAATATACGAACTCGATATGGGGGCCCTTGTTGCGGGCGCGAAATATCGTGGTGAGTTCGAGGAACGTCTAAAAGCCGTTCTCAATAAGATTAAGGAAAGCGATGGGAAGATTATTCTTTTCATTGATGAAATTCATCTTATTGTTGGAGCGGGTAGAACGGATGGCGCGCTTGACGCCTCAAATATGTTGAAGCCAATGCTCGCTAGAGGCGAGATTGATTGCATTGGCGCGACGACATTAAACGAGTATCGCGAATACATTGAGAAAGACCGTGCGCTTGAACGTCGTTTCCAAACCGTGATGGTTGGGGAACCAACAGTTGAAGACACCATTACGATTCTTCGTGGCTTAAAAGAGCGATTTGAATCCTATCATGGTGTTAAAATCACGGATGGTGCTTTGATTGCTGCGGCTACTTTGTCAAATCGTTACATCACCAATCGTTTCTTGCCAGACAAGGCGATTGATTTGGTTGATGAAGCTTGTGCGAACATCAAAGTGGAGATTGAATCCATGCCGGCGGAACTTGATGAGATTACTCGCAAAATCCGTTCGCTGGAAGTGGAAAAAGTCGCTTTGATGAAAGAAAAAGACGATTCGAGCAAACGTCGGCTCGATGAACTTCAAAAAGAACTTGCGAACGATAATGCCAAAAAGGATGTTTTAACCAAAGAGTGGGAGGTTGAAAAATCTAACATTAAAGAGGCTAAGGATCTGAAAGGCAAGCTCGAGAAAGCGAAATTCGATTTGAATACTTATTTTGGAAATGGGGAATACGAAAAAGCTTCCTTGCTTCAATATAAGACGATTCCTGAGTACGAACAACGCTTGAAAGAGCTGGAAGCAAAGAGCAAAAACGGTGAAAAACTCGTCGATGAAGTTGTGGATGAAGAGTCTATTTCTCGCATCGTGAGTAAGATTACGGGCATTCCTGTCTCTCGTATTCAAAAAGGCGACCGCGAAAAGGTCCTCGATCTTCCTAAAACGCTCGAAAAACGCGTCATTGGGCAAGATGAGGCGATTCGTCTTGTGAGCAATGCAATCCTCCGTCAGCGTGCAGGCATTAAAAACCCAAACCGCCCAATCGGAAGTTTCCTTTTCCTTGGGCCAACAGGTGTAGGGAAAACGGAAGTTGCTAGAGCTCTAGCGGAGGCTCTATTTGATAACGAGAACAACATTATTCGTATCGATATGAGCGAATACATGGAAAAGTATAGCGTCTCTCGTCTTATTGGTGCGCCGCCAGGATATGTCGGCTACGAAGAAGGAGGGCAACTTACCGAGAAAGTAAGACGCAATCCATATTCCGTTGTCTTGTTTGATGAAGTCGAAAAGGCTAACCCCGAAGTGCTCAACTTATTGCTTCAGGTCCTTGATGACGGGAGACTTACCGATTCTCAAGGGCGTCTAGTTGATTTTAAGAACACGATAATCATCATGACGAGCAACCTTGGTAGCGAATACCTTCTTGAAGGGAAGAAGGAACCGGTCCGTGAACTATTGAATCATACCTTCAAGCCAGAATTCTTGAACCGTATTGACGAGATTGTTTACTTCAATCCTCTTTCTAAAGAAGTGCAATATCGCATTGTCGAGAAGATGCTTAACGAGCTTAACAATCGTCTAAAAGAGCAATTCTATAGTTTCTCTTTCTCCGATGAACTTAAGCATTACATCCTTGATTGCGCTTATTCGCCAGCATTCGGTGCTAGACCACTTAAACGCTTTATCCAGGATAATGTGGAAACAGTTATCGCGACGGCGATTGTGAAGGGTGAAGTTAACGTACAAGATAAATATCTTGTCAGTGTCAATAACGACACCATCACGATTAATCCCTTAAAGCAATAAAAGGCTCTATCGATAAGTAATCCGTAGAACCCTTCTATCATTACTTCAAAAGAAGTGCATGGCTTATAAAATTGCTGTGCGCTTTTTTCGTTAGAGAGGAAAATCACTTTCGAAGTTTTAGTTTTAAAGGAACATATATTTTCTTTCGCGAGAATTAGAATGCGAAAAATGAATTTTTTGTAAAAAAGAAGAAAAACATGTCTATAGATAAGTGAGGTAGCTTTTATGCTAACTCAAAAACATTACCCCGGGGAGAAAAAAGCAAAGAAAGGAGAAACGGGAATGGACGTCACGTCAATCGTGATGATCTTGACTCTCCTCTTCCTCTTGGTGGATCAAAAAAACTCTAACGACCGTAAAGGGCGCTAGAGACTAAACCACTACCATTATAGCTTAGCCGCAAGGCTTTGCAATAATGGTTGCCCTCTTTCCCCGGGGTCCAATGTTGAACGTTAAATGACAAAATAATCGCGGATGTTTTACTATTGCGCTGATTATTTTCATGAAACTATTCTCTTTATGGCTAGAACTATGACTGATTTTAGAAAACGAAGAACGCTTTTTGTTCTTCAATCACTCGTTAATTTTGAATTAGCCCTCTTTTTGGTGAAAAGTTGGATGAGCCAGGATAGCGCTGCCGATAATAGAACGGTTACGATGAACGCTAAGAATATGATCCCTATTAGAATTCCGAAAGTGCTGAACCTAAACAAATAAGTAGGTAATGCATGCATTGCGTTATAGATGGAAATGAAACAAGTTAGACTAATTAGGGAAATCACTGCAGTGGAAAGAAAGACAAAGGCGTTTTTGATGATTATTTTTTCATAACGCTCCTTTTTATTTGTTTCCTCTTCCTTTGCATTTATATCGAAAAAAAGGGAAAGAGCTATCATAAATGAAAGGCCAATTATCACGCCTATGGTTGCAAAAAAAGGAACGAAACCACGCATAAAGATAAAGAGAAGTAATGGCTTATCTCCACTCGTAAAGAAAGATTCGTATTTTTGGGAATAAAGAGAAGAGGTCGAAGTTACGAATCTAATATTGCTTAAATTCTTTAGTTCCTTTAAATCTTTTGATATATCCAATAACATCATTGATTGACTTGGCCTTTTGTTATTTACGAAGATGGAATTTTCTAGATGAAACCCGTAAGCGTAAGGAGAAAATCCCAAATTATTTCCGTGGAATTTTTGGTAATTTTCTATCATTTTATCGATTTGTTCATTTGTGGAAAAAACACCAACGATTTTGTAAGAATATAAAACTTTTCCAATGATTTCGTCAGGTGAGTTTAATTCCCCGAATTGCTTCTTTTCAATTAAACAGTCATAAAGCAATGATGAGATTGCTATCTCGTTGTCGCTTATAGGGAGATTACAAATTTCAGGATTTGCAAACCTATTATCCTTGTTGACAAAACTAGCCTCTGAATCTATTCCGATAATGTTTGGATAAATCTTAGTAAAGGAATATTTAACATCGCGATAGGCTCTTACTTGAAAAGCCCAATTGAATGATTCCCCCATTTCATTTTTATAGATGTTATAAACCCCTCCCATGTTTTCCTTAGCGAAAGACTGCATCGACTTTTCGAGGCTTTCGTCATATTCTAATTTGGCATAATTATCACCTAATTCCCTAGAATATTTTAATATGATTTGCTCTCCATCATTTTGTTTGTTTAAAAAGTAAAGACCTGTATAAAAAGACGATATAGACAATATCAAAAGGGTGATAAGAAGCAGTATTTTATGAGAAAATAACTCGTGTATCGATGACTTTAATACATTGCTACTAAACTTCATATTATATAGTTTCCTATCGATAGGGTTTTACTGTCATTATTTAATTTGTTCGCAACTGTAATGTATCTAGTGCCTTGAATTACTACGGATGCTACGATAGCATCTGCCAACCAATTTTCCACAATATCGACACTTTTGCGCCCGTAACCATTTAACTCAAATGACGAAATGTCTTTTAGGCCGCTCCATGCTTTGCCATCATTGTAGTAAGCCATTTTTGTGTTGTAGAAGATAGTCAATTTAAGCGAACATTGGTTTGAAATTTCAATATTCCAAACATTGCCGTTTTTTGCGTTTATATAAAAATTGGGGAAGAAATTTCTTTTATTGAGCACTTTCCCATACACGTTGTTGCTTAAATAAATATCTATTGGGAAAATAGTTCCAACATCGTAAGCGCTATAATCGGAAGTAATATTATTGCTATTTTTAACTTTATAATTTCCTAACACAAATTTACCATTTTTTAATATGCTTTTTATTATCTCCTTATTATAAAGATCTTCGCTGCTCAGAGATTTTAACCTATAGTCAATACTTGAATCCGCATGCAAAAAGGCCGCAAAAATTAATTCGGAACAATACCAATTTAGAGGAGCTCCGGAATTAGACTCATAACCGGTTTGTATCCGCTTAGCTGAAACGCTATCTATACTATAATGCCCTCCAATTTGAGATCGACAAAAGTATAATGCTTTTTGTATTTCGCTTGATGTAGTATTGGCAACTCTTAGAACTTCAACCTTAAACTCGGCCATCCTGTAGTCGTCAACAAACCCATATGTGACACCTTGGTTTGGTACGCTTTCAATTGTTTTTACAAAATATCCGTAGTCGGAATTTGTACTAGCGTTTTCCACGATTGCTACGTGCCCCGTTTTAGCGACTGCTACGGTATTTTCAAAAATGATGTTGCCGTTAGCAAAACTTTGAAAATCGTACATTTCGTACACCGGTTTGCTTTTGAAATCGGAAGCCGAGAAGTACTCCTGGGACACCATAGACTGGCTGTTCCCGCCGTTTAAAATGTAGTTTTCTATGCCACTTGAAGAAGATTTCAGCTGATATGTTTGCGGTGTGCTTGAGCCAATTTTCTTGCTAGCATAATACTCAGGATAGCTGGTTAAATCTACATCCAAGCTATAATAGTCATTAACAAAATCGTTAAAAGAGCCATAATCCACTTTTTGACTTGGATTTTTTTCATTGTATAAATCTATGATTAATTTGTATTTGCCAAAATATTTTTCCAAAACATCTTCATAAGAGTATACCTTTTGAACTTTTTT
>ERZ808252.2058-NODE-2058-length-13066-cov-10.906464_pt1 | contig 13066 bp, 8 predicted proteins | sample MGYA00521242_ERZ808252 | MGnify/ENA primary metagenome ERZ808252 (study PRJEB31516, sample SAMN03275581) | gut metagenome | biome: mammalia-associated habitat; material: feces | host: Papio cynocephalus | place: Kenya | collected 2012-08-07 ...
ACTGTGGAGACGGAAGAGGAGAAGGAACTGGGGCAGGCATACGCGGATGCGGAGAAGCAGGTTGAAGAGCTGGAACTCAGGAATATGCTCGGAGAGGAGGGAGACTCGCTCGGGGCTGTGCTCACAATAAATTCCGGAGCCGGCGGAACGGAGGCGAACGACTGGAGCGCGATGCTGATGAGGATGTATCTCCGCTGGGCGGAGCGCAACGGCTACAAGACCACAGTCACCGACCTGCTGGAAGGCGAGGATGCCGGCATCAAGTCGGCTACCATCCAGGTGGAGGGAGACTACGCATTCGGCTATCTCAAGGCAGAAAGCGGAGTCCACAGACTTGTACGCATTTCACCTTTCAACGCCCAGGGCAAGCGTCAGACAACGTTCTCTTCGGTTTTTGTCTATCCGCTTGTAGATGACTCGATTGAAATTGAAATCAACCCAGGCGACCTCGAATGGGACACGTTCCGTTCAAGCGGAGCTGGTGGCCAGAACGTCAACAAGGTGGAGACGGGAGTGCGCGTACGGCACATCCCGACAGGAATAACTGTGGAAAACACCGAGACCCGCTCCCAGCTTGACAACCGGCAGAATGCCCTGCGCATCCTCAAGTCACGCCTCTACGACCTTGAGCTTAAGAAGCGCCAAGAAAAGCAGGCGGAGCTTGAGGGCACGAAAAGGAAAATCGAATGGGGCTCACAGATACGCAGCTATGTCCTCCACCCCTACAAGATGGTCAAGGATCTCCGCACAGGCCACGAGACATCCGACACCCAGGGCGTTCTCGACGGTGATCTCAACGACTTTATGAAATCCTATCTTATGAGACGGGGCGAATAAAAAGCGGTCTGCCGCGTTACTCGTCTTGCCAAAGCAGACCGCCTTTTAGGCATCCCGTCCTCCCTTATTCCATTAACTTCTTATACTTGAAACGCTTCGGTTCCTCGTTGCCAAGGCGGCGCTTCTTGTTCTCTTCGTATTCGGAGTAGCTGCCCTCGAAGAAATAGACCTGCGAGTCGCCCTCGAAGGCAAGGATGTGGGTAGCGATGCGGTCGAGGAACCAGCGGTCGTGGGAGATGACCACGGCGCATCCTGCAAAATTCTCGAGACCTTCCTCAAGGGCACGGATGGTGTTCACGTCTACATCGTTGGTAGGTTCGTCAAGCAGAAGGACATTGCCCTCGTCCTTAAGGGTGAGCGCAAGATGCAGACGGTTTCTCTCACCTCCGGAGAGCACGCCGCAGAGCTTTTCCTGGTCGGCGCCGGTGAAGTTGAACCGTGAGACATATGCACGCGCCGGCACTTCCCGCTTGCCGAGCTTCACGAAGTCGGAGTTCTCAGCTATTGTCTCATAGACGGTCTTGTCCGGATCTATGCTCTTGTGCTGCTGGTCAACGTATGCGAGTTTCGCGGTGTCTCCGATGACAATGTCTCCGGAATCAGACTTTTCCAGCCCCATGATGAGGCGGAACAACGTCGTCTTGCCGGCTCCGTTGGGGCCTATGACGCCGACTATGCCTGCCGGAGGAAGCACAAACGAAAGGTGCTCGAACAGAAGCCTATCACCATATGCCTTTGAAACGTCATGGAATTCAATTACTTTGTTTCCCAGCCGCGGCCCGTTCGGTATGTAGATTTCAAGATTTGCCTCCTTCTCGCGTCCGTCCTCGGCGGAAAGCTTCTCGTAAGCACCCAGACGAGCCTTTGACTTGGCGTGGCGGGCCTTCGGAGCCATCCTCACCCATTCGAGCTCGCGTTCAAGAGTCTTGCGGCGCTTGCTCTCCTGCTTTTCCTCCATCGCGAGACGCTTGCTTTTCTGGTCAAGCCATGAGGAATAGTTTCCCTTCCACGGAATGCCCTCTCCCCTGTCAAGTTCAAGAATCCATCCTGCCACGTTGTCGAGGAAATAGCGGTCATGTGTCACGGCTATGACTGTGCCCTTATACTGACGCAGGTGCTCCTCTAGCCACTGGATCGATTCCGTGTCGAGGTGGTTGGTCGGCTCATCGAGAAGCAGCACGTCAGGCTGCTGAAGGAGCAGCCGGCACAGAGCCACACGACGGCGCTCCCCACCTGAAAGATTGGCCACGAGCGCATCCGAAGGCGGACACTGCAGCGCGTCCATTGCCCTTTCGAGCTTCGCGTCAATCTCCCAGCCGCCGAGATGCTCTATTTTCTCGGTGAGTTCCCCCTGCCGCTCGATGAGGGCGTTCATCTGCTCATCCGACATAGGCTCGCAGAACTTCATGTTCACCTGCTCGTACTCCTTCAGCACATCCATGACCTCCTGCACGCCCTCCTGAACAACCTCAAGCACGGTCTTGTTCGGATCCATCTGCGGTTCCTGCTCAAGATAACCCACGGAATAGCTCGGTGCCCACACGACCTCGCCCTGATACTGCTTATCTATGCCGGCGATGATTTTCATCAGCGTCGATTTTCCAGATCCGTTGAGACCGATGATTCCGATTTTCGCTCCATAAAAGAATGAGAGATATATGTCCTTGAGTATTACCCTGTTGTTCTGCGGGAGCACCTTGCCCACGCCGTTCATTGAGAAAATGATCTTTTCGTCAGCCATCTGAAGAAATATGTTTTAGCGGTGAAACGCCGGAAGCGGCCGCCTCCGAACCGCTGCAAAGATACGGCTTATCGGTGAAACCTGCAAAAATCTCCGTTACACAGCGCACGGACTAAGACGCGGCAGGTTATTTTTTTTTAGACTTCTAAACCGCAAGGGCACCCACAACGTCCATTACAGGTCCCGCGGTGCTCCTCCGAATGACAGCGGCAGTGCGTCTCATCCAGTCTGACGGTATCTCTCCGACCACGCGTCTGAATGCCGTGTTGTAGGAGGCAACCGTGCGAAATCCGGACATGTATGCAAGATCTGAGACTCGGAGTGATGTATTTTTGCGGAAACAGTCCATGGCATAGCCCACACGATAGCGGTTGACATATTGACAGAAATTAGTGTCGGCACATTCGCTTATGGCCCGGGAGACATAAACTTTATTGGTAAAAATTCGTTCGGAGACACCGGCTATATTCAACTCTGTGTCAAGATATGGGCTTTCGCTGCGGAAATATTCCTCAATGCGCATGAAGATCCCACGATAGAGATCCTCCTTCCTGTCAGCACGTATCATCCGGCTGCTCACGCTGTCCCTCACGGCCTCCGACATCATCCTTTCGTACTTCTCAAAGAAGAGAAAATGTCTGCTGCCGGCTCTGCGGAGAAGAGAACCGGTGAAGACCGCAGATGCCACCATGAATGAAATGATGTCAGCCGCTGGCTCAATCGGGATGGGATAATCGGAGGGAATAAAGCAGAACATCGCCGACATGATGAGCGAGAATCCGAGAACGAATAAACTGAAAATGTCAGAAAAGAGCGATGACACGGAAAATGGAGACACAGCGTCTGCCCTACGCTCCCCAATGAAGTGAGGGCGTCTGAAGAATCCCGCGAAAAAATAGGATGCGGAGAGAAGAACAACAAGCGGACGAATGGCAAGTAAAGCATGAGGGCATAGGCCAAAAGAGCATAGCAGTGATACAACTGCCGCGACCGCCTCAATAGTCAAAATCACATGACTGAAGACGTGGCGTTCCTTTGCCCCAGCTGTCTGCGGAAGCACGCTGACCGGCAATGCGGAAAGTGCCATGTCCGCGGCAAGCATGGCATGTTGCCTTGCACAGATGTCAAGCAGGGAAAGCAGAAGTCCACCGGCCATGACGGCAAGCAGTTCAGGTTCATTCCTGAAAAAAAAGTTTAGTCTAACGCGTTTTGTAATAAACTTCGGGCGCAGTACCACGATGGCAAATGCCAATGCCGATATGGCAAGCGCTGTTGATGAGATTAGTGTAGAGAACATGATTCCCGATTCTTTTAAAAAATTTACCCGCGGTTCGGAACTGTTTCGGACCGCGGGTGCAAAGATAGGCGTAACCGCCCCCTAAAAAATGTTCTCAACTGTTGCGTTTTTGCAACAAATAGCGTTTTTATTTCTCGATTTTTTTATTATTAGACTTACCTTTCAGTTGGTCAAAGCCGAGGCCGAATACGCCCATTACGGTGGAGACGGAGAGAAAGGCATCGGGATCGATGGCCTTGACATAGCGCAGAAGCATGCTCAGGTCCGCCTTTCTCGCCACGACCATCAGGACGTTGCTCTCCTGCTTGCTGTACCAGCCCATTGAATGGAAGAGCGTCACTCCCCTGCGCAGGTCATATGCGATGGCATCTGCGATCTCGTCATATTTCTTGGAGAATATGAACACCTGCACCGACTGCTTCATTCCCGACAGAAACAGGTCAATGGTGTAGCTGTTCACGGTGATGAGTATCAGACCATACGCCGCGTTTGCAATCTTGTAGACAAGTTCGACCTCGGTACCGTCAGGCTTGTAAGACGGACAGAAGAGAGACGCGGAGATAATCACTATATCCATCGCGAGAATTAGTTTTCCTGGAGAAGTGTTGCGGTACTTGCAGACAATCAGTGCGATGATGTCCGTACCACCGCTGGAGCCGCCCTGGGATATGCTGGAGCCGATGCCGATTCCCGAGAAAACACCACCGAGCACCGTACACAGAAGTGGCCCTATGGCTCCGGAAAGTTCTGACAAGAACTCCGCAGGAAAAAGCTGCGGTAAGACGTTGAGCAGCAGCGAGGTATAGGCTATGGCGTATACCGTCTTCCACCCGAACCCCTTGCCGAGTATAGCGATTCCGAAGATGAGGAGCACGACGTTTATGACGAAATAACTCCATCCCATGGGAATATGCCCGCCCGTCGCATATTGTATTATCGCGGAAATTCCGGACACGCCCCCACCGACGAGGTTATTGGGAAGGAGAAACATTGTCCATCCGACAGCATATACCAAAAGCCCAAGGGACATGATCCCATATTCCTTGAGCGTCGTCCACACATTGCTTTTAAGAATATTACTCGTTGTCATAGTCATTCCGCATTTATCGTCAAATTCCCATTTTCAGAAGACGAGCCCTTACTTTTTCTCGGCACACCCGACTTGATTTCCTCGAATCCCTCACCGAACACGCTCGCCGCGTTCGACACCGACACAAAAGCCTTGTCATCAAATTCCTTGACGAGATTCACAACTGCTTGATAGTTGCTCTTGCGCACAATCACCAAGAGAACCTTGCTTTCCTCGCCGGAATACCAGCCCACAGAATTGAGCGCGGTCACTCCCCTGTCCATAGCTATCAGTCTGTCAGCTATTTCCTTGTATTTCTTGGAGAATATAAGCACCTGCACAGTCGACTTCGGGCCGAGGGTGAAATAGTCCACGCCAAAAGAGAAGGCAATCATCGCGAGATAGCCGTAGAGCACGTCCGTGATGCCCATGTCTGGAAGGAAAACCACCGTGAAGATAATCAGCAAATCAGAGAATAGGTAGACACGCCCAAGAGAAATCGGCCAGAACTTGTTGACACACACGGCAATGATATCCGTTCCGCCCGTGCTGCCGCCCCTATTGAGAACGAAACTGATGCCAAAAGCCTCTATAAATCCGCCCAGAAGCGCCGCGAACATCTTCTCGTCAAGGGTGACGATGAACCACGGCATATATTTGGGAATCAGATAGAGGAACAGAGACGACAGGAGATAGGCATATATCGTCCTGAAACCGAAACCTTTGCCCATAATTATGGAACCGGCAATTATCAGCGCCGTATTTATTGCAAAGAACGAGTAGGACATAGGGATGCCTGTGCCGTACTGGAGAATCGCGCAGGCACCGGTCAGGCCGCCGCTTGCTATCGTGTTCGGCAAAAGGACTGAAGTCCATGCAAGACAGTAGACTAGGGTGCCGAAACTCAACACAATATAGTCCCAAAGGACGCTTAATACCTTCTTTCTCACCATTTCAGGGAAGATTTATTTTACAACGACATTCACAATCTTGCCCGGAACGACAATCATCTTGACAATACTCCCGTCGCCGACATATTTGGCCGTCAAGTCATTGGCGCGAACAGTCGCCTCAACCTCCTCCTTAGGCATAGCCTTGGGTAGGTCAAGCGTGAAGCGGGTCTTTCCATTGAAGGAGATGGCGTATGTGCAGTTGCTCTCGAGAGTGAGCGACTCATCATACTTCGGCCACGAAGCCCATGTGATGGTGTCGATGTGTCCTGATGCCCTCCAAAGTTCCTCAGCAATGTGAGGAGCGAACGGGCTGAGGAGAATCACGAGCGGTTCAAGAACCTCACGCTTTCTGCAGCCGAGGTCGATGAGTTCATTAACGGCAATCATGAATGCTGATATTGCCGTGTTGTAGGAGAATGTCTCGATGTCGGAAGTCACCTTGCCGATGAGCTTGTGGAGGGTCTTGAGTTCAGCCGGAGTGGCCTTCTCATCTGTCAGAATGAGACCCTCGCGATCATAGAATAGTCTCCATACCTTCTTGAGGAAGCGGTGGACACCGTCAATTCCCTTAGTATCCCACGGCTTGCTCTGCTCAAGAGGTCCGAGGAACATCTCGTAGAGGCGCAGAGTGTCGGCACCATAGGTGTCACAGACCATGTCAGGATTGACGACGTTAAACATTGACTTGCTCATTTTCTCAATAGCCCAGCCGCAGATGTACTCGCCATTCTCCAGAATAAATTCAGCGTTCGCGAAATCCGGCATCCAGCGTCTGAAAGCCTCGATGTCAAGACGGTCATTGTTGACAATATTGACGTCAACATGAATCTCCGTCGTTTCGTATTTATCTTTCAGTCCGTAAGATACGAACGTATTTGTACCTATGATTCTGTACACGAAGTTCGAGCGTCCCTGAATCATTCCCTGGTTAATGAGCTTGCGGAATGGTTCCTTCTCGCAGACATAACCAAGGTCGTAGAGGAACTTGTTCCAGAAGCGCGAATAGATGAGGTGACCCGTAGCGTGTTCAGCACCTCCAATGTAGAGATCCACATTGCGCCAATACTCATCAGCTTCGCGCCCCACGAGCGCGCCCGAGTTGTGCGGGTCCATGTAGCGCAGATAGTAGGCGCTGCTACCCGCAAATCCTGGCATTGTGCTGGTTTCAAGCGGATTGCCCTCGTAATTCCAGTCCTTTGCCCGTGCAAGTGGCGGCTCGCCGGTCTCCGTAGGAAGATATTTGTCAATTTCCGGTAACTCCAGCGGAAGGGCACTCTCAGGAATCGGAGTCGCGATGCCGTCCTTGTAGCAAATCGGGAACGGCTCGCCCCAATAGCGCTGGCGTGAGAAAATGGCATCGCGCAGACGGTAGTTTATCTTTCTATGCCCGAGTCCGTGGCTCTCCACATAGTCAATTGCAGCCGGAATGGCCTCCTTGACGGTCTTCCCGTTCAGGAAACCCGAGTTACACATTATTCCCTCCTTCGCGTCGAAACTGCCCTGGCTGACGTCACAGCCCTCGATTAGAGGAATTATCGGAAGATCGTATGCCTTCGCGAAGTCATAGTCACGGCTGTCATGCGCCGGCACCGCCATGATTGCTCCCGTACCATAACCGGCAAGCACATATTCGGAAATCCACACCGGAACCTTCTCGCCCGTGAGCGGATTCACGGCATAAGAGCCTGAAAATACGCCGGCAACCGTCTTTGTCTGGGATATGCGCTCACGCTCGGTTTTCTTGCGCGCCTGCGCGAGGTAGGCATCAACCTCAGCCTTGCGATCAGCGGAGGTAAGTTTCTCCACCCAGTCGCTCTCTGGGGCAAGCACGAGGAATGTCACGCCGAACACCGTGTCGGCACGTGTCGTAAAGATTGTAACATCATACTCCTTCTCCCCATTGTAAGTCTTGAAGACCATCTCGCAGCCCTGGCTCCGGCCAATCCAGTTACGCTGCATATCTTTCAGAGAGTCAGTCCAGTCAAGTTCCTCAAGGTCATCGAGAAGCCTGCCGGCATATGCAGACACGCGAAGCTGCCACTGGGTCATCTTCTTCTGCTCCACAGGATAGCCGCCGCGCACGGAGTAGCCGTCCTTGACCTCGTCATTAGCGAGTACGGTCCCGAGTTTCGGACACCAGTTGACGGAGGTCTCTCCCTGATATGCAATGCGGTAGTTCATAAGAGCCGCGGCCTTTTGCCTTTCATCGAAAGCATTCCACTGTTCCGCCGTGAAGGGCTCATGCGCTGAGCATGCTGCGTTGACAGATTCACTTCCACCGGCAACGAACGCGGCCTCAAGTTCCTCTATCGGGCGAGCCTTCTGAACGTTGTTGTCGTACCAGCTGCCGAACATCTTCAGAAACGCCCACTGAGTCCATTTGTAGTAGGAAGGGTCGCAGGTGCGGATCTCACGGGACCAGTCATAGGAAAACCCTATCCGGTCAAGTTGCTCGCGGTAGCGCTGGATATTGATCTCCGTGGTTTTCGCCGGATGCTGTCCCGTCTGAATCGCATATTGCTCCGCAGGAAGCCCGAATGCATCGTAGCCCATAGGGTGGAGGACATTGAACCCGCGCAGGCGCTTGTAGCGGCTGTAGATATCGCTCGCGATGTAGCCGAGCGGATGTCCGACATGCAGCCCAGCCCCAGAAGGATATGGGAACATGTCAAGAACGTAGTATTTTGGTCTTGCCGGATCAGCCTGAGTCTCAAACGTGTGGTTCTCGGCCCAATAGGCCTGCCAACGTGTCTCAATCTCTCTGAAATTGTAGTCTGTCATATATTTAATAACTTATTGATATTCACTCAATAATCGCAGTGCAGCGATTCATCATTTCACCCTTATGTTGTTCACGCCGAACCCGCCATTGTTGTTCCTCTCCAGGCGGAACTCAACCGGCAGGGTCATTGAACAGCGCACTTTGTTTCCCCCTACACGCCCCGGCTTCCACTTCGGAGACGCGGATATGACCTTGACAGCCTCGGCATCTAGTTCCTCGCTGACGGAGCGGGAAACTCTCACATCAGTCACCTTCCCGTCCTTGTCTATAACGAAATCAACCATGACTGTACCCTGGACACCGTTTCGAACAGAGGCCGAAGGATACTTCAGATACTGATACACCCATTTCGCCAAGAACTGGCGGGGATCCGGGCTGCCAAGAAAAGTAGGGCGCTGATCACACTCATAATAAGGAAGGACTCCATCATAATCAGCATCTCCCCTTTTAGGTGCCATCACCTTTTCATAGAATGACGGGCGTATCCCGGTGTTGGCGAGAGTCATCGAAAAATCATAGAGATATTCGAGTATTCTCTCCATTGAAGAATAGTCGATTATGGCTTCTGTATCGCGTTCCGTGTCATGCTCAGGATATTTCCCAGTGGTGAAACATACGGAGGGTATTTCCTTGGCATAGAACGCCCTGTGATCCGAAGGATAGGTCTCGATGGCAGTCATTTCCGGCCTTATCGGAAGAAGATCACCCTCAAGGCTGCGCAGAATAGTGTTCAAATCGGCATTTGATGCCGTGTATGCATAGAATCCGTTGTTTCCACAACCTATGCAGTCGAGGTTTATCATCGCGTCTATACTGTCGGTTTCCGTAAATGCCCGATTCAGAAAATACCATGCTCCGGCGTATGTCTTCGATGATGCCCCGAAGGCCACGAAAAGTACGGAACGTTTCAGAGAGAGCGAATTCGATGAAAGAATGCCGGCAAGTTCGAGCATCATCGCCAATCCCGAAGCATTTCCGTTGGCCCCATAGTAAATTCTCTCCATAGGATTGCCGTCAACGGTGTAGCTGTCGGCCCCGAGGTTGTCAAGCCTCGCGCCTATAACCAGATAGCGGTCACGCAACTTGGGATCGCTGCCCTGGATGAAGCCTATGACATTGCGTGATGTGATGGTGTCGCCTCCTTCTGTCATGATTCCGAAACTGTTTCCATTTCCGAAGTCAAGCAGATCAACCCCCTTCGACGTGAGGATTTTCGCGACATATTCCGCTGCGGCACTCTCACCGGCCGAACCGGCGGCCCGTCCTTCGCTGTCAGCAGATGCTAGGCTACGGATGTGATGGCGCAGCGCCGCTATTGTCTCCCCATCGTAGAGTTCCTCATAGGAGCCACCGTCAGTGCGGTATTGGGCAGAAGCCACTGAACCGCAGGTGAGCATCAGCATGACCATTACGGCACCTACAGCAAGGCGATGTCCCAAACCGCGGTGCATCATCTCAGTTATTGCAGAGTATCCAGGCATCTTCCGGACAGAATTTTTCAGATTTGACTTTCTCATATGACGCCAAAGCTTCGGCAATCCTCGTCTTCGACTCGACCGCCACAGCCGACATCCCGTTGCTGAACTTCAGCACCGACGGGACATATCCAGCATCGGCAACCTCAGCGGCCATGCGCTCTGCATTCTTCAGCGACTTGAATGAGCCGACCACTATGCTGTACCCCGGCTCCAGACCGCCGTAAACTACCCCGAGTTCAGACAGAGGAAGCATCTTGATCCCGAGAGCAGTTAGACGTTCCAGGGCAGCGACTGAATCGGCAACAGCCTTTTCTGCCAACCGGACAGAGTCCCGGCGAGCCTGCTCCCGCGCGGCCTCCTCGACCCTTGCGGCTTCGATGGCGGCACGCTTTTCATTTATTTCCGCACTCGTTGGCCTTCCAGCAAGCCCGCGGAAAAAGTCGCAGCCACAGACAATCGTAGTGACGAAGACCATAGCAATCACAGCGTTTCTTCCCATAACACTTTATTTTTCAGATGCATCCGCTCACACACTCAAACATTTCTCCGGCACTCTTGGACCGTTATTCACCGGAGCATCGGAAGCAATCTGCAAATTTAGAATAAAAATCATATATTTGCAGTTTGTTCAGAAAATACAATTTCATTTTTTGGGGAAAACACAAAATAGTATATGAACTTTTTAGGTAAAATCGGGCATTTCTTCAAGGATATCGTGGATTTGTCAGGGCACATGGACACGACCGCAGCAGAACAGTCAATCAGGTCCAACATATATTTCAAGGGCCCCAACGCTTGGATTCTCGCGTTCTCGATAATCATAGCGTCCATCGGCCTCAACACAAATTCGATCCCCGTTATCATCGGCGCAATGCTCATATCCCCGCTTATGGGGCCTATCTTCGGCATAGGACTTTCTCTTGGAATAAATGACATACAACTTTTCAAGGATGCCGGCAAGAACCTGCTTACGATGATGGGGATCGCGCTCTTGGCCTCGTGCCTCTACTTCCTCATAACCCCGCTGAACCTCAGCAATCCGACGGAACTCCTGGCGAGGACCAACCCGACCATCTACGATGTGCTGATCGCCCTGTTTGGCGGAAGCGCAGGAATCTTCGAGCAGTGCCGTAAGGAAAAGGGAACAGTCTTCTCCGGAGTAGCCATTGCAACGGCCCTCATGCCGCCTATGTGTACCGCAGGATACGGACTGGCGAACGGGAACATGAGCTATTTCTTCGGTGCACTCTACCTGTTCTTCATCAACTGCGTATTCATCGCCCTCGCGACCTACCTCGCGGCAAAGTTCCTCGGTTTCCATGCTGTAAACTTCAGCGATGCCAAAGTTGAGAGACGGACAAAGTGGATCGTCAGCATCGTGATGCTGATATTCATCGTGCCGAGCATCTGGTCTGCGGTGGTGCTGATTAAAAACAACAACTTTGAAGACAAGGCGATAGGCTTCGTGCAGCAGAACAAGTCAATAGGCAATTCCATTATCTACGATTATAAGATAAGCCACGAGAACGGCGGAAAGATCGAGTTGTTCATAACAGGCGAGGAACTCTCCGCAATTGACAGGAACAACCTCTACGAACTTGCCAAGGCTGCCGGACTCAAGCAGGAGCAGGTTGTCATCAACGAGCACACCAACGGACAGAGCAAGGTTGAGAAAGAACTTATTCAGGGAATATATGCACGGACAGACAGCGAAATCAACCGCAGGGACGATGAAATCAAGCGTCTTGAAGCGGAAATTGAACTGATCAAGAAGAACGAGATTCCATACGCCCAAGTTACGCGCGAGGCCATCAACTCATGGCCTGAAATCACGGAACTGAATATCGGTGACGGAGCTGGTGTGACTGCGGATAGCCTGAAGGTTGACAGACGGATCATCGTTGTGGCGAAAACGAACAAGGCCATGACGTCCGTTGAGAAGGAAAAGTTCACCAAGTGGCTGGGCATTAGGCTCAACAATGATCATATCGAGTTCATCGAGGACGCTCCAGCGGCAGCCCGCGCCACAAGAAGCGCGAGGAGATCCAGCAAATAATATATGAAAAAGACAATTACACTTGAGGCGATAGACCCGATTGAGATTTACGGGCCAGCGAACAGGCTTCTGGAGGCACTGTGCGCTTATTTTCCAAAGCTGAAGGTGGTGGCCCGTGGAAATGAGCTACTGCTGGATGGGACACAGGACGACATAATTGGATTCAACGAGAAAATCAGCCGTCTGATTGAAAAGAGGATGCACAAGAGGTCGCTTTCCACCTACGATGTGGAGGAACTTTTCGAGGGCGAAAATGCAGCCGCGGAGTTCGAGATGCACTCGGACGCGCCGATTGTGTTTGGGAACGATGGGAAGCCGATAAAGGCGCGGAACGCGAGGCAGGAAAAAATGGTGAAGGCATATTTCGAGAATGACCTCATCTTTGCCGTTGGACCTGCCGGAACGGGAAAGACATACGTTGCCATCGCATTGGCAGTGAGGGCTTTAAAGAACCGAGAGGTGAAGAGGATCATTCTCACGAGGCCGGCTGTAGAGGCCGGAGAGAGACTCGGATTCCTGCCTGGAGACCTCAAGGACAAACTCGACCCATATCTCCAGCCGCTCTATGATGCTCTCGGGGACATGATCCCGCCGAAGAAGCTACAAGAGTTCATCACCGATGGAACGATTCAGATTGCGCCGCTCGCCTATATGCGCGGACGCACACTCGACCGCGCCTGCGTAATTCTTGACGAGGCGCAGAACACCAATCTCGGACAACTGAAGATGTTTCTCACCCGAATGGGACGCGACGCCAAGTTCATCGTCACCGGCGATGCCTCGCAGGTAGACCTGCCGAACAAGTCCGACAGCGGTCTGCTCCGCGGAATGAAACTCGTGGAGGGAATCAAGG
>ERZ808252.2059-NODE-2059-length-13062-cov-60.212117_pt1 | contig 13062 bp, 15 predicted proteins | sample MGYA00521242_ERZ808252 | MGnify/ENA primary metagenome ERZ808252 (study PRJEB31516, sample SAMN03275581) | gut metagenome | biome: mammalia-associated habitat; material: feces | host: Papio cynocephalus | place: Kenya | collected 2012-08-07 ...
AGACTAACGCAGGCGCATTCCCAATTATGGGAATATTCCCCAACACATGCTTTTTGTCAAAATTTGTCAAAAAAGGGAACGGCATGTTTTGGTAAAATTTGTCAGATTTGGAATTACATGTGTTCACAAACTGTTCACAAACTGTTTACAAACTGTTCACACTCTGTTCATACGGAGTTCATAACCGCAGAGTATAATATAGGTACAGTAAAGGAAAGAGAGTGAATACTAAATGGTCAAAAAGAACATCTACATGTTGACCGTCAAATGTTGGTATGGTAAAAACTACCAGACCTACACTACCTTCCGTGACGCGCTCTACGCCGCGTCCGACTGGCAAAAAGCGGAAAAGGGTTGCGTGTGCAACATCAAATCGGGCACGCTGTCAATTCCTTCCTATATGGCAAAATTCTTCTAAATCAAAGTCCAGTCAACTGGACAACGAAAGAAAGAGGTAATTACAATGGCAGAAAACGTAAAAATCATCGAAACGTCCCGCGTTGATTCTCTCAAAAATCCCGAACTGCGCACGGCAGCACGCAAGGTGGTAAAACTTGAGCAAACCCGTGAACGCGCAGCATATACAATTGCACAGGTGCTTTACAACGTGGAATGCAAGCGGCTGTATGTACAAGACGGGTTCAAATCTATCGACCAATTCGCAAGCTCTGTATTCGGTTACAAAAAAGCTACCGTTTACAATATGATGAAAATTGCCAAAAATTACATGCTCCCCGATGCGGCGGGAACGATTCTACAGAAAGATGGATTAGATTTTACCTATTCCAAACTTTCGGAGCTGCTCCCGCTGGACACGGAAACGGTAAAGAAAGCCGTTGAAGATGGTGAAATTTCTCCGACTATGACGCAGAAGGAGTTGCGCGCGTATGTCAAAAATCAGAAAAACCAGGAAACTACAACGGAACACGAAACGCTTAAAGGCGGCACCAAGGACGCCACGAATTCAAACAGCGGCGAAACCGCCGCGCCCGCCGAAACGTCCAATGCCGCCAACGGCGAAATGAAATCGTTTTCGGTAACAGTGCGGCGGGGTGATGGCGATTATGTTATGGTACTCGAACAGTGGAATAATCGAACCGCTTTTGATGTTTATATTAAGAATTACGTATTCAGCGATTCGGGGGAAGACGTTAAGGTGATTGTAAAAGTAACTGACACGAAATACTTCATTGAATCCAACAAACGAATTTATGGGGTGTGTTTATCCGAGGCGATTGCGGACTAACTGAAAAATTGAACAGAATCCCGATTTCCAGTTAACTGGAATCGGGGTTATCCGTTGGTAGAAGGAAGGTTTACATGACAATACGTTTTCAGGCATTCAAAATCGAGAACAGCGAAAATAATGACCGTAGAATTATTACGCTAACCGATACTAATCCAATCGGAACATTTTGCGAGATAGCAGAACAAATAGAAATTGGCCTTGCGGCAATGGGAATTATTGCAGAACAAGAAAATTGCGAAAAAATTCCAGGTGTCGAATGGTGTTATAAAAAAGATACTGATGAATATATTTTCATGCTTTATTTCGATGAAAGGGTGGCGGAGTCAAAATGCAATTAAAAACACGGAATGGCAAGTTTATAAACATTGATGCTGAAGAAATTAAAGAAGATTTTCAATATTACTGTCACACTTGCGGCGGTAAAGTTTATGAAAAAGCTGCCGCAATGTATTACCTTTATAATCTCTGTTTCAGCGATTTTCTTTTACTTATCGAAACTGTTCTTGACGTAACTCTTGTTCTTAAAAAACGCGCGCATTCTTATAGTGTTGTATCTGCCGATGTGGTTGCACCTTATTATGGCTTATATGGACGTGGAATAAAAATTATTAAGCCGGTAATAGGTGATAGGACGCATAAAGCGGAATGTTATTATTACACTGAGGAAGAAGATTATGGCGCTAACTGAGTATGAAAAAACGTATAGAAAAGTAAAACGCCGTATCAATGCGTTGGAAAAGAAAATCGGAAAAACTTCTGTCGTTTCGAATTTCTTGTATCGTTATGCAAATATTGGCGGTTTACCGAACGAAAAAGCTGCCACGGAACGCGGAATTGAAAATGCGGTTTTGCGTGATATGCAGAATTTTTTAGAAAAGCCTACAACAATAACGGCATATAAAAAAATGCGTAAAAATAAAATTCGCACATTTCACGAATTTGGTTATACGCATATAAACGAAGAAAATCTTGAAAAAGCCGTAGAAGCGCTTGAAATGTTACGCGATTCATTATCAACAGTGCCATCTGATGAACTTCTCGAGGCTCTTGACGACCCGGCGCAATTTGATACATATATGGGCGATATTATGGAAAATGTATCTGCGCGAAGTTATATATCTATGTTAGATGGCTTCGGGAAAGAGGTGAAATTTAATGATGATTCCCTATGAACAGTTTCGATTTTTCATCCTTGCACGATTTAAAACGAGAAACTGATTCTGGCCATCACGCACGTTGGGGTGCAAACACTTGTGACGAAAACGGACACCGAAAAGAATATTATTCGCATACATTGTCGGCTTTTGATATTGAAACCGCTCTGATAGATACAGATAAAGAGCATCCGGAGGCATCTATGTATATTTGGATGTTCGGTATAGAAAATTATGCAACGCTTTACGGTAGAACATGGGAGCAGTTTCAAGAATGCCTATCCATGATAAATGCAAATCTACCCGCAAAACAGGTTCTTATTGTTTGGGTTCATAATCTTGCATATGAATGGCAATTTATGCGATGGTTCTTTGAATGGAAGAAAGTATTTCTCGTTGGCAAGCGAAAACCAATAACCGCGCGATGGGAAAACATTGAATTTCGTTGTTCATACAAGCAGACGAATATGTCATTGGACGCTTTTACTCACAAAATGGGCGCGGCTCACTCGAAACTTTCCGGTGACGATTTCGATTATAAAGCGAAACGTTATTCATGGACGCAATTAACTTCCAGTCAACTGGACTATTGCGAAAATGATGTAGTCGGGCTGATAGAAGCAATGCGCATTCAAATGGAAAAAGATGGCGATACGCTCTATTCAATTCCTCTGACTTCAACGGGATATGTACGAAGAGACGTTCGAAAAGCAGTTTCATATTTCCAACGTTTTCTAAAACCGCTCTATCCCGATGAAGAATTATACCACATACTGAAAGATGCATTTAGAGGTGGTGATGTACATGCCAATCCCGCATATTCCGGCAAAGTCATAGCAGATGTTAAAAGCGTGGATAAATCGTCAGCATATCCGAGCGTTCAATGTTTGGAGTACTTTCCGATTTCGCAATTCAAAAAACGTGAAAATCCGACATTCGAAACAATGGAAAAATTACTATTTGTCCACAAAAAAGCTCTTGTATTTCGGATTCGATTCACGAACTTATTTTCAAAAGAACCGTTTCCGCCACAACCGTATCTTTCATTTGCAAAAGTAAAAGTTACTGGCGAACGTGTTCTTGACAATGGACGAGTAGTGTGTGCGGCGCAATTAGATACTGCACTTACTGATATTGATTATAAAATTGTAAAAGAAAATTATTCGTGGGAATCCGCTGAAATACTTGAACTATGGGTGGCATCATATGGGTCATTACCAAACGGACTCGTGAAAGTAGTGCAAGATTATTACCGTGCAAAGACAACCTTAAAAGGTGTTGATGGTCAAGAATACTTTTACATGAAAAGTAAAAATAAACTTAACGCTATTTACGGCATGAGCGCGCAAGACCCTTACATTGATAATTGGCTCTATGAAAATAACGACTATGTTCAAAAGAATGAAGGACGATTACAGAAAACCGTTCTTCCGTATCAATTCGGAGTATGGACAACAGCGAGAACGCGCGAATCATTGCGGCATGCAATTGATATTGTGGGCAAAGATTTTGTTTATTGCGATACTGATAGTGTTAAATATGTTGGCAAACATTCGTTTAGTCAACTGAACAAAGACATAATCAAGAAGTGCAAAGTCAATGAATCTTTCGCCGATGATAAAAACGGCAAGCGGCATTATATGGGCGTGTTTGAGAACGAAGAGCCATACGATAAATTCATAACATTGGGGGCTAAGAAATATGCGTATGAAAAACACGGTGTTTTAGGCATCACATGTGCAGGCGTTTCAACAAAGAAGTTACCAAAAGAACAGCAAACAGAACGCATAAAAACCTATGCGGCGAAGGAATTACAAACTCTTGAGAATTTCAAATCGGGGTTCGAGTTTACACTGGCCGGAAAAAATATTGTAATATATCATGACCATAAGCCCGAATATCGGGAAGTAGAAGGACATACAATATTGATACCTGGCAACGCCGCAATTCTCGATGGTGAATACACAATCACTATCGCAAAAGCCTACGCGAATTATCTCGAACAAATAAATTATTTAATTGATTAAGGAGTGCTAATACCATGTACAACTTCAAAAAGACTGCTGAAAAAATGACTACCCTCTCTGAACTCATGACTGGCCGCGAACAGATTAAGACGAAAGATATCGTTCGCGAATATCCGGACGGCGTGACCATCACGGACTTTGACTTTGCCGTTCTGAATGACAAAGCGTTTGTTGTGATGACGTTTGCAGAAGATTCTAAACGTTATTATAACGGTGGTCTTGTGGCAAGTAAGATTTTTCAGCGCATTGTTGACGATTTCGACGGCGATGTGATGGCAGCCCGTGATGAATACGCACAGTGCGAAGATAAAATTCATCTGGCGTTTGAGCTGACCGAAACGAAAGCAGGGAACACGGTGGTTCGCGTGACCGTGAAGTGAATTTATATCTACGCAACGGTTATGTAGATTTTCCATCTATTTACAGTAAAAATTTTACTTGGAATTGGTTAACAGGCGGGCGCGCAATCGGCAAAACATTCGGATGTTTAGATGACCATCTTCATATAAATTCGAGAATATTTCTTTATATTCGTCGGACGGCAAAGCAATATCAAGCGATAAAAAGCAAAGATTTCTCACCTCTTAATCCTATCGCGAAGATGTACAACGAAGAATATAAATATGAAGATGTTCCGCATGAAGATTTAACACGTATATATAGACAAGATGGCGAAGAAAAAGAACTCGTTGGTTATATGTCGGCGCTCTCAACGTTCTATAACGTCCGCGGTTTAAATGCAGATATCATTCAAGATATTATCTATGATGAATTCGTACCTGAACCACACGCGCGTCCGATTAAAAAAGAATGTTTTGCTTTACTGAACCTATATGAAACGGTAAACAGAAACCGTGAATTACAGGGACAGCCGCCTGTTCGTTTTACCGGTCTAAGCAATAGCGATTCACTTGCAAATCCGTACTTCATTGACCTCGGGTTAATGAAATATTACGGCAGAATGATTGAAACCGGTAGAGAATACACGGAATTGCGTGACCGCGATACGCTGCTGATTAACTTTAAAAATTCTCCAATTAGCGTACAGAAAAAAGAAACGGCTCTTTATAGAATGGCCGGTGAAAAATCTGAATATGCAAAGATGGCTATTGATAATGAATTTAACAATGATGATTTTGCATATGTGCAGAGCTATAATTTGAAACCATTTACGCCGGTATGTGCAATCGGTAACATTGGAATATTTGTTAATCGAGATAATTCCGTATTCTATGTTACAAGCACAATTCCAAAAAGTGTTAAATGCTTTCAACCATTCGGAGCTGAAGCTCGGCAATTCAGAGCGCGTTATGCTTTTCTTAAAATGGCATATCTTAACGGCAAGGTACGATTTGAAACTTACACGGAAAAGGTCACGTTCGAAGCATTTTTCGAATTTGTCCAACGATAGTTTCCGCCGCTGAAAGTCCAGTCAACTGGAACTTTCAGCGTTGGAACGATAGGTTGAATGCGCTGAAATAATCAGCTCGACGGAATCGGGTGCGCAGAGGGTGAGAACCTAACGAGTTCAACCTATCATTCGAGCGCTGAAACTCAGGAGGGGGGGTGAGGAAATGGAAACTTTTATGAACATTCTGCAAAACTTTGGCGTGCTTGCTGCGATGTGTTTCGCAATGGGTTATTACATTTATGTGCAGCATAAAACCTATCGCGACGATATTTCGAAAATCACTGCTATGCATAAAAACGAAATTAGCGAACTGAATGCCAAAAATGCAGAAATGCTTTCGGACATGCGACAAGCAATTGACCGCAACACGGAAGCAATGAATAACCTTAGAATTATGTTAGGGGGTAAAACGGATAATGAGTAAGTATTTGATTGTCTATCAGAATTGGAAACCGTACGCTGGCAATGATGATACACGCGGATTTATTTCTCAGCGCTTTTCCGCGTCTCATTTGGCAATTGACAGTGTGGGCAATTACAATGATGGAAAATCCTGCACACCAGTACATTCGGTAATTAACGGCACTGTTGAAGCTGCATATTACGACAGTTACTATGGCAATGTTATTACAATTTCGAATGAAAAAGTAAGCGTGAGCTATAGACATTTGGAAAAAATGTTTGTAGCAACAGGTGACAATGTAGCTGCTGGCGAAATTGTAGCATATGAAGGCGGTACAGGTAAATATGCTACCGATAAGCATCTTCATACTACGATGAAAATTGATGGCGAAATTGTTGACCCGGAACTTTATCTGGCCGGAAAGAAAGAAATTCCGTTTGCTGAAAATCCAGATAATATTGACGAACTGGCGCGAGATGTTATTCGCGGCAAATATGGCAACGGCAATGAACGAAAAGAAGCGCTCGGCGACAAATACGATGCAGTGCAGAAGCGTGTAAACGAAATGCTCTGTGAAGTTAAACCGGCCTATGATATCGACCAGCTTGCATGGGGAGTTATTCGCGGCGAGTATGGCAACGGCGCGGCGCGGAAAGCGAAGCTCGGCGATAAATATGACGCGGTACAGAAGCGCGTTAACGAACTGCTGAAGGAGATTTTGAAATGAGTATCAGCGTAGAACAACTCTGCACGCTTGTAACCGCAGGTTTTAGCAAAGCGGATATTGCAAAAATTACGGCGGATATCCAATCAACTGGAAAAACGCAGCCGGAAACAGTGCCCAACACGCAGCCGGAAACAGTGCCCAACACGCAGCCGGAAACAGTGCCCAACACGCAGCCGGAAACCGTGCCCAACACGCAGCCGGAAACCGTGCCCAACACGCAGCCGGATGTACTCACGCAGATGCAGAATGCTATTTTGCAGCTGACTAAAACCGTAGAGGGAATGCAGAAAAATAACGCAAACCGCGATATTAGCAATGGCGCAAAAAGTGAAACCATTGACGATATCAATAAATATTTACTGGGCTATAATGCCCCAAAGGAGGATAAATAATTATGGCAGTGAATGCTCTTACTGTAGAACAGGCATCAAGCGTACTTAATAGTGTTGTTTCGCAGGCTACTGGCAATTCTGCAATTACACTGTTGCAGGGTGATAATTTCGCGACTGTTGCGCAAGTCGGACTGAAAACCGGTTATGACCCTATTATGAATGCTATCGGGCAAGTACTTACAAAAACTATTTTTTCGTCCAGACCGTACAATGCAAAATTTAAAGGTGTACAAGTGACGAAAGATAGATGGGGAAATATTGTGCGTAAGCTGCAAGTGTCTGACCAGGCATTTGACGATAACCAGGCATTTACACTGACTGATGGTCAGTCCATTGATATGTATAAAGTCAAGAAACCGGCAGTAAAGCAGACAAATTTCTACGGTTCTATTACATGGCAAAAGCAATCTCCAACTATCTTCAAAGACCAGATTGACACGGCATTTTCCAGCCCAGCAGAATTTGCACAATTTTATTCGATGATTGCGGAGAACGTTTCGAATCAGATTGAACAAGCTAACGAAAATATGGCTCGAGCGATTCTTTGTAATTTCATCGGCGGCGTTATCGCGTCTGTTGGAGAAACTAGTAGTCCGCGCGTTCGTCACCTTATTAGTGAGTTTAAAACTTCTACTGGTGCAGCTGCTGTTGATAACAGCAACTATGACCAGTTTATGAAATGGGTTTTTGGCGAGGTTGCAACTGCTGCTGAAATGATGACTGAACGTTCGTCCATTTACCACACGAATTTCGAGGGGCTGCCGATTGAACGTCATACTCGGCCGGAAGATTTACGTGTGTATTTGAATACACCTACAGTATTTCAAACCAATACTCGAGTATTGGCAGATGCTTATCATGATAACTACTTGAAATGGGCAGACCATGAAAATATTAACTTCTGGCAGTCTATTAAAGACCCAGCGAGTATCGAAATTTCGCCGGTGTATATGAAACCCGATGGCACTTTGGCAACGCCGGAAGAGCCGGTGATGAGTGATAACGTATTCGGTGTGTTGTTCGATAGGGATGCACTCGGTTATAACATTTGCAACGAATGGAGTGCATCTACTCCGTTCAATGCAGCGGGCGGTTACACTAATCTCTACTATCATTTCACGCATAGATACTGGAATGACTTCACTGAAAACGGCATCGTCCTGCTGATGGACTAAAGACGAGGAGGACGCGAAAGCGTCCTTTTCGTTTTCCAGTTAACTGGAAAGAAAGGAGAATGAAATGGCATTTCCAGTGTATTTTTTCAGCTTTTCAAAGAAACTGAACTCGACAAAACGGCCGCCACTGGAAACCGGTAAGGTGATGCAATGTGAAATCAAAGACACTTGCGATATCATAAATCCGGTTTTGGTTCTGGATGGTATCGGCCCGAATATTGAATCGGACTATAACTACTGCTATATTGAACAATGGACGAGGTACTATTATGTTACTCGATATGTTTTCAAAGATGGGTATTGGAACTTGCACTTATCGGTTGACACGCTCGCGACATGGAAATCGTATATCGGTGCAAGCTATCAATACATCGAACGCGCCGCGTCGGACGGCGATGGCTCGATTGTGGATAATCTTACAATTGGTAAGGGATTAGCGACCGTTAATAATTTTAAACAATATGAATTGTTTCCATATTTTGAAAGCGGCACATATGTTATCTCAGTACAGGGAGCACCTCATTCGGCAAGTATTGCGACATCGGGCGGGACAACTTATTATGCACTATCCAGCGAAGCAATGCAGAGTTTTATCTACAATTTAACTGATAGTAGTAATACACAATATAGCGATATATCGAAAGAAATTTTAAAAGCCAATCTCGACCCATTTCAATTTTTAGTAGATTGCCATTGGTATCCGTTTGATATATATTCGAATCGCCCAGATACCTATTATGTAACAGAAATTCCTCTCGGATGGTTCAAAATACCATTAACAGGAAAAGCGTGTATAGCTACTTCTAAATTTAGTAAAACGATATCACAAATATCTATTCCGAAGCATCCGCAGTATTCGTCAATCTTGACTCACTATCTTAACAACGCCAAATTTCACTCTATCTATATTTTTCTTCCCGGTTTAGGACTACAAAAATTAGAATCAGATTCACTAGCATCAGCAACGACGCTAAATGTATCTATATTAGTTGATACTTTTACCGGAGAAGCGCAATATAGATTATATACAGATTTATCTACCGCTCCGTTATATATTATGCAAGCATCAATTGGCGTAACGATTCCACTAAGCGTCACATATGCCGCGACATCTCAACGTGGTGCTGGACTTATCTCAAGTTTTGTAAATACGGCATCGCAAATAATATTTCCAAGCGCAGCAACTCGACGTTCAGTATCTTTAGCTCAAGAATTTGAGGGCTCAAATCCGGCTCTAACAGAATTGAATAAAATTTCTACCCTTGCCAACATGATGGGAAATCCCACTACACTTTCCTGCAATTATTCCGGCAACATGGGCAGTCGGGCTATAATAGATGCTTATAGACAATTGCAGATTTATTCAGTAGATATACCTGTTCAATTTCCCGATTATACAGATGTTGGTTATCCTGTATATAGACGCGGGCAGCTATCAAAATATAGCGGCTACATTAAAGTTATTGATGCCCACTGCGAAGCACCTGCAACAGACGGAGAACTTTCAGAAATCAATGCATTTTTAAGTGGAGGATTTTTCTATGAATAATTTTATCCCTGCAAGCTACGATATGCTGAACTTGTACGATGGGTCTATTATTCCATCTACGGTTCACAATTTGGATAACGTAGCAGCAACATATTATCGGCGATATCTGCTTCAGCGCGCAATGAGCGTTGCAAAGTGGAAAATGAATCCGAACTGGGCAGACAACTATTTCTTGTATACGCTCTACTGCTGGGGTTCGGTAGTCGTATTTGATACGCCGGAATACGGTACAATCTTTGCAAGACCCGGATTGCGCGGATATAATATCTACTATCAGCCAACCGGTTGTATTGTAACACTTCCCGATGCTACGAAAACATATGAACTTACATTCGGCGAAGATGCTGAGCTGTTGACGCTCACGCCGGACTACTGCGGCATTATGGATATGGTTGACCGCTACGCGGCAAAACTTGCCTTATGTGAGCAGACTATCATGTCAAATTTGAATACAACGCAATTCGGCTATGTGTTCTTCTCCGACAATGACGCGGTGGCAAAAGCATTTCGAAAAATGTTCGGTCAAATTTCACAAGGCGAGCCATGCGTTGTTATTGATAAAAAGATTGTTGATAGCGCCACAGGCAATAAGAACTGGGAAATGTTCTCGCAAGATCTCTCGAAGAATTATTTGGTGACAGAAATTCTTGAGGATATGCGAAAGATTGAGAACCAGTTTGCAACAGATATCGGCATTCCGAACGCAAACACTGAGAAGAAAGAACGGATGTTGGTTGACGAAGTAAACGCCAATAATGCAGAAACCATTTCCCGAATGGAGATGTGGATGCAGAATTGGAAAGAGGATATCAAGAAAATCAATGAACATTTCCCGAATGCGCAATTGAGCGTAGATTGGCGAATCCAGTTAACTGGAAAGAAAGGAGGTGAATATAATGGCAACATTGACGATAGAGGGGATGCTGGCGTTCCGTCCGCCGCTAGTGACAGTAACAGGAACTGATTGGTCTGATACAATCTTTAAGTATTTCAAAGTGCCTGAGGGTTTGGACGTTGACAAAGCTATTAACTATATTCGGAAAAAATGCTATTCGTTCGAAGTAGTATTTCCAGACTATGTTATTATGCAGAACGCGATTAAAGTTTTGTGTGATATCTATTCGGACAAATGGGAATACTTTTTAAAAACGACTATTGCTGAATATGACCCGCTAATTGACTTTACGGAATCGTGGAATGAGAATAAAAACGTGAAAGATAAATTCACGCGAACCCGAAACGGTTCTACCAGCCGCGAACAAAATACTACTGGAAATAATAGCAGTCGTACAGAGAATCAAGCAAATGATAATGATACCTCTAAATTGAGTAAAGCCGCTTACAATAGTGGAACACTTCAACCAGCAGAAAGCACACAACGAATTGCGACAACGGTTGGAGGTAGCAGCGAAACGGCAGATTCTACTATTAAAGGCAACAGCAAAGATAATGTGACGGATGAAAACGTACATGACGGCACACAGAACACCGACCGCGACATTAAAATCTCTGGTGCAACCGGACGTTTAACCGCTCCCGAAATGATTGAATTGCAGCGAAATATTTATCTGAATATGTATTCGCAAATTGCTGATGATTTTGCACACGAATTGTGTATTATGGTTTATTAAGAAAGGATGAAGAACAATGGAGCATTTATATCCCTACACTAACCCGCATGAACTGAACCTCGATTGGATTATTAAAACAGTAAAAGACCTTGGAATTAGCTTCGAGCAGCTCGAAGTATGGTGTAAAGAATATTTGGATAATCTCGATATTAGCGATGATGTTGATGCCAAAATTAACGAAATGGCACAAGCAGGAACACTTACTCCGATGATTGAAGCGGCTGTCAAAGATATCACACAGCCGCTTGTAGAAGCAGCAATTCCAGATATTGCCATACCACTTATCAATGCCGCGATTGAAGCTAAAGTCGGAGACATTGATAACGCAATTGCAAAAGCAAATACTGCTACTGCTGCTACAGAAGCCGCAACTAAACTTGCAACAGAAGCGACTACTGCCGCAAATAGTGCTGTTACAGAAACAAATAAAGCAAAAACTGCCGCACAAAACGCAACTGCGGATGCTATCAATGCGACTGATGAGGCAAACGAAGCGGCTTCTCTTGCACAGAATGCCGCAGAACGCGCTATCGCGGCGGCGGCTACAGCTGAAACAAACTTCATGAATATTACCGTAGTATTTCAATCTGGTATTGGTTTGAGATGCAACTATACGCTTGAACAGATTACAACAGCATACAAAAAAGGTAGTAACATTACTGCACATTGGCAAACCGGCGAAAGAATTGATATTGTAGGTTTTGTCCGCAACTCTGCCGGAACAGTCTATGCACCCATCTTTATTGAAACCGATGTTCTTAATACACCGACTGTTGGCGTCCCCGTAACTATGAGCAGCTCGAACACGGATTATAACAGATATGTTTTGAACGCTAGCTATGATGTTTATAGCGGCGATACTATTATCGGCAAAGCGGAGGTGAAAACTGGCGCGAAAGGTTTGCCGTCCGTTCTGGTTACAAGAACCGGCGAGGTAAGTGAACTTCCCTATATTGCATCGTGCAATGATTTGATTACTGCTTTAAGCTATATTGCGCTTGCAGAAAGTTTTGGGGTGGCAACCGGTGTAACAAGTCTGCAAATCGGAGGTTATGCAAACTCTCAAGGTGACAGTGCATTCTTGTATAATGTTAATGATAGCGCAAGTACACTTACTATGAGCGCCGCCGGTACTGTTTGGACTTCAAGATATACGTTCCCGTGGATTAGCATTCGTCAATAATTTTCCAGTCAACTGGACTACTACGCCATATCGAAAGGTATGGCGTTTCTTTATGCTTACATGTTGGCAATATTTGGTAATGGTAATAACAGGGATTGTCATTTTTTCATCTGGGTCGTTGCCATTTTTTGGTAGAACTGGGAAGCGCTTCCCTTAGTCTC
>ERZ808252.2061-NODE-2061-length-13056-cov-3.224829_pt1 | contig 13056 bp, 7 predicted proteins | sample MGYA00521242_ERZ808252 | MGnify/ENA primary metagenome ERZ808252 (study PRJEB31516, sample SAMN03275581) | gut metagenome | biome: mammalia-associated habitat; material: feces | host: Papio cynocephalus | place: Kenya | collected 2012-08-07 ...
TCATCCTTTCGACGCTTACGCCGTCCTTGAGAATCACCTGCTCCGTCATTCCGAGACTTTCGATGACAGGCATGACCTGCCGGAGGTACCATGTGCCGCCGTCGAGATTGACGAGAGCCTTGTCCTTGCAGCAGATAAGCGCCTCCGCGAGAGTGGGAATGCGGAGTGAGTCCGTTGCGATGCCCTGGGCGCGGAGCAGCCTGAGCCCTTTGAGCTGTGCGAGTGTGAGGTCTTTGATGTAGGGGCTTTCACAACCCGGCTCCTTGCCGGGCTTGAAGTCGGTGGTGCGGGTCACGGTGAGGTCGTGCATTATGACAAGCTGTGAGTCGCGTGTCATTCTCACGTCCATCTCCACGATGTCCACACCCATCCTTATCGCCGATTCGAATGCCGGGATGGAGTTTTCCGGAAAACCGCGCCAGTCGCCCCTGTGACTGGCGACCATCACATAGTCGGAGTTGGGGTCGTGCATGAGCGCGGAGAGTTTTTCCGCACGGTTGGCATACTTCGGCTTGTCGCAGCAGGCGGATGCCGCGAGCAGGAGTGTCGGAAGCAGCAAGATCAGAAAATTTTTCTTTTTCATCTGTTTTGGATTTTTGAACAAGCGTTTTTGCGATTCTATAAGAGACATGAAAAAGATGATGAGTGTTATTTTGAGGTTTTCTAAATAAGCCGGCCGAAAAGAACGATTTCTTCACCGGCCGGCAAACATGCAATTTATGACGGATTCGACAAATCGTTTCAGAAACTGTCTGAATTATTCGTCGAATGACTTTTTAATTCGCCGGAGCATAAGCGCCCGGCCAAGAGTAGTTGCGGTTGTCGAGATTCACTGTACAGCCGGAGATGAATTCCTTGAACGCAGCTCCGACATTGCTGAGACCGCAGCTTGAAACATTGAACTTGTCAATGGCAGCCTCGACGTCGGTCTTAGATGACGGAGTGAAGCCTTCAATCTTCGACGGGCCATCCCAAACAATCTTGCTGTTTTTGAAGCTTATGGTTCCGAGAGCAGACTCCGAAGCGATTTCGACATCTGTCTCCGATTTTGTTCCATAGCCGATTTTCGGTCCGTAGATATTGTGCCCGGAGATGAGTTCCGGTTTGTTGACGCCGCCACAAACTGCCTGTCCTGAGCGGGCCACCAGCAGATTGTTTTCAAGAATAATCTTGCCGGAAGCGTTGTTGACGCGCACCAGACCCTCCTGTTCGTTTGAAAGTTCGGTGTTAAAGCTGCTGCTTACGCAGAGCACATGTTTGTCTGAATTGAGGACTGTCATCGGGGATTTGAACTGATTGTTGTTCTTGTAGAATGTTATTTCGTTGGCGCAAACGACCATTGCACCATGCGTAAGTGCACCATATTGTGACTTATCATCGCGATAGTAGCAATTGTCAAATGTGCAGTTGTTCAGCATCAGCACGTTCTCGCCATTTGCGAGGAAGAGACCTCGGCTGGACGGGTTGCAGACGACGAACTTGCAGTCATCGAATTTCCAGATGCTGCCTGAGGCTTCGTTGGATACAATAGCTCCCGAGCTTACCGACCAGCAGTTGTCGAACGTGCAGCCCCTTACGGTGCAGTTGACCAGTTGTTTTCCATAGAAAAGTCCCTGGTTGCGGGTTTGCGTATTCTTGAATGTAACGTTCTGGAATGTTATGCTTGTTCCTGCTTCTTCGTTGTAATATATACCTCCGTTCTGGACAGACTTATTGCCGGTCATTGTTCCTCCGCTGATGACAACATCGGCCGTAGACGTCACTGTTGTGAGAACCGCGCCATGGTACGCAGAGTTTTCTTCAAACGTGCAGTCGTTGATTCGCACCGTTGCCTTGCCGACGGCGAAGCAACCGCCCCTGCATACATCATTCTCGCTTGGTATTGTGTTCTTTTTGAAGATACAGTTGCTGTATGTCGCCTCGCAAGGAGTGCCTGCGTCGCCCTGGCTTGTCCATTTGTTGATTCGTGAGACTGCCGAATTACTCTTGCCCTTCAGGGTGTTATTTTCGAAAGTAACACTTTCTGCGACAACTGTTCCGGCATTGTGGCTGATGACACCGGAGTTGCCGCTCTGGGAATAGCATCCGCTGAATTTGCCGCCCGTCAGATGGAGTTCGGATTTTTCACTGTTCAGCACGACCGCACCACCGTGATTTTCAGAGTGAGACTCAGTGAACGTGCAGTTCTCGGCAATTACAACAGCGTCCTGAATTGCGATGGCTCCACCACGGTAAGTGGCATGGGCTCCGTTGAAAGTACAATTGTGCATTTCGACATTACCGTTTGCATAGATCGCACCTCCATTCTTGGCTTCAGTGCCATTGAAACCGCAGTCCGTGAGCTTGACTTCTCCTCCTTTGACTGCTATGGCACCGCCGTCTGAATCACTCTTGGCATTATTGAAGGCGACGCCGTCAAAGGCAAGCTTGCCTTTGCTGATTTCCCAGATTTGCTTGCTTGAACCACCGTCAAAGGCGGCCGTGTTCGTCTTGATGTCACGTCCCTTGAGCGTACAGCCCTTAGCGTCAGCTGGGTAGCCTCCGTAAACCTTAAATTCAGCAGCCTCTTCGGCAGTTGCCAGAGTCTCTGAGACGCTGTATGTGCCGGTGGCCATGTAAACATTCTTCACGGAAGCCTTCGCGACAAGAGCCTTGAGACCAGCGAGGTCCGCAGCGTTGTCCCAGTTGCTTCCATCCTTTGCGCCTTTCCCTGAAATGCTCACATAGAACCTGTCGTCAAACCCGCGGATGAGTCCGAGCGGGGTGATGTGTCCCCGCTGCACATTGCAGTCGTTCGTTGTAGACTTCTTTGAAATCTCTTCTCCGTCTGCGGAGGTGAGTGTCACCTCAAAACCCTTGAGCGTTGTCGGAAGAACCGCTGCATACCAGGTTCCGGCTCCGGAAACACTGAGGCTCGCGACTACTGACTCTCCGCTTGCAATGGTTATTTTCCTCGTCTCGGCATCATCGGTTTCCAACCTGAGCAGACCGCATACGTTCTTGAACGAAAGAGAATTGCTTCCGGCCCAGGTCGCAGAGGAAATGCTTGCATGCGCAAACGTTCCGTCCTGCTCTTCAGGAACCATGATTTTCAACTCGTTTCCCTCAAATGCGGCCGTGGTTTCAGACGGATAGACGGCGGAAAGACGGCGTGTTCCCGAAAACTCGGCCTCGGAGAAGGCGGCGGGAACCTGTACGGTGATTGTCGCTGAACCGTCTTCCTTAATATCCTCAGCCGTAAGGGCTTCCGAGACTGATGTTCCCGTTGTTCCGTCCACCTCATAGACGAATGCAATCTTGTCTCCGGCACTCCAGAGCACGGTGCCGTCTTCCTTGATTTCTGTCTTTGTCGATGCCGGCTGTGCCACCGGAAGCGAATTTTTCTCCACCGCCGCCTCAAATGTCATCTCGACGAGTTCCGTTGCGTCCGGTTTCTGCTCCGGCTGGGTCGTCGGCTGCTGGAGTTCTTCTTTCTTGCAGGCAGACAGTGCGAGTGCCGCAATTGCTAAAAATGTAAAAATTCTTTTCTTCATGGTTATTGTCGTGAGTTACCAATTAAATTCCTCGTCAATGCTATAAGCATCATGCGTGGCTGTCGTACCCATTGACATGGATACTGCGAATGACGTGTCCGCCGTTACGGGTACGATTTCTATTATAGGGGAGCCGTATTTCTGCCCTCCCCGGGTTGAATTCGTGTGTTTCATAATTATGTGTTTTCTTGTCGTTATCTCAGGTCGTTCTCCTTCAGGTAGGATATTACAAGTTCGGCGACGTCGGTCTGGATGAAATCTGAGCCAGACACGATGAACTTGTCCAATGGCGTATAGTCTCCCTTCTTGAGCGCTTCGTCCCACTCTCCAAGGAGATTCGAGTATGACAGATAGCCCTTCTCGTGCATTCTCACGCCGAACTGCTGGACTGTCCCGTTCAGATAGACATTGTTTCCGTATTGGAAGAGCTTCGCCGCGGCAATTCCGCTGTACCTGTCAGTGTCATCCACATTGTTGATGTAAGGATGGATCGCGACCAGCGGAGCAAGTCTCTGGTAGGACATGAGCTCGTCATAGTCGGCGAAAATCATCACCTGGTCGGCGACTCCTGCAGCATTGATTGCCTCAAGAATCTTTTTGGGGTCATTGCTCTTCCCGGCGAGGTCGAGATTCACATATACTTTGTCTTTCGTGAGCTGCAGGGCCTCAAGAAGGGTCGGCACCTTTGTGGTGTTGTTCTGCTCGTCACGATAAACCTTTCTTGACCGCACCATGTTGAACTTTCGGATTTCCTCAAGGGTGAGATCCGCAACTTTTCCAAAGCCTTCGGTCGTCTCGTTGATGGTTTCGTTGTGCATCAGCACGAGCTGCCCGTCCTTTGTCGTGCGGACGTCAAGCTCCACCATGTCGGCTCCGGCCTCAATCGCGTGCTGTATGTTCGGAAGCGAGTTGTCCGGAATGCCCTGACGGAATGATTCGACAGTGTTGGCGCGGTGCGCAACGACATAAATGCGGCTGACCTCGCGATCTTCTTCCCACTGTTCCTGAACGTTGTAGCAGAGTTCAAGCAGCGAAACGTTTGCCGGATCGACCTTTCCCTTTTCCGGGGCCGGCTTCACAATATATGTCGGAGTGCACGCGACAATCGCGAGCACTCCGGCAAAAAATGACAACAATCTGTTGTGTTTCATGTCCTTAAAATCGAATTTTTCAAGATTCGGAAATATTAGAGCTGACGGCTTGTGTGGCGTCTGTCATGTGCGAGCATCGGCCACTCTGAATCTGCAAGGCCGGTGCAGAACTTGGTGTTGCTCCTGTTGAACGGCCTGAATGCAGCCACTCCTGAGAATGCCTTCGTGTTGGCCTCAGTGAATGATATGTAAACGATTCCGTCGTCTCCGATAGTCGGTGAAGACCAGATCTTAGCGACCTCAAGTCCGTTGAAGTCAGTCGGGTTCTTTTTCACCACGGCCTCAGCAAGGCTGGTCTTTACGATGAGGTTGAAGTTCTTGTCAAGGACATAATACTGGCCTGATTCCGTTCCGAAGTGGATGTTTCCTGCCTTGTCGACAGCTGCCGAACCGGCAACCTTCTCCTGAACCTTGAAACGGCCCTTGACTTCGCATTTGCCGGTGGCGTCGGCTGTCGAAGGATCAATCATGATGACACCGCCGTCATCCTGTCCGGAAGTGAAGTTGAGCGCAGCCACAAGGTAGCCTTCCGGAGTGACAACTACACCGCCCTGATCCTGGACGCCGGAATTGTCCTCAACATAGTGGTTGACAAGAATTTCTCCTGTCTCGGCGCATACGGCATAGATTCTTGTGCCTTTCTGGTCTGTCACCTGACCGGCGAAGCAGGCTTTCCCGTTCAGAGTGAGAGCCGCGATTGCAGATTCAGGGTTGGTCTTTGGCGTTTCCTGGATTTTGTCGCTCATCCAGAGATCATATTTGACCTGAACAGGGGAGTCTCCACCCTTGTCAAGGACAGAGGTCTCGACCCCATGGAATCCCCACATGCCGCCGTAGCAGGAAGCGTATCCGTCCTTTGAAAGGGCTATTCCCGTATAACCGCCGCCACCAGGCAGGCAGAAGCCGTTGCGCTTTCCTGTAGCCTTGTCTGCAGAAGCGAGAATGCCACTGTTTCCGCAGCATCCGAAATAGACATTCTTGTCACCGATGGCAACCACGCCTTTTCTGTAGCTTGGCGCAGGATCACCGCTTTTCGCATACCACTCGCTGAACGACCATTTCTCGGAGCCGTCCGGATTGAATGCGATGACATGCGCGTCGCCATTTTGGTCGCCGCTGCCGATGAACACGGTGCCGTCGGTGTCAATTGAGGCGATACCGAAAGCCTTGCCGCCATTTTTAGGCTCGAACATCTGTTTGTCGACTAGTTTGTTGCCGTCCTTGTCGAACTTGTAGAGACGTCCTTCGTCTCGGGTTGTGCACCATACGCTTCCGTCGTCGGCAACAGCCGGGCTCGACACTGCGTTATAGCCTTCCATGCGTCCGACCCAGAGCATCTCAAGACCGCCCGCATCCTCTATTGGAGCAGGGTTCACGACAACGATTTTCTTCTTGCTTGCCGTGTTTCCGAGGTCGTCTGTAATTGAGAGAACAACCTGATAGGTGCCGTTCTTCGCGAAGGTGTATTTTGCTTCCTCTTCTTTTGAAGGCAGAACGGTTTCTCCGACTTTCCATTCGCAGACATAAGGCTTCTTGCCGCCTGTGCTGGTGCTTGTGAAGTGAATCTCATCCCCCGCATAGCACGGGTTTGCTGAAAGATCGAAGTTGGCCGTAAGCCCGTCTACCTCAACCTGATTCTTCTGGCATGCCGCAATCGACAGGATTGCTCCGGCTGCCATAATGAGTGTTTTAAACTTGTTCATAATGTTTTAATTATTGTTAGGTTTATATTCCTTTTGTTCGTTTCTTTTATTCTGCTCCTGAATAGCCTGGATTCTGAGTGTAGGCTCCGTTTGCCTTGTCCCTTTCCTGCTGCGGGATAGGCCAGTACATGAGGAAGTCACGTCCGTCCCATTCTGCATACTGGGTGTCAATCCAGGTCTTGAAGTCGCCGGAATGATGTCTCAGGCCGATTCTCTTGATGTCGAACCACCTGTGGCCTTCAGCGTAGAATTCCCTGCGGTTCTCGTCGAGAATGAGTGCCTCAAGTTCATCTTTTCCAAGAGAAGACGGCAGCGTCACGCTTGCATATCTTTTGGATGCGAATGTTTCGAGGGTGGTGCGTGCGGAAGCATAATCGCCCTTTGCCCATTCGGCCTCGGCCTTGATGAGATAGACATCCGCGAGCCTCATGCATACGAGAGGAGAACGCGCTGCGGACGGATTCACGATGAACTGTCCGTCTTGTCCGTTCGGGAATTTTATTACACGTGTCGCGTCTTCGGAGAATGTCGGAGCCTTTCTTATGTCTCCGGCTCTCGCGGCGTCATCGGAATAGAGTCCGCTGTAGCATTCGTCGGTCGGGGCATAATTCCAGGAACCGTCGGTGTCGTTCACTGACTCATAGAGCTTTATGTCTCCCACTGCGCGGATGTTTATCGGTGCGAATATGATTTCCCTGCTCTTGGTTCCGTTTATATACATCGACGCAAAGTCTTCGCTGGTGGAGCTGAGCACGAAGTTTCCTGATGATATGACGGCATCGGCGAGAGCGATTGCCTCATCATCATTCTTGAGCCAGAGTTCAATCTTTGACCGGAAAGCCATGCAGAACTCCTTTGACGGATAGGCGAGATCGGTAAACTTGCCGAGAAGCCCTTCTGCCTTCTTGAGGTCCTCGATTATCATTGACCAGACTTCTTCCTCGCTTGAGCGCGGCACAATCTCGGTGCTTCCTGCAACGTTGATAATAGGGACGCCGCCGTAGCGCTGTACGAGGCCGCTGTAGATCATCGCGCGGAACAGATATCCGGTTCCGAGAGCCGTCTTCACGGTCTCGCTTTCCTGATTGGAGACTGCGAGCGCGGATTTTATCAGCAGGTTCGCATAGTTGAGCTTTTCGTAGCAGTACTGCCATCTTGTGAGCGGGATACTGGCAGATGCGGACTGGGTTTCTCCGTGGATGTCGGCATAGTTGAATCCCGGTCCTGCCTTGAAGTTCTCTGCGAGGTAGTCTCCTTCGAACCAGAGGTTTTTGACAAACGCCTCATATTGGTGAAGGACTCCGTTGGTAAGGAGAGCCAAGTCGTTCTCCGTCAGTTCATCCGTCGTAATCTGATCCTTCGGCTTCGGGTCGTCAAGCCATGAGCATGATGACGCGGCCAGAGCCGACAGGCACAGAAAAACTGTAATCAATATCTTGTTTTTCATTTTCATCGAATCGTCTTAGAATTGTAACTGGATGCCGAAAAGATAGGAGCGGAGTGTCGGCTGGTAGCCGAAGTCCACAGCATAACCGGCTCCTGCAGGGCCGCTTTCCATTGAGACTTCAGGATCGTATCCGCTGTATTTCGTGAGCGTGAAGGCGTTGTCCACGCTGAAGAAGACCTTTGCGGCAGTGGACTTCATTGTTCTGAGCGCCTTGTCCGGGAGACGATAGGAGAGGGTAATGGTCTTGAACTTGAAATATGAGGCATCCTCAAGGAATCTCGTGGAGGTGAGGACGTTGTAGTCGACGTCCCAGCCTGTGTGGACTCCCGCAATCACCGGACGCGGCATGTCATTGATGCCTGAGCCTTCTTTCCAGTAATGGGTTGCCGCATGCTTGCTGACATTGAAGTAGCCTGTGACAGAGCGTCCCTCGTCGTCGGTAATCGAGCCTGCACTGAGTCCGAGATGCTCGGTTCCTTCCTGTCCGGCTCCTCTCCATGCAGCGAACACTTTCCCTCCTATGCTGTATTGGCAGAACATGGAGAGTTCAAGCCCTTTCCACGCGAAACTGAGGTCAACACCGCCGAAGAAATCAGGGGTAGCCTTGCCGACAAGCATTCTGTCATCGTTGTAGTCGATGTCACCGTCCCCGTTCACGTCCGTGTAGATGCAGTCTCCGGCTCTCACTCCCTTTGCATAGAGCTTTTCCGGTACTTCCTCGTCGCTCTGATAGATGCCCTCGAAGTTGAGCATATACCAGCTGGATATAGGCTGTCCGGTTATCAGAGCATGCTTTGTTCCTCCGTAGAGGTTGGACTGAGAAAGCGGAATGATGTCGTTGCCGTCGAGCAGCTTTGTGAGTCTGTTTCTGTTCCACGAAACGTTAGCACCCAAGTAGAGGGTGAAATCACCGGCTTTCAGCGGAGTTCCGCCGACGGCGAGTTCAATTCCGTCGTTGGTGATGCTTCCAATGTTGGCGGTAAGTGTCTTGTAACCTGATGTGACAATGACCGGCTTCTGGTAGAGAAGGTCATCGGTGGTGGAATGGAAATAATCGAGGTCCACATTCAGCCTTCCCTTGAAGAACTCCGCATTGAATCCGGCGTTGTATTTTGTCGCCACTTCCCATTTGAGGTTCTGTGCCGGAGTCGAGAAAGAGAGACCCGATTTTCCGTTGTATGACGAACCCGCGACTATGAGATCCATGGCCGCCCAGTTGCTGATGCCCGCCATAGAACCGGTCTGACCTGCCGAGACGCGGAATTTCAGTTCGTCAAGAACATCGGTCTTCGGGAAGAATTCCTCATTTGAGATTATCCACGCAAGCGATGCTGCCGGAAAGAATCCGAACCGCGAGTTCTTCGGGAACCGTGATGAACCGTCCGTTCTGAATGAAGCATTGAGCACATATCTGTCCTTCCAGTTAAGGGCTGCCCTCGCGAACCAAGATTCAAGGGCGTAGGCATTGTAACTGAAACCGTTAGGATAGATGTTCGAGCCGCTATTCACGAGGTTGAAGCTTGATGAAGGGAACGCGCTGTTGGCGTAGTTGTCGGAACGCACACCGAAGACGGAATAGCGGTAGTTCTCGTATGAGAACCCTGCCATCACGTTGTAGGTGAGGTCTTTCCATTTGTTTTCGTAGGACGCGACCGCGTCGAAGACATATCTGAGGCTCACGTTCTTCTGTTCGGCGAGGGCAGACCATCCGTCCTTGTAGCCGCGTTCGGTGTTGAGCTCGGTAAGTTTTTTCGTCACATGGTCATATATGCCGTATGCGCTGATCGACGGAGTGAACTTGAAGCCTTTGAAAGGAGTAAAGTCCATTGACAGCGTTCCCTGAAGCTGAAGCTTGTTGGTCCAGTAGTCCTCCTCGTTGATGCCCATGACGGGATTGTGGCGGGCGATGCCGTCTTTTGTCATGAGCCTGTAATCGCCGCTCAGAGCATTCTCACGAACCTGTATTCCGAGGCTGTTCACGCTGCGCGTGCAGTATGGGGTGTACCATGGCTGCTCCTCGCGTGCTGCCCTGAGATACTTGAGCGAACCATCCTGCTCCTCAACCATGTCGTAACGTGCGAAAGCGCCCGATACGTTGAGGTTAACCTTCAGCCAATCAGTGAGTTTCTGGTTGACCTTTGAACGGAGTGTGTATTTCGCGAAATTTGTCTTGTTGAGGTAGCCCTGCTGGTCTTCGGCTCCGAATGAAAGGTAGGCCTGAGTCCATTCGTTTCCGGCCTGGACATTTGCGGAGGCCGTATATCTCTGCGCGATGTCGCGGGAGATTGCCCCGACCCAGTCGAAGTCGGTGAGATTCTTAGGAATGTCCAGAGTCTTGAGTTCCATTTTCTGGACATTATAATTGTCGATGGCTTCCTGTATCACGTTGATGTACTCCGCCGTGTTCGCCATCTTTATGTCCTTGGCTATGGTTGAAAGGCCGTAGGTGCCGTTCACGCTGATAATCGGCTTGCCGGACTTTCCGCTCTTCGTGGTGATGACGATGACTCCGGAGTTGGCGCGGGAGCCGTAGATTGCGGTCGCCGACGCGTCCTTGAGAACCTCGATGCTCTCGATGTCGGAGGAGTTGATGTTAGGATATGACTCCGCAGGGATGCCGTCTACGACATAGAGCGGGCTGGAGCTTCCGGATATGGAGTTGACTCCTCGGATGATTACGTTGGGGCTGGAGCCCGGGATTCCGGAAGAATTGTTGATGTTCACTCCGGGAGCGCGTCCCTGAAGGGCCTTGATGGGGTCGATTTCGGCTCCGCGGTCAATCTGATCCATCTTGACAGACGTGATTGACGAGCTGACGAGCCTCTTTGACTGGCTGCCGTAGCCCACGACAACCGTCTCCTCGATTGCGAGCGTGTCCTCATCGAGGACAATTCTGACTGGGTTGGAGTCAGCCGGGGCTGCAATGGTCTTGTCCGCATAGCCGAGGCATGAGAACGTGAGATTTTTGACATCGGAGTCGATTTCTAAAGAAAAATGCCCGTCGATGTCGGTGAGGCTGCCCTGGCCCTGTCTGCCGCTCATCACGGCGACTCCGACGATTCCGACTCCTCCCTTGTCAACGACCGTTCCGTTTACGGTGTATTTCCTTACAGGCCGGTTTTCTCCTGTGGGGGGGGGTATCAGGGCTATCTGCTTGCCCTTGATTGTGAATGAGATGCCGGTGCCCTGCAGCACGGCTTTCACTGTGCTTTCTATGTCGCTGTCCTTGATATTGGCCGAAACCTTGGTTCCGGTGTCAATGGTCTGCGCGTCATAGAAAAAAGAGTAGTTGCTTGCCTTCTCAACAGCTGTGAAGGCCTCGCGGAGCGTGACCCCGTCGAGTTTCAGCGTTATCTTTTCCTGGGCGAGCGCGTTGCCGCACACGAGGACAAGAAAAGACAGTGCTGCGCATAATAATCTTTTTGTCTGCATGTTTTATGTGGATTGATTAAAGTATAGTATTCTATATGGTACTCAACTACAGCCTTAATATACGATGACCGACTTCGGTCCCTCGAAGCGGTAGTTTACCCTTGTGGTGCTGCTGATGATTGAAAGCACGGATTCGAGGGATTCGTCCGTGATTGTGAAGTTGATGCATCCCTTGCCGTAAAGATTCTCGGAGAGTACCACATTCACGCCGTACCATTGTGACAGATCCCTGCACACGGCGTCGAGCGTGGCGTCCGAGAAAGACAGGCGGTCGGAGCACCAGAGCATCGGTCCTCTCACGTCGCCCTTGGAAATGCTTAACTCTCCGCTCACCTTGTCATAGACCGCGACCTCTCCTGCGGACATTGTCCTGCCATTTCCGGAAGCTGCGGTCGAGAGCGCGACGGAACCCTCGACGAGGCTCACGACAACCTTGTCAAGTCTCGGATCTACATCGAACCTTGTTCCGAGCACCCGGATCTCAAGCCCGTCGATGTCTATGACGAAAGGCTTTTTCACGTCCTTCGCGACATCGAAGAACGCGCGCCCTGATGCATGGATTTTCCTCGCCTTTCTGCCGAATGACTTGTCGTAGGAGATTGACGAGCCTGTGTTAAGCGTGACCTCGCTGCCGTCCGGGAGCACGACCTTGCTCTTTCCCGAGACGCTCGCGAAGTTCACCGGATGCACTCCGGTGCCTTCTATTGTCTTGTAGCCGAGCACTGAGACTACTGCAACAACCGCTGCCGCCGCCACTCCGGCGAGGATGCGGATAATGCGGCGCGAAGCCGACTTCCGCTCGGTCTCAACTCTGTTTCTGAACTCTATCCAGGCCTCATCGGAGTCATATTCCCCGCTTTCAGCGATTTCGTTCCATATTTTCAGGAATTTCTCATATTCCGCTCCGTTCCCGGGTGCAGACAACCACTCCCCGAAACGTTTTTCCTGTTCCGGTGAGCTTGTTCCCCTGATGTGCCCTGCGATGAGCCTGATTGTTTCCGAGGGTATGCCGGTCTTCATAATTATGTGCCTTTTCCCATATAGACACGCCGAAGTACCACGATACCCTCAAAAAATCACATAAAAATCAGAAAAATGTGGATTTTCTTCACTGCGATGCGCATATATTTCAGCGCACGGGTCATATATCCCTCGACCGTCTTCACTTCAAGCCCGGTCCGCGCGGCAATCTGGGCGTAGGTGAGTCCGTCCTTGCGGCTCATGTTGAATATGTCCCGGCATTTCTGCGGTGCCGACGAGGCCGCTTCCCATGCGATGTCAATCAGGGTGTCCGTGTCAAATTCGTAGGTCTCCTCAATCGCTGCGGATGAGGCCTTTTCTATGTCTTCATACGTCTTGCGCGAGCGCAGCCTGTTCAGGCATCGGTTGTGAACGGCGCTCTTGGCGTAAGCCTCGAACGATTTCTGAATCTGTATGGAGTCCTTGTTCTTCCAGAGGTGCAGGAAAAAGTCGAGCACGACCTCCTCCGCGTCCATCCTGTTTTGCAGGAAGAACCCGGCGTAGCGGCACATTGGCTCGTACCACGTGTCGAACAGAGCCCTGAAACTCCTTCCGTCGTCGGCCCTGTCGAATGATTTCCACAATATGTCCGTCGTCTTTGCCATTCTCCACGGTTCAGAAACATGAAAAAAGACTTGTCTTCATAGCGCTGAATGCGACGGCAAAAATACGAAAAATCAGTGATATGAGAATTATTTTTCTTCCTTATAGGATTTTCTGTCTTTCTTGCCGTTATATGTGTAGTTTATTGAAGGGACGGACTCGTACAT
>ERZ808252.2063-NODE-2063-length-13050-cov-3.081724_pt1 | contig 13050 bp, 17 predicted proteins | sample MGYA00521242_ERZ808252 | MGnify/ENA primary metagenome ERZ808252 (study PRJEB31516, sample SAMN03275581) | gut metagenome | biome: mammalia-associated habitat; material: feces | host: Papio cynocephalus | place: Kenya | collected 2012-08-07 ...
ATGACCAAATCGTCATCATCGGATCATACATAGCTTTTACAGAAACCATCTCACATGATAAACGACACAACACATCATTTCGTTTCACACGATTTTGCATGAAGAGGTCTTCCTTCTAATACATTCAATGTATATGTCAAAACACGTCCATGAGGTGCTGCATCGAGCATTTTTATACCAAAATCTTCCGGATCAGCACCATCAGGTATACTTTTATCTTCATCAGGATCTTCAAAAGCCCAGCTTTGTATTTCTTCGTGCCAAACCTTTTGTGCTGGCATAAAACATCTCCCTCTCCATTGTTCTATACGCATATAAGTATATCGCTCTTATAGAAAAGAATCAAGCGTTTTACATAAAAACTGGAAAAATACGCCAAATCGGATTCGAACCGATACTTACAGGAGCTTAAATCCTGTGCCTCTGCCGATTGGGCTACTGGCGCATAATGGGTATGACAGGCCACGATCCTGCAACCTTCGGCTTAAGAGGCCGCTACTCTGCCACTTGAGTTACATACCCGCGGGATACACATGCTGTATCAGTGCACCCGACGAGACTCGAACTCGCATGGAAAGTAAATTCCGCCAGATTAAAAGTCTGGTGCCATACCAATTAGGCGACGGATGCATACGTTATAATTTAGATAATTGCTTGCACAACTGTTTTCGTTTCATGATAATTTCTCCTCATTTATCAATATTTTTAATTCCAAGGCCGAGGATCGAACTCGGGTCTACCGGGTATGAACCGGCCGTACTCGCCGCTATACTACCCTGGAGTAATTATAAAATCTATGATTTTACATAAACATTTTTACCTATCTTAGTCCAATACAGCCCTTTATAAGAATCATGATTATCACAACACTGACGAATCTGTCTCTCAACATATGCAACATTTTGATCAGAATAATATTCACATACTGCGTTTTTTAGCTTGTGTGTAGAATAACCAGTATTAACGCACACATACGTTTCTGGTACAATAACAATATTATTGTTTTTTATCCATGTCGATATTGTCGCGACAGATACATCAAAATATTCAGCAGTCTGTCGTACAGAATCGTTAGACAACTTGTAAATCAATGTTGGTACATCAGGGCATTTCTGAAACTTAGGTTTATATACACCCAAACGCAAAGCCTGCTTCTTAACAGCATTACCTGTAATACCATACATTTTTCCAATGTCTTCCAAAGTATGTGTTTCCAATAAATCAATAAATTCTGATTTAGATAAACCATATGAAAATGGTTGATGCGTTTTCCACCTACACAACGAACATAACGCACTTCTATACGATTTGATACCACCACAAACAGGACAAATACGTCTTGTATTTTGAGTACTGGAACCAAGCAATTTACAAGAATATGCACCATTGATATATTCTAAGCAATAATTCAATTTAGAATCATCCAAAACTTTATGATAATTTGCATGGTCATGTGCTGTACGAAACAGCATAAGATTACTCAAATCATAATTATACTTATTCCTATCAATATGATGAACACATTCAAAACTATTCAGTCTACGGCCTAAATGTTCTTCCATTACTAAAACATGTATTCTAACAAGTCCACACGACTTAAATGCATGAGGGTGATCCGGCATATAAATTGCTGGATACCCACCAAAATCTATAATATTATGATCATCATATAGCATATCTACCACACTTCCCAGTATACATGAACACATTTGAACCAATTTTATTTTATCATAGTTCATTTCTCAAGACAAGCACTTTTTGGAAATATTAGTAAACATGTAATTGTGGTGGACAGAGTCGGACTGTCGTTAACCGCTCATCAGACGGTCTTTCTACCATTGAAATACACCACAATAATTTTTTATAAAGCCTGTGACAAGATTTGAACTTGCAACCCTCTACTTACGAAATAGACGCTCTGCCAATTGGAGCTACACAGGCATTTTATAGTGCTCCCATGGCGACTCGAACGCCAACTACAGAGTTCGTAGCCCTGCCGTCTATCCATTAGCGTATGAGAGCATAGCAGGCGGTAACCGAATCGAACGGGTGTCTCACGGCTCAGAACCGCACGGTTTACCTCTAACCTAACCGCCTATAAGCCGCAGAAGGGACTCGAACCCTTAATCTCCTGATTACAAAGCAGGTGCATTGCCATTGTGCTACAGCGGCATATTTAATTTCAGGGAGACCAGTGGGGCTCGAACCCACGTAGGAATTGCTTCCGCAGAGCCACAATCTACTGCCTAGCCAACTCGGCCACAGCCTCCATAGCTGGAATGGTGGGACTCGAACCCACAACCTACCGGTTAACAGCCGGTTGCTCTACCATTGAGCTACAAACCATTATTATATTATCTGAATGGGGCGAGTGAGAATCGAACTCACGACACACGGCTTATAAGGCCGCCGCTCTTGACCCCTGAGCTACCGCCCCTTATGAAATAAGGTTCGGTATGGATATTCGTCGCATAGTCTTGTTTCTCCTTTATTTCAATACACTCTCCGTGAAGGAGAGAAATAATATTTGCAGTCTATATTAACTGTAAATACAAAATGCACCAGAAGGGATTCGAACCCATAGAAAACCGGGTTTGAGCCGGCCCCGTCTGCCAGTTGCGGCACTGATGCATACAATCGGAATGACAGGTCTCGAACCTGCAGCCCCATGATCCCAAATCACGTGCGCTACCAATTGCGCCACATCCCGATAAAGTGCCCATGAGAAGATTCGAACTTCCAACATCTAGCCTCTGAAACCAGCGTGTCTGCCAGTTGCACCACATGGGCTTAATATCCTGAGTGGGAGTCGAACCCACAAACAATTCACCACGTCCTTAGCGTGGCCGCTTTGCCAGTTTGCGTACCAGGACATAACTTTCTTAAATCATACGGACCATCTCGCACACAAATACAGCGAAGAATAAAAGTCCGATACCAATAACAACATACCCGCCGATCGGTTTACATTTGAACAAAACAAACTCTGAAGGTTTTTCGGGATTCACATAAATTTCATAAATCTGACCCTCTTCATAAGGTTCACTTACTATCTGAGAAGACCCACAAAAATATTGCTGATCATTAAATTCATAAGCAAACTGCGGTTCATAAGTCGTCACACCTTTTGACACTATCATTGTATTTCCAACGCATTTTGCGTCAATGCGGACAGAACTGCGTTTCTGTGCATGGATCTGAATGAATCCAAGAAACATCGGTAATGCGACCATGACAAGCAGATACAAAACAGCTGATAAAACTTCAAATATAATGTTAGAAATATTAAGCATAATCTGTCACCTCTCTTGAAGAAATTATAACATAAAACGCAATGACAGTCTATACAAAAATCCTCATATATCAGCATTTTTTAGTCGGCAGGGTGAGATTCGAACTCACAATGTTTACCCCGTGGGTCACAGTTTTACAGACTGCTCGCTTCAGCCAGTTTGCATACCTACCGTTAATAATATTCAGTTCCCATATAATAATAGTCTGGCATATTTTCATCTCCTTTTCTTTTTTTATACAGAGCATGTGACGGGATTCGAACCCGCGTGATGTCCTGCTTGGAAGGCAGGTGTCCAAAACCACTGGACCACACATGCATAATAACGACTGCAACGGGACTTGAACCCGTGTTATTCCTCCGTGACAGGGAGGTGCCATAACCAGCTAGGCGATGCAGCCATAATGCCCCGTTTCGGTTACGATCCGATCCTCCAGTTTTTCAGACTGGCGCTTCTACCAAGTTAGCTTACGAGGCAGGATAAAATCACTATCGGGTTTATCCATGCTAAATCGTTTCTTCATATTGTTTTCTCCTGTAATAGAATTTTAAACTCTGAGTGCCTGGTTCAGAATTTAGAGCAAGCGACGGGATTCGGACCCGCGTCTATGACTTGGCAAGCCACCGTACTAACCAGCTGTACTACACCTGCATCTGGGACTCCCGGAGTGCCTGGTTCCATAAGTCCCATATTTTAAATTGTATTGCAGATCATTCTGCAGTGACCGATAGGGGACTTGAACCCACTGCTACGAGGTTGAAAGCCTCGTGGCCTAAACCATCTAGTCGAATCGGCCATATCGTGGAGCTGGTGGGACTCGAACCCACGCTAAAAACCTCTTGTTTGCAAAACAAGCGCTCTCCCAACTGAGCTACAACCCCATATTTTTAGGATGCCGTGTCCCAGACCAAACGGTTAAACTGCTTCACATAACCTCTGGAACAGGAATCTTCCGTAATCTTCATATGACGAACCTTTCTGTGATACTCCTTACGGCGTCTTTTCTTATCAAAGTCGCACTCACGGTCATACCAGCTGCGTTTATAAACATTCCATCTGTTCTTCGTCATCATATGGATCATCCTTTCATACAAAACCCGGAAATTAAAAAGACCACCAAATTAAGACAATCGCCTAATTCAGTGGTCATGATTTCATATTTCCAATCCATGCGCGGTTCTTCGTATCTATCGGGTGCCTGTTCCGATACCTACTGCCCGCTTAAAAAGGCTATGAAAAGAACCACTGAATCTTTTATGTAATTGTCTCAAATCCGCTATAATCGCCTCAAAAAGATTGCATTCCGGCTTACTATCGACAGCGAGATCCCATCCATAATGATAATTTGAGCGCATAAAACCAAGCCCTGTTTCCAGTGCGGATGTCATCTGTGTGGACTGAGGTTTGTTCATAATCATCGTCATCATGGTCTTTTCTTCCTTTCTAAAGATTTTTTTATCTGATTCATAAAAAATCGGAGTGCTACAATAAATCTTAAAATACATTCGTATTTAAGACTTACGGCAGGCACTCCGTTCATCTGTAATCATAATAGCACCTATAGGAAAGAATGTCAACACTTTTTCAAAAAAAATTTTCAAAAATGAGAAGATTTTTGAAAAGCCCTGAAAATCAATGGAATTCAATACCATAATCCACCTGGTCACTACTGGAAATCACAGACTGTGCAGATCTTGTCTCCATCCGATGATACTCATCACGGACTTTGCTGCGGGCTGCATTGATCTGATCACAGGTCATATATTCCGTCTGCTTTGTATCCACGCCATTCTTTTCCACCGTACGGTCAACTTTTAATAACGACGTCGGATCTGAAATAAGAATGCTGTAACCAGTCTTATTCGGACAGAGCTTACAGCCTTTGATGTCAATCCTTGCCGGTGTCTTATCGTTCATATCAATCATGGCCAGAGCATATGCAGGAACCTTCTTACCCTGTGCCTCATCAAACTGATACAGAATCGCTGTCGACTTTACGTTCAGGAACGCCGGGTGAGACCGGTTCTGCTTAATCACGACACCGGGGTTTCCATCCTGTGTAAAGGAAATACGGGAACCGTCGGGGTTGAATGTTTCAGACATTTTTGATTCTTCCAGCGCAACACGGATGTTCTTCACCGTGTATTTGATCCTGTCGCGAAACACCTGTTCAAATCTAAGATATGAATCCCGACCATTATCCGTGACACGATAATACTTTCCTTTGAGATTAACAACACCCCCGACAAGCAGCTCATAGGCATCCCTTGGCTTAATATCATAGTTTTTGACGATCCATGATGGGAGTCTGCCCTTCTTGTCGCCTTCCGCTTCGATCTGAGCCGGTTTCTTGCTATAAACAGCAACCTCTCCCGGAGTATAATCATCGAATGCCACAAATGCCGGGTTCTCTATCTCGTGATACCTTGCATCCTGCATCACAGACAGATACTTCTGATCAAAAATATCCACGATGAACTGCGAATAATCCTTGTTGATACGCAGCCCGGAATCAATAATGTCTGACATGGTTTCCAGATTCAGATTATTGATCTCATCCAAAGCACATTCCGGCTTCTCCTTCATGCCATCCTGAATTACTTTCTTGATAGCATCACACTTCTCGGACATCTTTGAGTCCACAGAAGATTTTGTAATACCATAGCTTTCACACAGATCCTTCAGAATCTGAGCCTGCGCTGTATTCTTAAAGAACGAAGGCTCGAAATAACCATGTTCCAGCATCATATAAATAGCTTTTGCTGTCTTCGAGATGGAACCTTCGCAGCCATAGCCCTTGCTCTGCTTCGAGAGCTTACGGTATGTAACATATGGCTGATATTCAGGATTTCCGTATTCCTCACGAATCTTTGCAAAATCCTCTTTGTCAGCATCACTCCAGCCACCCACCGCAAACGCATCTGCAAACTCCTGTGCTTTCTTTGCTGATTTACTGTTACCAACAACAAACGCATCCGGAAAATGATCCTTATATTCTTTGCAAATATACTGGAAGACATCATCAATGTGAGAAACAGCCACTCTGTCCATATAGCAGGCGAACCGGACAGGATCAATATAGGTGTGGGCCACACCATGTGGCCCGGATTCTTCACCCAAACCTTTTCCTGCAAATGTTTCCACAATATCACGGGCTTTCTTGCTGACGAACTTGTCTACGCAGGATGACCCGATGGAACAAATCTCGCCTTTCTTGAATGCCGCATCACCGACTGTAAAATCATCCGTACACTTGAAATAATACATTTCATTACGGTTACGGTCAGTCTTGCAGCAATCGCAGCCCAACGGATGAGATTTAATCGCTTCAAAATCTTCCATGGACAAATTCGGATTGATCGTAGAATACAGACGATGATCTTTCTCCGTGGCACGCACGGAACGGCCGAGATACCTGATCTGCTTTACCTGGAACTCACCGGCGGAACGGACTTTATACATAAGTGTCGGTCCGAGCTTCGTATTGCGGATAGCTTTTCCGGTAATCTCATAGTCTGCATGTCCATGGCCTTCCAGCTCTTTGTTCAGATTAGCAAACTGCTCTTTCATTTTATCAAGGTTCCATTCTGGAACCCAAAACTCAAGAGCTTCGGACTCAGAAACTGCAGGCTGACTGCCGGACTGTTTTCCGGCTAACTTAGAACCACTCATGTTTTTGCCCACCCCTTTCTGTTCACTTCCCTGTCGATAATGGTGCGGCAGTCCTGATCTGACGTAATACCATACCACGTCTCTCCATTAGGGCCAAAAAGCGTATTTCCGGATCTATGATACATCCCGTTTGGCGTATTATAAAGATTACCGGACTGCATCGTGACACCGCCCGGAGAGAACATCATGTTCCCAGACTGCATAGTAAACCCGTCCTTAGAAAACATACTGTTCCCCGTATGTATAGTACTTGAACCGTCTCCGAAGAAACTAAAAGCGCCGGAATTAAACATGGTATCACCGGGTTTCGCACCACCGGGTCTGTTACCGAATATCATAAAAAATCACTCCTTACAGTGTCAAACCGGAATCCTCATATTCCGACTGGTCATCTTCCACTTCCGGAATCTCACGCTCGGAAGAAGGATCCTTCATCACAGCATATGTCCGGTCAAACTCTTCAGCAGGAACTGCATAATAAGAATCCCCGGACATACCGAGATAATCACCGGCTTCCATGGTCTGAGGAACAGATCTTCCGTCTTCGCCGGGAACCATAAGAGCCAGATTTCTGTCGGCCTGGATGAACTTCGGAAGTTCATAATCCTCAGATTCCATAGCAGCAAAACGGTCTGCCTTATCGGCAATGATCACTTTTGCCCCAGCGCCCTGCATTTCCTCGGCATAATCTTTTCCGTTTGTTACCTGATACTCCACGCCGTCTTTCACAAGATAGTCAGGTACAGGATGCCCCTTCAAATCTCTCGCATCATCCATCCCGCGGGGAACTGCTGTGTAAATCCCGTTCTTGCCGGAATCCACATAAAGCCTGCCATTGATCACACGGCTTTCAGGACTTCCCTTTTCTGATGCATCTTCCAGATGCTGTCTCGTACGATCCATAAAACTCATAATATTTTCCTCCTAAATTTTAAATTCACCAGATCCAAGCCCTTTTCCAAACAGGTCTTTTAGAGACTGACCCTGTTTTCGGATAGGCTGGCCGGAATCATTGTTGCCAAACCGTTCCTGCAGTTTCTCATTTTTCTGAAAATCATCGGATGATGCAACCGTCTTCTGTGCACCATAAAACGTAGAATCAAACTCGGAAATATAATCTGCATCTACCTGGGGCTTATTGTCGATCTTATTCGGTGTGATCATATCATAAAGACGGGATGTATCTACTTTCGGAACATCCTCGACTTCCGGTTCACCCATATCTGCATCAAAAATATCAGTTTCCTCTTCAAAATCAGGCTCTACAGAAGCAGCATCCATGCTGCCTGTAAACGAGACAAAGCTGTCAACAGAAAACAGACCATCACTGCTCTGTGTAGGCTCCTTTGCCGATTCCGACTGACTGGTAGATACAGGCTCTGTCCTCACAGGCATAGACACATGTGTAGCTTCTACCGGTTTCACTTTACCGGATATTACGGCAAACACCTGATCAAAATCACCATCTTTTGGAAAATCAAGTAACAACTGCTTGTCATTCTTGATCCGATAAACTTTGTTCTCTTTAACAACAAACACAGGAACCCTGTGATAATCCCTGTGCTGTTCACAACTGCCGGATGACGGATTAAACGTCCCGACAATATCTGTATGCGGTTTGAACATGTGAAGAACTTCTTCTTCAGAATACAATCCATTGAACAGGAAATCTTTATCATTGCGTTTCCCGCAGGCAAACAGATTTTCAGCGGTTTTTCTGTCAGCCGTCACAACAGACGCTATCACACGCTCACCACGCCGCGGACCGATAATGGTCACATAATATGTTTCCTGGCGGTTCTGCATATGTGTCCCCGTCCTTTCTATGCTTCAATCTGCGTATCTTCGTATTCAGAAGAATCTGTCATGTCTTCCACACCAAGCATTGCTGCTGCATTTGCTGCACGCTGCTTGATATTGTCCACCTTCTGATCCTTAACTGAGAGCTTATCCATCTGCTTCTCCAGCTTGCTCCAGCGTTTCTTCTGTTTCTCGGCTTTCTTCTCGGCGTCCTTTGCTACATTCTCAGAATACTGCTGTGCAAGAGCCTGATCCATTTCCTCGCCGGAAAGATCACCATAACCCTTTGTCTTGATGCCGTCCTTCACACGGGCGAGAACACCGAGCGTCAAAAAATTCGTGGCATCCTCGACCTTATCAATGATAAAACCAGAAATACCCTGTTCCGGTGCAATCTGATCGTCTATCTTATTCTCATGGTAAGCAATACGGTAACGGTTTCCGATACCTTTTACCAGTTTAATCGGCGCTACCGCAATCCCTGTCACAACACCCATAATAAATCCTCCTATTTACAGCTTTCCACCAGAGAATCACAGATATTTGTGAGTTCTTCGACGAAAGCCGCATTATAATTAAACGCAATCAGCAGATACACGGGATTTGATAAAATAGCACCCATATCATCTGCATCCTGCTGTGTATAAGTAGCAAGCGCTGAATCAACCAAGCCAGAGAGCTTTGTATCTGAAATCTTACTGATACTATCACGCATTGCTTCAGCAATAATAAGTTCTGTATCAGGTGTGTACTGTGTCACACCAAGCTCGATACTATGTTCCTCCATGTCAAAACCAGAACCAGCTGCGTCATGAAAAGCTGTACGAGCATCGTAATCTTTCATAAGATCCAGTTCCTTTGCAAGCGTATCAGCAAGCAGCTTACGGACATCTTTGTGATTTAACACCATAGCTGCGATGATCTCACCGAAATTGGATGCGATGTACATGAGGGATTCCAGAGAAATAATTCTCACATCCTCAGGGAGCCCGTCTGCAACCACGATCAGATTCTGTGTCAGAAGATCCCCGCTTAGATGAGCAAATGATCCTGCGATGCGGATATAATAATCCAGCAAGGAATTTACCGGTGTTCTTGCAGTTTCCTGCGCAGGCGCCGGTGCAGCTACAGGTGTTTCTGCTTTCTGTTTCGGCTCTTCAATCTTATCATATACAGACTGTCTGATTTCTTCCGGTGTACGCTTTATGCTCTTCACATCAGAACTCTTCATTGCTGCCTTTAAATCCTGTAAACGACTCATATTGAAAAATCTCCTTTGCATTTTTTAAATGTTAAAACAATGATACCATATTTTAGCTCATTTATCAACAGTTACAACGCAAAGTCGGCAGTCTCTTCAGAATGAGGTAACACAAGTTCCGAATTCAAAACAGGAGCCTGTCTTACATGAGACTTTGCCTCAGAAACAGCAACGCTCTTGAGTGCTGACAGCTTGGAACGCATCTGCTGACCGGTCAATGTCTTATAGTCCTGTATCAGAGCGCCTTCCGTGCCGTCCATGTGGCCAACAATCTGCTGTGTCATCTGCCCGTCATCGAAATCAATCAGGACAACATTGTAATATCTCTCATCATCACGCTGTCCTGTCTGGACATGCGGACCGATCTTGCCAACCTGGATCTTTAATTTCTTATCCGGAACATACCGTGACAAGTCTGCATATGCTGCAAAATCAACATCTGATGCAGACGTTTCGTAAGAATACGTCTTATGCTTTGCAGTCATTCCTGAGATCAGATAATTTGCCTCTGTATGCCCTATACAGGTATCGTCATGTGCGATAGAAAACAACTGATCGTATAATTGCTTGTAGTCTTCCTGCTTCATATCCATGACCCATGGCATCGACAGGACAACCGTAACCTGATTCTTCATAAAAATTACTCCATTTCATAGGATTCTGTGAATGTAGACCCTCCGTCGACAGACGCAAGAATTGCATCCGTTTCCGCTGCCAAACCAGGATCCCTTGCCTGTTCTGTTTTGGATTCTTCAGACGAAGTCTGTTCTCCCTGTGATGACTCTTCGGTCTTTGCATTCTCATCAGAAGCAGCTTCAGCCTGCTTAGTATCCTCGTCTGCGTAAGCATCCGGGCTCAAAATTTTTGCCCATTTTTTCACCAAGAAAAGCATCAACGTAGTTTCCTTCTTTGAAGGCTTCCATGCGTTCAGGCAGATTCTCAATCACACGATAAATTCCATAAATACTGGCTGCGGCGGCGGAAATTCCCGCCACCTTAGCCTTAATTGAACTGAAAACTCCCATAATCAACCTCCAGATTACTCACCAAACTGGGAATCAACGGATGCTTCATCCTTAGAAGCAGTTTCTCCTTCATCAGGCAGACCAAGATCTGCATACACACCGGCCGCTCTCTTTGCAGCAACCTTATCAAACGGAAAATCAGCAGATGCACTCGGCTCGTGTCCACGCATCAGTTCCTCAACCGTTGTATAATCGCCTTCTGATTTCACAGGGTAAGCAGAACCAGACATCCATGCGGGTCTATCCCGCTTACGATCACGCTCTGCCTTGTCAATATATGCCTGATCGAGATCATGATCAATTTCAAGCCCAGCGTAGTCTGTATGTGAATCTTTCTGTACAGACAACCGAACGCTTGCATTTTTCATCATGTAATCCAGCTGCTCTTCACGGGACAAACCATCAAACCACTCACCGAAGGTGCGATGATCATCCTGATCCTGCTTACTGGTCTTAAGATCTACAACACCAACGGTATCTCCTGAAAATTCACCTGCGGATTCACGGTAGTCTTCATTCGCTTTTTCATAAGCAGCCTTCTCTTCTGTGCTCATTTCGGACCACACTTTCTCAAAAGCAGCCTGTCTTTCGAATTCAGCCTTCCGTATTCTCTCATCAACCACATAATTAGGGCGATGAATCAAAACAGGATCACGCCACGGCATAGACGCCGGACCATTATTTGCATTACCGGAAAGAGAACCCTGAACTTTGTCTAAAAAACTCATAGTAAAATACCTCACTTTCTATCAATCACCGAGCTGCCTTGTCTCGGATGTGTTATCCTGATAATCCTGTCCTAAATCTGCATCTACAGTTGCTCCGCGGTCAACATATGTGTTACCCCAGATACCAACCTCACAGTCACAACCCTTCATCAGATCATCTCTTGAAATGCCGGCCGGAATCTCACCAACAGAAATAGAATCTGCCTCGCAACCTTCAAACATGCCTGTTGCACTTTCAAGTCCCGGCTGGTCAGCCACTGTGATTTCCTTTGCATGAACATCACGGAACATGTGATCTGCAGTGATGATATTCTGTGACTGAATCTCAAAACGGTTACAGGTAATATCTTTAAACTGTGGATCCCTCGTTAAAATCGTATCTTTCTTGAATGTGATATCAGATCCGATCACGATGTTTGCATCGTCATACTTCCCGTCTGTTTCGTGAAAATACTTACTGATTGCTTTCGCTGTTCCTGCATCAATCTCGCCGGAAGAGATCGTAAACGTCTTTGTCTCTTCATCATACTGCATGTCTACATCCTTACGGATATTTTCCAACAGCTTTTCTTCTTTTTCGTCATCGATTGCATCAATCTTGTCACCAAAAGCCTGCGCTTTCGACTGAATGTCAGCCAATTGCGACTTAGCAGAATTCACATTCGATGAAAAAGAACTTGCCATGGATTTTACTGTACTGAGTCCGTTCTGGACACTCTCCAGTTCCTCGGACACACCGAACGCATCTGCTATCTTGGATAATCCTGACATAAAATCAATACCGCCTTTCATATGTATTGTCAAAAATTACATGATTTACTGTCTATATATTATATATAATATAGCCTGCTTGTCAAGAAAATTTTTGTCAAAACTGCATATTTGTCGCAATAAAAAAGAGATAACCAAAAAAGGTTATCTCTCATGTTCAGACTCTTGCCTGGCGAAGGAACATGCTTAAAAACTGATAATCATGTTCCGGTCTCAGCCATTCCAACGTCGCACAGATCTTATCTGACAACGAAACGATCCACGCTTCCTTTGATTTCGGCGGATGCAGTAAAGTCACTGGCCACATATGCGACCGTATAATGTTTTTCTGCGTCTCGTTTAAATCAAAGTCCTGTGATGCATTACGGAGTGCCACTCGCGGATGACTCCACGCATGGATACCCTCTTCCAGATGCCTGCTTGTCACATGATAATCATACAAAAAATAATCGTGCAGCATGGCACCGATCATGATATTACGGATGCTCTGATCTGAGAAA
>ERZ808252.2064-NODE-2064-length-13043-cov-3.649600_pt1 | contig 13043 bp, 9 predicted proteins | sample MGYA00521242_ERZ808252 | MGnify/ENA primary metagenome ERZ808252 (study PRJEB31516, sample SAMN03275581) | gut metagenome | biome: mammalia-associated habitat; material: feces | host: Papio cynocephalus | place: Kenya | collected 2012-08-07 ...
GCACTAAATAGATGAAGAACAAGGAACGCGCAGCTTGAAACAAAACCCAACGTACGTTTAGTACGTGATTTTGGAGCAAACCGATGTGCAGCACGGTACTCTATATAGCACAAAGGAACGCACTAAATAGATGAAGAACAAGGAAGGCGCGGCTTGAAACAAAACCCAACGTACATTTAGTACGTGATTTTGGAGCAAGCCGCGCCTGACGCAGTTATTCGCTATTTAGTGTGTTCCTTGTCGATTTTGTCGATGACACGAAGCACCACATCAAACCCCAAGCCTACCGTCTCTGCCGTGAAACGTTCTGGAACGTCGCGGAAGGTGTGATAATAATCGCTCATGACGGGATTTTGTGCGGCGAAAGTGATTGACCTGACGCCCGATTTTTGAAAAGGCGTGGAGTCGCAACCGCCGACGGGATTTGCGATGTTGCCGGGCTTTTCGATGCCTGCTTCTTTCATGGCTTCGATGAACATGTTTTCAAGCCCTTTGTCGAATTGCGGACAAAGCCAAGCGTCGCCGTGAATGACGGAGAAATGCTCGTGGTCGGCAATGGAGTCGACGTTTATCTGATACGCATTGTCAAGCATGCCGTCGTGTTTGTGTTTGCGCACGAACGCAAGCGAGCCGCGAAGTCCCGCTTCTTCCGCACCGACGTTGCAGTCGATAATGCGGCAGTTTTTGGGCATCTTGTCGGGGTTTTCTTTGAAATATTTGAGAACCTGATAGGAAATGGAAACGCCTGTTGCGTTGTCCATTGCGCCGGGAGATGCGATGTCTTCGGTCTTTTCGTTGTACATGGTAAGGAAGAACGCGCAAACGATTGTGAGCGGAGACGAATAAAGCGCAATCTGAGCGAGAATTTCGTACGCTTTTACGCAGTTGCGAACGACGTCGAACATGTCGTACGGGTCTGCGTATACGATAATCATGATGAGCACAAGGAAAATTATGCTGACAATCGTGACCATTGCGACAGCAATCGCGCCGAGCGCAAGACGCAAAATTACGCCGATGAAACCGAGTTTGTGTTGCGACGCGCTGAGTTTGAGCGTCCAACTCGTGTCGGTGTGTCCCGAAAGGAAAATCGTATAGTCGTATTTGCCGTCTTCGGGAAGAAGTTCCGCATAAGTATTGCGCGAAGTTTTGTGCTTGAAGCACCAGTCGAAACACGTGTGATATTTGAAAACGCTGACGACGAGCCAAATCCACACGAACAACATGAACATGGCGCAAATAAAATGCACCGCAAGAGCACCGTAAAGCGGAAGTTTTGCATTAAGGGGCGCGGTGTCGTATCCTGAAAAAGCGAAACATATCGTCGCTATGATTGTAAGCACGCAACCTATGATACCTGCCCACCCTGCGTACGGAAGTCCGCCGATGGAAGCGTGCGGCGCAAAAACGAACTTCTCGGTGACGGGTTTAAGCCCGATTTCGCGAAGTTTGTCCGACATATAGTCGTGATACTTGGTTTCGTTGTCCGAACCGGGCAGTCTCGGCCCGATTTCGTTTGCGGCGTATTCAACCATTTCATAGGCTTCTTCGCCGTATTTTCTCAACTCTTCTCTCATAATTTTCTCCGATTCCTTATTTAATTTATTTGTTTGCTACAAAAAATGCGGGTACGCAAAACGGCGTACTCGCATTTTGAAACCGTGATTATTTGGTGATTTTTTCCATGCCGCCCATATACTTGCGAAGCACTTCGGGAATGGTGACCGAACCGTCTGCGTTCTGGAACTGCTCGACGATTGCGGGGATAAGACGGGACGTTGCAAGACCGCTGCCATTGAGCGTATGAACGTATTGCGGTTTGCCGGTCTTGGAGTCGCGGAAACGAGTGTTGTTTCTGCGCGCCTGATAATCGTTTGCGTTGGAAACGGACGAACATTCTTTGTAAATGCCCATGGACGGGATCCAAAGTTCGACGTCGTAAGTTCTTGCCATGGAAGCAGAGCAATCGCCTGCCGCAAGTTTGCTGACTCTGAAGTGCAAGCCGAGACCTTCGACGAGTCTGGAAGCCTTGTCTACGAGTTCTTCAAACGCTTCTTTGCTGTGGTCGGGATGAGCGTATTGCACCATTTCGATTTTGTTGAATTGATGTCCGCGAATCATGCCGCGCTCTTCCGCTCTTGCACTGCCCGCTTCTTTTCTGAAGCAAGGAGAATATGCAAAGAATTTCATCGGAAGTTTGCTCTCGTCGATGATTTCGCCCGCATACATATTGACGAGTGCGGTTTCTGCTGTCGGAAGCATGAATCGATTGCGCTTTCTGTCTTCGTCGCAGTCGAGCCAGTACACTTCGTCGCTGAATTTTGGGAATTGTCCAGCACCGAAGCCGCAGTTGTAACCGAGTTGGTAAGGCGGAAGAATAAATTCGTAACCGTCTTTGAGATGTTCGTCAACGAAATAGTTGAGAAGCGCCCATTCGAGTCTTGCGCCGACGCCGCGATAAATCCAGAAGCCGTTGCCAGAAAGTTTTACGCCGCGTTCGTAGTCTATCATGCCGAGATCGGTGCAGATGTCAACGTGATTTTTGAGCGGGAAATCGAATTTGGGTTGTTCGCCCACTATTCTGATGACCTGATTGTTTTCTTTTTCACCCGGAAGAAGGTCGGGGTCGGGAATGTTGGGCATACATGCAAGCGCGTCGTTGATTTTGCCGATGAGTTCGTTGATTTTTGCATCGCCTGCCGCGATTTCGTCGCCGAGTTTTCTCATTTCGTCAAAGATAGGTTCGACGGGTTGTCCCGCTTTTTTGAGAACGGGAATTTGCGCGGAAACTTTGTTCTTTTGCGCTTTGAGTTGCTCTATCTCGGTGATGGTTGCCTTTCTTTCGTCGTCCCATGCAATGACGTCGGTAAAGTCTGCCTTATAACCTTTTTTTGCAAGAGCGTCCACGACTTCTTGCGGATTGTTTCTGATTCTTATAAGATCCAACATAATTTGCTCCGTTGACCTTTCGGTCTTGGTTTTTGGTTTTATTTTATTTTTATGCGCTTACGGCGCAATTTGCACTGTTTTTCGATTACGCTATGATGTTTACAAGTCTGCCGGGAACGACGATGACTTTCTTCGGCGCACCTTGAAGTTGGTCTTTGACCGCTTCGATTGCCGCTTTTTCGATTTCGTCCTTGCTCGCTCCGTTTGCGACGGTGATTTTTGCTCTCATCTTGGAGTTGATTTGCACCGCAAGTTCAATCTCGTCAAGCACCATTGCCGCCGGGTCGAACACGGGATAAGACTGGTTGAACACGCTGTATTTTTCGCCGAGCATTTCCCAGAGTTCTTCCGCAAAGTGCGGAGCGAACGGCGCAACGAGAAGCACGAGATCCTTTGCGCAATCCTTGTAGAACGCATTTTTCTTCTCGACGTTGGCTTCGTATGCATAGATTGCGTTGACGTATTCCATAAGTCTTGCGACCGCCGTATTGAATGAGAATATACCCAAATCGTTCGTGACGCACTTTATGGTGTTGTGGCGCACGCGGTTGAGTTCCTTCTCCGTCTTGCCGAGCGGTTTGTTTTCAAAATCTATTTCGTAGCACTTCTTGACAATGCGTTCGATACGGTCGAAGAAACGGGAAATCGAATCGAGACCGTTTTCGTTCCACGGGCCGCCTTCGACATAGTTGAAGCCGAACATGAGATATACTCTGAAAATGTCCGCGCCGTATTTTGCAATGCTGTCGTCGGGAGACACGACGTTGCCGCGCGACTTTGACATCTTGTTGCCGTCCGGGCCGAGAATCGTGCCTTGGTGAACGAGAGAAAGGAACGGCTCGTCAAAATCGAGATAGCCCATATCTCTCAACGCCTTGGTGAAGAATCTTGCGTACAAAAGGTGCATGCAAGCGTGCTCCGCACCGCCGATGTACTTGTCGACGGGAAGCATCTTGTCAATCCACTCTTTGTCAAACGGCGCGTCGGCGTTGTGTGCGTCGGGGTATCTAAGGAAATACCAACTCGAACACACGAAAGTGTCGAGAGTGTCCGCGTCACGCTTTGCGGGACGACCGCAGACGGGGCAAGTGGTGTTGATAAATTCTTCGCACTTTTTGAGCGGCGATTCTCCGTCGGGCGTGAAGTTGACGCCCATAGGCAAACGCACGGGCAAATCTTTTTCGGGAACGGGAACGTCTCCGCAATGGTCGCAGTGGATAATCGGGATAGGTGCGCCCCAGTAGCGTTGACGGCTCACGAGCCAGTCACGCAAACGATAGTTGGTTTTGAGACCGCCTTTGCCTTCGCTTTCGAGTTTTTTGAGTATGGCTTTTTTGCCTTCTTCGCTTGAAAGACCGTCAAATTCTCCGCTATTGCAAAGAATTCCGTATTCGCAGAACGGAAGCGTATCGTCCACGCCGTCTTTGCCTTTGATGACGCGTTTAACGGGAAGTCCGAGTTTTTGCGCAAACACGAAGTCGCGTTCGTCGTGAGCGGCAACGCCCATAACCGCGCCCGTGCCGTAACTTGCGATGACGTAGTCCGCAACGAGAATAGGCACTTGCTCGCCGTTTATCGGGTTGATTGCGTATGCGCCCGTCATTACGCCGGTCTTTTCGCGAGTGGAAGAAAGTCTGTCGATTTCGGTGGCTTTCGCGCTCTTTTCCTTGTATTCTTCAACCGCCGCCTTTTGCTCTTGTGTGACGACCTGGTCGACGAGCGGGCTTTCGGGAGCGAGAACTACGTAGGTCACGCCGAAAATGGTGTCCGCTCTCGTGGTGAAAACTTTGAACGACAAATCTTTGCCGACCACTTTGAACTCGACTTCACCGCCGTAACTTCTTCCTATCCAGTTCTTCTGCATGAGTTTGGTCTTTTCGGGCCAATCGAGTTTGTCAATGCAATCGAGAAGTTCGTCCGCGTAAGCGGTGATTTTGAAGAACCATTGATTGAGATTCTTGTGAGTGACCTGACTGCCGCATCTTTCGCAAACGCCGCCTTGCGCCTGTTCGTTGGCAAGAACGGTGTTGCAGGACGGACACCAGTTGACGGGTGCTTCCTTGCGATATGCAAGACCGTGCTTGTAGAGTTGCAGGAACATCCATTGCGTCCACTTGTAGTAGTCGGGAAGACAAGTCTTTATCTCATAATCCCAGTCGTACATCGCGCCGATGCGTTTGAGTTGTCCTTCCATCGTGGCAATGTTTTTGAGAGTGCTTTCTTCGGGGTGGATACCCGTCTTTATCGCGTAGTTTTCGGCAGGAAGACCGAACGCGTCAAAGCCCATCGGCTGAAACACTTCGTAACCCTGCATACGTTTGAATCTCGCGAACGTGTCCGCCGGGCCGTAGTTGTACCAGTGTCCTGCGTGAAGTTTCGCTCCCGAAGGATACGAGAACATTTCGAGACAGTAGTATTTTTTGTCCACTCTCGAACGGTCGAATTTGTAAAGGCCGGTTTCTTCCCAGACCTTTTGCCATTTGCTTTCGATTTGCTTATAATCCATAAGCGTCAAGCACTCCTAAGAAAATATAAAATAGTAATATTCAGTTTAATACCATATCCGCCCGTTGTCAAGCGGGCGTGCGCGCACTATGTTCCGTTTTGCCTTATTTTTTTGACAATATTTTTCATTTTAGCAGTCTCAACACGGCGCAAAAAAGGAAAAAAGAAAATTTTTCATCCGCTTTTTCAATCGCTATTGAAGATACAAAAGTTTTTTGATATAATGATTTCATATTGCAGGAAAGGGGCAAAATATGAAAAAACGCGTATCTATTCTCATTGCAGTCGTTTTAATCGCACTCGTTTGCATATCACTTGCGGCGTGCGGCGAAAAGGGCGGAAAAGAAACTGATTTCGTGAAAACGGACGGAGCGAAAATTCTCGGAAACGACGGAACTCCCATAGGCCTTTACGGCACGAATCTCGGCGGCTGGCTCGTTCAGGAAGAATGGCTCGTTCCGACGAACGTTGACGGCGACTACGGTCAAATCGACATGATGCTGACTCTCGCAAACAGATTCGGCACGGACGGCATGAACGAACTGCTTGACGTCTATATGGACAACTGGGTGACCGAACTCGATTTCAAGCGCATTGCCGATATGGGGCTCAACTGCGTGAGAATTCCCTTCACGTATCTCAACTTCATGGACGCGGTATCTTACGACGAAGAAAGCGAATCTTACGTTCGCACGCCTTTTGACAGGCTCGTCGTGGTGCAAGACTCATTTGCCCGTCTCGACCGGGCGCTCGATATGTGCGACAAATACGGCTTGTACGCCATTCTCGATATGCACGGCGCAGTCGGCTCTCAAAGCGGAAACGACCACACCGGCGATATTGCTTTCAAGGACGGCGGTCAGTTGTGGCTTGAAAACGAAATCGGCGAAACCTGCCGTCAAAAGACTCTTGAATTGTGGGTTGCGATTGCAAACCGTTACAAAGAGAAAAAATGCGTCGCAATGTACGACCTTCTCAACGAACCGGGACTTAAAGTGGACGGCAATCAATCCACCGCGCACGATATTTGTCTCGACTTTTTCGACGAACTGTACAAGGCAATCCGCGCGGTTGACGGCAATCACGCAATCTGCATGGAATCCTGCTGGACGCCCATGGAAATTCCCGCGCCGAGCAAATACGGCTGGGAAAACGTGATATATCAATATCACCACTACAACTGGGCGAGCAGCGGCATAACCAACTCCGCATACTACTCGTTGCAACTTCTCATGAACAATCTCGCGACCAAAGCGGGCAAATACAACGTGCCCGTGCTTATCGGCGAATTCAACGTCTGGGCGGATTCTCACCCCGACAAAGTCAACGCAACGGGTCGCACGTCGGTGCAAACGGAAGAAGAAGCGTGGGCAGGCGTCATCGAACTTTATTGCGCCGTCGGCTGGAATTTCACGACCTGGAATTTCAAACACGCCGCACTTCACTCGTCCTGGGGACTTTTCAACTACTCTCCCGACGTCGCGAATATGGACGAGCAAGCGGATTTCTACAATATGGGCAAGGACGAAATCGCGAAAATATGGGCAAGACACAACTCGCAAAACTACGTCGAAAACACGACGCTGACGGGTTGCATTCTCCCCTACATATCCGATTTCAACACGAACGGCAACGACAACCGCACCGCAACCGAAATTTTGCAAGACAAAGACCTGTATATTCTCTCGTTTGAAGAACCGTCCGATGAAGATGAAGACGACGAATGATTGCTTCAATGGTTGGACAATAATTTCGATGCGTGATATAATACGATAATCAAAGAAGGAAAGGGACGATATGTTTGTTTCATTTGAAGGTTGCGAAGGTGTGGGAAAATCCACACAACTGAAATTGCTCAAAGACTATCTCGAAGCGACCGGACAGCACGCCGTATACGTGCGTGAGCCGGGCAGTACGGAAATAAGCGAACAAATCCGCAAAGTCATTCTCAATCCGCAAAACACCGCGATGACGGATATGACGGAAGCGCTTTTGTATGCGGCAAGCCGCGCGCAACTCGTGCGCGAAGTCATAAAACCCGCTCTTGAAAGGGGCGAACTGGTCGTGTGCGACAGATACGTGGACAGTTCAATCGCATATCAGGGTTACGCACGCGGTCTGGGCGCGGACACGATAAAGCAAATCAACGCGCCGGCAATGGACGGTTGCCTGCCCGACGTCACGATTTTTCTTGACTTGCGTCCAAGCCAATCCTGGCGCACGTTCAAGATTCAAGACGATAGAATGGAACTGGAATCTTCCGCTTTCCACGACAAAGTGTACGAAGGTTATATCAGCGAAATCGAAACTTCAAACGGTCGTTTCGTGCGGATAAAACCCGATTTTGATAGAAACGTCACTTCTCAAAGAATAATAGACGCTTTGAGAGAAAGGGGTGCTATAAAGTGAGCGAACTCACCTTTGAAAACGCTTTGCGCTCGTCAAGGGCTTACTCTTTGATTCGTAGCGATTTGTCGACGGGACTCGGTCACGCCTATATGGTCGTGTCCGCCGACGACGACGTCGTGGACGAATTTTTCACGCTGGTCGGAGAAAGCATATATTGCAAGACTCACGACGCTTGCGGCGAATGTGCAGAGTGCAAAAAGGTTGCGCACAACAATCACGCGGACGTTTTCCATCTCTACCCCGTCGGCGGCAAAATCAAGGTTGACGACGTCGAACGCATGCTCGACACGATTGCCGTGAAACCGCTCTCGGACAGAAAAGTCTATTTCGTTCACCGCGCCGACCTTATGAACGTTCAGGCGCAGAACAAGATTCTCAAAACGCTGGAAGAACCGCCCAAAGACGTGACGATTTTTCTCGGCGTCGCAAACGAAGCAAGCATGCTGGGCACGATAAAGTCGCGCACTCGCAACGTGTATATCGACCTTTTCGACGAAGACGTGATATATTCGACGATGCTCTCTTTGGGACTCGACGAAGAAATGAGCGCAATCGCCGCCGCATGCAGCGAAGGTCAACTGGGAAAGGCAAAAAAAATCGCCACTTCCCCGAAGTATGCCGAACTCTACAAACTCGCACTCTACGTCCTTGACAATCTCAATCGTTCAAGCGACGTCGCAAAGGTGGACGGACTTATGCTTGCAGAACAGGATCTCGGCGGACTTTTGGACGTTATGTCGATAATTCTTCGCGATATGCTGGTTGCAAAAAGCAACAAAGACCTTATGCTGTCAAAGCACGTCTCCACGAGCGTTGCCGGACTCAGCGAAAAATACTCCGCCCGCGCACTTGCAAATATCATTCAGCGAGTCAACGCCGAGCGTAAAAAACTATCTCTCAACGTCAGCGTCGCCGCAACGGTGGACGACTTGCTGTTTTCTATTTTGGAGGCTAGATACAAATGGCAATAATTGTCGGAATAAAATTCAGAAGCACCAACAAGGTGTACTACTTCGACCCGAAGGATATCGATTTTCAAGAAGGAGACGGAGCAATCGTAGAGACCGCACGCGGGCTCGAATACGCCACCGTCACAATCGCCAACAAAGAAGTTGACGACAAGGAAATCGTGCAACCGCTCAAACCCGTCGTGAGAAAAGCAACTCCCGACGATATAAAACGCGTCGAGAAAAACTTGCAGGACAAGGAACACGCGCTCAAAGTCATAAGAGAAAAAGTCGCGGAAATGGGCATCAACATGAAACTCGTCGACGCAGAATACACCTTTGACCGCACAAAACTCATCTTCTACTTCACCGCAGAAGGCAGAGTTGATTTCCGTGAACTCGTGCGCGTGCTCGCGTCGATATTCAAAGTGCGCATCGAACTTCGCCAGATTTACGAACGCGACGACACCAAAATGCGCGGCGCGCTCGCGCCTTGCGGACGCCCCTGTTGCTGCACCACTCACCTGCCCGACTTTGAAAAAGTGTCGATAAAAATGGCAAAAATCCAAGGTCTCAGCCTGAATCCGCAGAAAATAAGCGGCGTTTGCGGCAGACTTATGTGCTGTCTCAAATATGAAAACGCCTATTACAGCGAAGTGTTCAAACTCATGCCGAAAGTTGGCAGCAAAGTGCGCACCGCAGACGGAGAAGGCACCGTTGAATCAAACGACCTGATAAAACAAACCGCTCGCGTGAAAGTGATGCTCAAAGACGGCAGTTTCGACGTGAAAACATACGCGCTCGAAGACATGAAAATCGCCGAACGTCAATCCACCGCCGAAATCGACTCCATGTCCGACAAAGAAGAATAAAAAAATAGCCGCTTGATTTAAGCGGCTTTTTTATTTTGTTTTTCGATTCTTCATTCTCTCAACTGCCAATGAAAAATAGTCTTTGTTGATTTCTATTCCGATGAAATTTCTATTTTGCGCCAAACACGCACACCCGGTCGTACCGCTTCCCATAAAAGGATCGAGAACAATATCATTTTCTCTGGTGTGAATTGACACGATTTCTTGCATAAGTTTTAAACTTTTTTGCGTTGGATGTATTGTCCTTTCAGCTCCTGAAACAACACCGGTCTCAAACATGCTTCTCATATATGGTTTTGATTCATCTTTGTTAAAAATCCATTTCGCCCCATTTTTAACACCCCACACAGCAAATTCCATATCCTGAACATATCTTCTGTCAATATTTCTCGGCATCGGATTTGTTTTTCTCCATACAAGAACATCCTTTACGCAAATGCCGCTATCTTCCATGGTTTTTATGATATAGCTTATATATCTATAAGAACAAAAAACTATAATAGACCCATTTTTATCAAGAATTTTAACGTATTTGGGAATCCATGAGAACAAATCAAAGTCTTTGTCCCATTCTCCAAAATTTACGCCTTTACGCGGATGTCTGAGTGTAGAAAAATTGTTTTCTTGGGATATATTATATGGCGGATCTGTAATGATATGATTTACTTTCATTCCGCTTTTAACAAACTCATCTATCATTGTATAGGCGTTGCCTAAATATAGAATATATTTATCGTTTTTAACAACATCCCTTTGCAATTCGCTTGCGATTTGTTGTCCGATTGCCTTTGCTAGCAATGGCGGAACAGCATTCCCTATTTGCTTGCAAACAGCAACTTTCGGGCCATAAAAATAGAAATTGTCACTAAAACTTTGTATTCTTGCCGCTTCTCTCGGGGTTATAGCTCTATTCAAAAACGGATGCGAATTTTTTCCGTTTGACGGCGTATCAAAACGCGTATCTATTGTTGGGCTTATTTTATCCCACTCCAATCGCGACCATGTTGTAGAAAATTTTTGTTTGCCATGTAGTTCTTTGGGCAAATACTCTTTCCCGCATTCTGCGGGAATCATTCTTAGTTTTTCAATTGCGACGTTAGAATGACTACTTGCTTTGTGATATTGCAAAAGCTTACCGCGTAGCTGTTCTTGATATTGACTTTGCGGGGGATTAATATAATCTGAAATAACATCACCATCTCCGCTTTCTAGATATGCTAGGTCTGAAATGGCATCTCTAACTGTAATTATTTCTATATGCTTTTCCGGAAAATTTATAAATTTTGATTTTGACGCAATGAAAAATGCACGTTCCCTGCTTTGTGGAACGCCATAATCTTTCGCATTTAGAACGCCATAATTTACAATATAACCAAGGCTCTCTATTTCATTTAGGATCTGATCTCTGAAATAGTGTTTTGTAGAATTTAAAATGTTCTTTACATTTTCAATCACAAAAATTTCAGGTCGCAACTCTTTGACAATATTAAGATATTCTCTAAATAAAAAATTTCGGCTGTCGTCTATGCCCAAATTTTTACCTTTCAAACTAAATCCTTGACATGGCGGTCCGCCAATAATCATATTTACATCTTTAGCAATAGCTTCTTTAACAACCTGCTCTTTAATGCTTTCATCAAGAATGTTACCGCATATTACCGTGGCTTTAGGGAAATTTTTTGAGAATGTTTCTGTTGCATATTTATCGAAATCCAAACCTATTACAGTATGAAAATTTTCGACTTGCTCTAATCCTGAAGAAAAGCCACCTGCACCGCAAAACAAATCTAGCACTCTAAATTCCATATTTCACCTTCGTGAGGGACTTTTTTGTTTATACCTCAAAAAACAATATATCATATTTTTCTTGAAAAAACAATCAAATTGCATATATAATTAGATTATAATAAACTTAAACTTATGGGGACTCAAAATTATGAATGTAAGTGAATTTTTTGCAAATGAAGTATCTCCACTGTTGCTTGGTGCTTTTTTTAGCAGATACATTTTTTCTAAAAACAATTCTGAAATTTATACAGAAGTCAGCTATAAAATATCGAAATTCGTTGACGATCATGATTATCTCATGGAGACAAAAAACAATCTGCTGGAAAAACTTAACATCATCTGTGCACCATATCCGTTTTGGGAAGACAAAACAAATGCGATCAGTAAAAAACCGCAAGCCGTTCTTCGATTCACACTGTACAACGACCTTAATTTTTCAAAAGATAGTTTTTACAATAAGTTGTATGTCAAAATCTTGTGTCAAGATTTCGTTTATGTTGACAATTTGACAGAAGACAAAAAAATGTTTATACGGGGTTTTGCAGAATCACGCGGAAGCATAGATACAACAAGGCCGTTGCTTGCAATGGACTACTTTTATAATTCTATTATAGAAGTTAAAAGAGCCCGCCTTCTTTATGACCGTTTTAACGTTCCATTCAGCGTGCTCAATTTCAATCCGCGAGAACTGCAGAACGATTATGTAACCGGAAGACGAAAACGTAACACACAATTGCGTTTCAACTTATATTGGTACACTAGCAATATAGGACTTCTTAACGAATACAAAAGTTCCATAATGAAAACCGCATATTCCGATAAAATCGTTCATGATTTTTCTCAAGGATGTGTGGAATTTTTCAAATGTCCTGAATTATTACCGAGTAAAAAAGACTCTTTTGATTTTATGTTGCGTTATTATGCAAATAATATTTTCGGACATAACCTAAACATCAATGACATAAAAGAATTGCGTCGAGAATTAAATTTTGATTCTGAAGCATGCGATAAGACGTTCAAACGTGATTTAGGTTTAATAGAAATTATCAGAATGAACACTCCGGATGAGTGCGCTTGTTGCAAAACCACCACTACATATACAAACAAAAATACCGGGAGACAAGCTTTTGAATACCATCACGTCATCTCTTTGGGGAAAAATCATGAACTTGATGACGAAAACAATATCGTAAAGCTCTGTCCTACCTGTCATAGATCTCTCAAACGCGGTGCTGCTCCTAAAAACGATCAACTTATAGCTATCGAAAGAATTCTTGACAACAGACCCAATGTAAGAGATTTTGCGGAACATATTTTCGATACTACCGATAAAACTATCCTTGTCGAAAAAATATGGGAAAGCTTAAAATAATGCATGACTATTGGGTTAATTAGTATCTTAATTGATATAAAACACCGCAAGGTTGAAAGTAATCTATGTGTAGCGCACTGCTTTCAGGCTTGCGGTGTTTTGACGTTATCCGCTGTTTAGTGCGGTTAAAAAACGCGATAAATAGATGAAGAACAAGGAAACACCCATCCGAAACAAAACCCAACGTACATTTAGTACGTG
>ERZ808252.2068-NODE-2068-length-13007-cov-4.837708_pt1 | contig 13007 bp, 11 predicted proteins | sample MGYA00521242_ERZ808252 | MGnify/ENA primary metagenome ERZ808252 (study PRJEB31516, sample SAMN03275581) | gut metagenome | biome: mammalia-associated habitat; material: feces | host: Papio cynocephalus | place: Kenya | collected 2012-08-07 ...
ACTGCTTCTCGAATTTGATGGAGAACGCCGTTCCATGGAAGGACGCCGAAAGCACGTAATCGGCATTCTTGATCAGGCTCAGATAGTGGTTCGGCGCGGCGGCCTCAAGCAGATGGAATCCATACTTCTTCAGGCCGTAAGATTTGTTGCCGGTGAACATCACGTATACCGGCAACCCCTTGCTCTGCGCGAACGCCTGAACCGCCTTGGCTGCGGAATCGTTGAGATCGATGGAATCGATGGCGTAGTAGAAGATGTACGGCTCATGGACAAGGGGTTCGGCCGTGATGGAATCATAGACCCCAGCATCAAGCAGCAACGTGGGGTCCAGCACCTGTTCCACGTGTTGTTTCACCAGCGGCTGCAGGTATTCCTGGGCGCTCAGCTCGCGCACACTGATCGCCTGGTAGTCCGCCAGCAGCTTCGCATAATGGTCTGCGAGCGCCTTGTCACCCTTCTTGTCGAGAATATGGCCGCCCATACTGGAAGCATAGGAGATCTTGCGCCCCTCATGCACGAAGCTCAGCAAGTAAGCGTCGGAATAGTCCCATGCATCCATGTTCCAGATCTGGTCACTGCCGGACACGAACACATCGTATCGCCCGTTCAGTTCCTCCAGCTGTTCAACGGTTTCATAGAATCTCGGTGTGAGCCGCAATGCGTTATGCTGCAATGCCGCGAAATCATCATGACGCTGTTGGATCAGCTTGTGATGGAAAAAGGCATACAGGTTCTTGGCGATGTCCTTCGGACCGGACACTTTCTTGTACACGTCATAGAGGTACTGCTGGCGCGGCGTGGAGAAGTCGATGACGTCGCATTCGTGGCCAAGCTGTTCGATGGCTTTCTGCGTAGCGAACGCCTGCAGGAACGAGCCATTGTTGTGGGCCGCGTGGTAAGTGATCAGTGCGGTCTTCATTGTGCGGCTCCTTTCACGGCACCCTTCTCACCGTATGTCTTACGTTCCCAGAACAAAAATGGGCAGATTCTCGTTCCTATATAGTTGACACGATCCTTACAAGACAAGTACCGAATGATGCTCCATGGAATTGTACGAAACAGCCGAAACAATGTTTCCAATCTCTCATGCACCTGGGGATCCGACCAATCCAATTGCTTTGCCTTGTATATCGAATCCTTGAGCTGGCTGAAGAACACCGGAACCAGATCCGTGGCCCCCTTATCCAGCAGAAAACGCACTTTGCCGATCAGCGCTTCGATAATGTCGAGGGATCGCAGGGTGTACTTGGTGTGCATGATGCTGCCGGTGCGCTCGATATAGTGGTACAGGCGTTCCGGCAACAGCACTGCCGTATTCACGCGACCGAAAATCCTATATGTCACGAACTCGTCCTCATGCAGTTTTCCCACTGGGTATCGGAGATCCTCCCACAACTGGTGCCGGTACAGCTTGTTCCACGCCACCACATTGTCCGCTCCGTTTTCCTCACCGCGCTGCCTCATGCAATCCATGCCGGAGCATGTCGTGAGTGTGTCCGTTATCGGCGCATACTCCTTGCGATGAACGGGAGCGGTCTGTTCGACGGAGTTCCCTTGGGCGTCCTCGTGGAATACCGAGCACATGGCAAGATCCGCGTGTTTGTCTTCCGCGGCCCTGACCATGGCGGCGATGTAATCCGGCTCCACGTAATCATCACTGTCCACGAATGCAATGAATTCGCCAGTCGCCACGTCCAATCCGGCATTGCGGGCAGAGGAAAGACCACCATTGGGCTTGTGAATCACCTGAATGCGCGAATCCCTATTGGCCCAAGCATCACATATCGCCGGGCATTGGTCCGTGCTGCCATCGTCCACCAGAATAATCTCCAGATGGGTATACGACTGGTTCACCACGCTTCGAACACACCGGTCAAGGTACTGTTCCACTCCGTACACGGGGATGATGATACTTACTAAATCCATAGTGTGCTTCTTCACCGTAGATACCATTTCCACAGCAATGTCTTGTTTATAGCGAATGCGATTTTGGTGGATCTATTAACGGCCACATGCCTGAGCTCGCGCAGATACACCTTCCGATATGGCGATGACGCCACGCATCGCACGAAACGCAGCAATTCCGCTTTATCGGCCGTTCCTGTAGCCTTGCCGGCATCATAGATCGCCCATAACGCGTCATTCGCCATACGCAGATACAGAAAACGTCTGTTCGTTTCGCTGATCGGCATATCCCGATAGAACGCCAGATGCATTCCATGGGCATGCTCCAACTCCCGGGCTTTCCCGAATCGGAATCCCCGGACCAGACTGCCTATATGCTGCCGATACACGTACAGGCACTGCTGCAGAAGGGCCATCTGGATGCCGGTGGCGAGCAGTTCCAGAACGAACAGCATGTCCTCGCCGAACGCAACACTATCGGCGAATCGCAGATCACCGATGCTTGAACGACGGTACAGCTTCCCCCAACACTGGTAAAGCAGTTCATCGTTGTCGAGGGCACATATCCGGTCCGCCACGGTTTGCTCATGACGCCGACGCGTGTCGATCACGTCGTGCTGCCGCACGGTCTTGCTTTCTTGCTCGGTGGCACTGCCGTCGGCATGCTCTTCGATGACGTCATATCCGAACACCACCATATCGGCCGAGCATGCGGTTGCGCATCGCACCGCCTTCGCAACCGCCTCAGGCCGTAGCTCATCGTCACTGTCCACAAAAGCCACGAATTCGCCGGTAGACGCGTCCAATCCAGCATTGCGTGCGTCAGAGACACCTTTGCATTCCTGATGAATCACGTGGACACGCCGATCGGATGCTGCCGCGGTGTCACAAAGTTCCGACGACCCGTCCGTGGACCCGTCGTCGACCAGTATGATCTCAAGATCCGGGTAGGTCTGCGAGCGCAGACTGTCGATGCAGTCGCCGAGGTAACGCTTCGTGTTCCACACTGGCACGATAATACTGACCAGTGGCGAAGAGAGTGATTCGATGCCGTTGGTCATGATCTGCTCGCGTTTCTCATGTAGAGCTCTTGCAGCTGCATGGCCACATCGGACATCTCGTACCCCGCGGATCGCACATCGGCAGCATGGCTCTTCCGCTCAGACGCATGCTCAAGTATGTCGTTCAGCAGCGTCGCCCAAGCGTCCGGACCTTTTTCCAACCGTTCGAAATGCATCAGGTCACATACCCGGACCGATTCCGGCACCGCACCGTCGGAACCGATGCAAGGCAATCCGGCGCATTGCGCTTCGATGTATACGATGCCCAGTCCTTCGGCAACCGAGGGAAGCACAAAAGCATCCATAGCCTGATACAGCTCCGCAACATCGGAACGTTGCCCGAGCAAACGCACGCAGTCCCCCAAGTTCATCTCGCTGACTCGGCGTTCGATCTCATCACGCAGAAGCCCTTCGCCGACCAGGATCAGCATGGAATCCGGGCGAATCGCATGATATCGTTCGAACACTTGTAGCAGGAACAGCGGGTTCTTCTGAGGCCGCAGGCCACCGCAGAATCCGATGACCGAGGTATGCTCCCCAACGCCGAGGTCGTGCCGCACCCTTTCGCGTGCAGCTGCATCATAGGCGAATCGCGCGCTGTCGATACCGTTACGAACCCAGGTATAGGGCTTACCTGGAAACATGAAGTTCGCCGCCAGATCCGAACAGGCGAAATAATGCGTCGGGTATCGATCGATATCCCGGGCGATGGCCCGGCCTCGCATATCCCACAGCAGCGCCCGTAACGGGTTTTCATGATGCTGGTATTCCTCGATGTTGTGGGAGTGCAGAATGCGTAATCCGACGCCTGCACGCTGGGCGTATTTCAAAGGCAGCGCATAGGGGAAATTCGCGTGCATATGGATGCCACTGATTTCCGGGTGTTGCCGGAAGAACCGCGGCAAACAGGTGCGTGACCGGATCAGGGAATCCCGTTGGGGCACCAGAACACGGTATATGGCTCCTCCCATGGATTGGATCTCATCCTCGAAATACAGCGGGCCGTCATGATGATCCTGCAGGAAATCGAACTGCACCTTGGTCCGGTCGATATGACGGTACACGTTCATGATGAAGGTTTCGATGCCGCCCAAACCGGTGGTCATGCCCCATTGAAGAATATGAATAGGCTCTGATTCCATAACAGTCACACCCTTCCTGCATCGTCGATCAACGAGCACAACCGATGCACTTGATCCTCATAATCGAACCGTTCACCCTGAAGATTGTCGCTTAAGGTGGCACGCAGCGACTCATCATTCAGCAGCCGGATGATGCCCTCCGCCAACGCGGCATCATCGGGATGAACCAGAACTCCCGTTTCTCCTTCGGCAATCTGTTCACGGGAACTCGGTATATCGGACGCGACGATAGGCTTGCCCAGAATACGCGCTTCCTGCAACGCCAAGCTGTACCCCTCGTACCGGGAAGGCTGCACATACACGTCGGCTGCCTTGATATAAGGGTACGGATTGCCCACGCGCCCTTTGAGTATGAAGTTATGCTCGAGGCCGTATGTATGAATCATCGTTTCCAGTTCAGCGCGCTGTTCGCCTTCACCGAGTACGAGCCAGATGAAGTCCATGCCACGGTCACGCAATCGTGCGGCGGTTTCCACCGCGATATCAATACCTTTCTGCGGAAGCAGTCTTCCCAAAGTGACCAGTTTGTTCCGATGTTGGGCGAAATCATCCGCCACCGGTTGGAGTGCCTCGCGCCTGATGGCGTCTGCGTCCAGCACATTATACAGCACTTCGGCATTGCCCGCATGCGAGGGAGCCAACTCATCGAATCTGCGCTTCACGGATTCGGAGACGCAGAACACCTTGTCGTATGCACTCAGATATGGCATGGCCAGCGGAAGCCATTCCATACGCTCGTCATGCATCCATACCGCATGGAAATCCGCATCCAAATGCGAACCAATGGTGGTCGTCAACGATCCATAGCCACGAAAATCAAGCACCGCATCAAAATGATCCTTCGGCAGGTCGTCGATATGGGAGCACGCGTAATCGTAAACCAGATTACGCCGCTCGTCGCTGGCAAGAGTCAACAGCTTCCGCCCGAATCGGTAAAAGGCTCGCTGCGCCTGGTTGCAACGAGAGAAATCATTGACCCCGATGCTATACGCGAATTCCGAAGTGAAGTGGCAATGCCGAACCGTCACCTGTTCCGGGAGCATCCCCAGCAGAGGACCTTTGCGCTCGGGGGTCAACAGCGTCACCGAGACACGATCATAATCCAATTCCTGCATCAGGCGTACCAGAGCAATTTCCATACCGCCGTCGCCAAGTCCGCACAGGAACACGATTCGTTTACGAGAATCAGGCATCGAGTCTTCCTTTCGTGTGGCTCCAAATGGGATAGAACAGAGACGGGCAGATGGCTCCTCCAAGAATGCGTATCCAATACCGCAATGAATGAAGTCTTTTCAAAGCATGCCACCAGTATTTGCGGACGACCGCCTGATATTCGGCACGATGAGCGGACTCCCCAGCATCATAAGACCGCAGCAACAGCTCTTCCGCGAGGATGGCGTATGATGCCAACACCGCTGACCTCGATTCCCGCGGAACGATCGCCAACATGCGTTCATGCGCATCCAAACAGGTCGCTACAGATTCCAGATTCACCTTATGGGAAACGGAATCAGGATTATTCCGATAGTTGTACAGGCATGCATTGGTGCTCACCGTCATCGTGGACAGCGACGCGTATTCCACGTTGAACAGCAAATCCTCGCACATGCTGATGTTCGAATCAAACCGAAGGTTTTCTCGTTCAATCAACGTACGTGAAAAAAATTTGTTCCATACGTACCCCTTTACTCCGGAATATGCAAGGATGCAATCCAGCGCGTCTTTCGTGGAAAGCACCCCGGACTTAATCGCGCGATCCGCGGCCGTTTTCCGGAGACTGTCGGGAGTCTCATCGAATGAGACGCTCCGGTAGTTGAATATGGCCATCTGCGCATGGTTCTCCTGAACCAAGTTCAGTAGATGCTCGACAGCGTCTTTTTCGAGCCAGTCATCCGCATCCACGAATTCCAGCCATTCACCTTCTGCGGCCTCAAGCCCTCTGTTCCTCGCTGTGGAAACTCCACCATTGGTCTGATGAATCACCTGGATGCGGGAATCCCGGGCAGCCCATGTATCACATAGGCCGCCACTGCCATCGATGGAACCGTCATCGACCAAAATCACCTGAATGTTCCCATACGTTTGACAAAGTATGCTGGCGACGCAGGCGTCCAGATATTTTGCCGCGTTATAGACAGGCACGATAATGCTGGCCAACGGATTGACGCTCATGAACGAGCTCCTACCATACATTGCAACGCGCGATACCGCCTAGGCATGAAAGACAAGAGCAGGAATTTAGCTTTCTTAGGAATCGGAACCCTACGATCACGCAGCACTGGGAGAAGATGGCGCCTCATGTCGCGCGCGATACGACGGTATACTTCGGGGTTGGCATCACTTTGGAAAATGTTGAACAACACGTCAGCGCGCCCCTGCAGGCGAAAATAATCCATTGCGCTCCGATTATGGTATCCGTACTCAATCAGATAGTCACAGCACAAATCAGCGATGCGAATCTCATCACAGGAATGGGCGTTGAATGACTTCATATGCGCGATCGAACCCTGCCGGATGCTGTAATGGTATAGCGGCTTCATTTGAACGAAAATGGCGTTCATCCGTAGAAAGACCTGAGTGAGCACATAGTAATCCTCACTATTCAGACCTTCGTGGAATCGAATGCCTCGCTCTCCTTTGAAGAAGCGCGCGTCGAACATCTTTCCCCACACCGGTCCCGCCAGCGACAAATGATACAGGAACTGAACCATGGCTTCCTCACGGCCCATAATCCCTTCAGGGGTACTTTTTGCATCAGCAATGACACTGCCATCATCGAGATTATGCGTACATGAACACATCGTCACATCCGCTCCACTTTGCTCATGCCAGCGTAGTAGCTCCGACACATAATTCGGTTCCACATAATCATCGCTGTCCACGAATGTGACCATGTCACCGGCTATAACGTCCAAACCGGCATTCCGAGCTGAGGCCAAACCTCCGTTTTCCTTATGAATAACTCGGATACGGGAGTCACGGGCCGCCCACTCATCGCATATTTGAGGACAGGCATCCGGCGAGCCATCGTCCACTAAAACGATGTCCAGGCAATCATGATCCTGCTCAGTCACGCTTCGCACGCAACGTTCGAGATAACGTTCCACCCCATAAACGGGGATGACCACGGAAACCACTTGTTGCTGCGGCATCATTTATTTTCCCCCTCCCATTACAATGAACCAGCATCAAGGGACCGGAGCAAACGCAGCCAATGCTCACGGATCGTCCTCATATCATATCGTTCGGCGTTGCTGTCGCTCATATTCGAGTATTCGATGCGCGTCGACCGATTCATGACTAGCCCGTCAACGGCGGTCGCCATGGCCTCAATATCATTCGGAGGCACAATCACGCCGTTGACCCCGTCTTCGATGATCTCGGCAGGACCGGTCAAACAATCGAAGCTCACCAGGGGAAGACGATGCGCCTTAGCTTCGAGCAACACCATCGGCAGTCCCTCGAAACGCGACGTCATCACGAACATGGCAGCCCGTCGATAATACGAATCCACATCATCGACACGTCCCTTGAGAATCAAGCGTCCATGGAGATGCGCATTCTGAATCTCGCGTTCAAGTGTTAGCCTGTCTTCGCCCTCACCAAGAATCACCCACGTCCAATCCGGATGCTCCGGCAAAACCTTGCCCGCCACCTTGACCAGCAAATCAAAACCCTTCTGATACGTCAAACGACCAGAACTAAGAATGAGATGGGAGTCCGCATTGTAGGAGACGGACGCGTCAGGCTTTTCCATGGGATTGGGAATCGCCATAACCGGACATTTCAATCTGAGGTTGCTCTGATACAGCTTTTTATCGGTTTCAGTCAATGTGACAATGCCGTCCGCGCTACGAGCGGCCCATCTGCGTGTCAATTTGCGGTACGGCACACCTGGATTCTGCAGATAATTGAAGTGCTCCCAGGATATTACCCTCACGCCGGTTTTCCGCTTGACGGGAAGGGAGTACATATCCAGAATGCCATCGATGTCGATCAGCAAATCAATATGCCGCTCGGTAACGATTTTTCGTAGACGATTGCAGGTATCGAAATAATGTTGGATACCGTGCGTAGGCGTTGCATAAAGACTGAGCCGACGAATGCCCGGGTTAATAGGGAAGAATGGAACATCGCGCTCCTCGAACAAGCTGACGAATGAGATTTCGTAATCGGTTTTCCCGGAAAGCTCATTCGCAATCATGATGGACACATTCTCAGTACCGCCTGAACGGGTGATGTCGCCGGAGAAGAAGCCAACATGCATCAGTCATTCACCCCCACAGTCACGCTCGAGTGCCTGCCGACACGCTTTTTGAGCTTGCTGATATCCCGTTTCCATTGAGACAGGCGCTGGTTCGGAGAGAGCACCAGCAGATGCAGTACCGGAAAAGTCGCGGCCTCGTGACGCACCCATGATCCAAAATCCGGTTCGAAGAGCACCGAAGCAAGCACATAGCCCAAGAAAATCGAAATGGCCAGAAACTGCATGTTATCTTGGATCTCATCAAGTTTGCCGAACAAATGCACCAGATACACGGTCACGGCAACTTGGAAAAAGAAGAACGGCAGGTACTGAACGCCTTTCAACGCCAGTTCGAATGGAATCATCATACGCACCGCGTTGATCAGATAATTCAGCAGGAAAAGCGGCAGATTGGTGGAATTATCCCCGCCAATCCAGTTTTTGATGATGGTGACGCTGTCGACGTCATCCTCTCGTCCCGTCAAACTGTAATCACGAATACCCATGATCTGTTCGTATTCACTGTGCATGGCCACACTTGCCATTACCATCATCGCGCATACCAGCAGATACATCGTCGCCACCGTAATAGTGGTCTTCACCGCCGGAGGGAGCTTATGGTTCCGACGAAATACGATCAGAATGCAGTAGATGGCAAGAACGAAAGCTGCGATCAGCATGTAGTATGAACGGAATACCTTGCTTTCGAAATACAAAACTGCCGCGGCGAGAACGATTTTCAGCAATGAGCTTTCAATGGGCACCAGCAATATCAGATACACTGCCATGAAAAATAGGAGCTGGATGGCGTCCTTGCCTATGTTGAACACATAGATGTTCAACAAGCCGACGCAGGCCAACAGGAAAATCGTTTGCACCATGTCCGGTTCCGGAAGTCTGAGCACCATGAAGAACACGATCAGTGTCAAAGCCAGACCAAGGAACCAACTCCATTGGCTCATCGACGTAAAGCCGAAGATATTGATGATTCTGAAAAAATCGGCAGCGACAATATAGGAACCGCCCCAGGCATCCACGTTCATGTCGTTGTTGGTCATGCCGAGTATACGGTTGTTGTCATAAAAGTATTTTGCCGGAAGCAACATCGTCAGCAGCTTGGCCGCCAACATCGTGACAAAGATCAGGATAAGCGCCGCGTTCTTATTGCGGTTCTCCCACCAGCCGCCCTTGTTCTCGAGCTCAAGTTCGTCGCTCATGAGTCAGCATCACCTCAAACGCGCCTGGCTTCGGCCAGCGCGTCAACATAAAACTTCTGCAGCCACTCCGCGTTGGCTTTGATGTCGAATCCGGCCGAAATCACCGTCTCCGCACCGGAAACCCGGTCCGAATCGGCATGACGCGCATGCTGAACCAGAATCCGATTGGCCCATTCCGCAGGCGTTTCATCCAAACTGACAACCTGTACGTTGCCCGTCACATCGCACTGTCTGGGCACGCGATCGGAAATCGTGCAGGGCAAGCCGGATGCCTGCGCCTCGATCATGGTCACCGGCAAGCCTTCGTACAGGCTCGGCAGAATAAAGGAGTCCATGCCCTGCATGATACGGTTCACATCGGAACGCACGCCAAGGAACTTCACGGCATCGGTCAAATCCAATTCCTTCACCTTGGACCTGATTTGATTCTTCAACTCGTCGTCCAGCTCTCCTCCGCCTACGAGCCACAGCACGCTGTTCGGGCATTGCCTATGAACTTCAGCAAAGACACCAATCAAGAACGCATGGTTCTTCTGCGGGAAGAACCGACCCACATGGCCAAGCACGAACGTATTCGGGTCGACGACGCCGAATTGTTCGCGCGTCTCCGTCGCAATGGACGAATCATAGCGATAGTCGGCAGTGTCGATGGCATTGCGCTGCTGAATCACCTTGTCTCGGTTCTTCTCACCGAACAGCCAATCGCCCGCCTCCGTGCCGCATGCGAACATATGCGTCACGTATTTAGGCAGCCTCATGCGGAAATATTCGCGGAAAATCGATTTAAGGTCAAAACCCACCGGACGGTTATGCGCATGCGCTATGCGCACGGGAATCCCTTTTTCCGCTGCGATCCGCAACGGAAAATAGCTGCGCTCCTCAAGATTCGAATGGATGATCTGGTATTCAGGATGATGATCGAGGAATTCTCGGAATTCCCACTTATACCGGCCAAAAAACTGCGGGTACATCGGGCACATACGGTAGATACGGCCGCCAAGCACCTCGATCTCGTCCTCATATGCGGCATGGTAATCCCGATTCACCAAAAAATCGTAAACCACCTTACTTCGGTCAAAATGCCGCAGATAATTCATCATCATGGTTTCGGCACCACCACGATCCATAACCGTGTCAAGCACCAGCACACGCATTGGAGCATCCTCAGGCATGACGAACCTCCTCCGTGACAAGTTCCTGCTTAAGTCGGACCATGGTATCGGGGGGAATCGGAGCGTCAATCACGCAGCCCGCACCAATCACACAATTATCGCCAATGGAAGCGCCTTTGATGATGGTGACGTTGCTGCCGATCCAGCAATGCCTTCCAATCACCACAGGCGCCGTGGAATACCCTTGGACTTTGATGGATTCATCGGCATCGGCAAAACGATGATTGTGGTCGTAGATGCGCACACCCTCACCAAAAATGGTTTCATCCCCAATACGAATCTCCTGGATGGCATGCGCCGCGCAATCATTGTTAAAGAAGACATTGTTCCCGATGGTGATGGTGCCGCCCTGTTCGGCAGTCAGCTGCAGCCCCTTGCGGAAATGGAACGCCTTGCCCCATTGGATGGAGCGGCCGTAAAGAATCTTGTACAAGATCTTCAGCAATACCCCGGTAAAGCGGTACCACAGTTTCACCATGACCATTGCATATCTCCTTTTATTCCCTCTTGCCTAAATCAACCCCCGAAAACCTCAGTGCCTGCCATTGGAACGCGCAGTACGCGACTTGGACTTCTTCTTGTTGGACGAACCCTTATCCTCATGGTCCTCATAGTAGTAATAGCTGGAACGCCCGGCATTGTTCACAGATACCATATTCAGTATCACGCCACGAATGGTTGTTCTGGACACGTGGAATTCCTTGACGACCTCGCGCAAAGCCTTCTTCTGCGCGACGCCCTGCCCAATGACCAGTGTCAGTATGCCGCCCTGCTTTGCGAAAACAGCCGCATCGTTGGTGACCGTCATCGGAGCGGTATCGATAATAACGTAATCATATCGATGAGACGCCTGGTCAATCAGCTGATGCATGGCGTCGGATCCGAGAATGATGCCCGACGGGGTCTTCTGCTCTTCCGCCGGAAGCACCTGTAGATATGACTTCCAGTATGGCTGGATCGCCTCTTTGGCGGAAACCTCCCCGGCAAGCAATGAGACCAGACCGACACCGCTATTCATACCAAGTGCCTTGGCGATCGAAGGATGGCGAACATCGGCGTCGATGAGCAGCACGCTTTTGCCCCTTTCCGCAAACGCGGCGGCCATATTCACCGATACCGAGGTCTTGCCCTCACGAGGATTGGTGGAAGTAACGATAATGACGTTCTGCCGATTCAATTCATTCGGCGTGACAAAGGAAATATTCGTAGTCAATCGCCGTACTTCCTCAGCGGCACGGCCACGGGGCTTGGCGATGACGGCAGGCGTGCCACCAGCAATCGCATGAGTCTTCGGCACGGAAGCCAGCACAGGACTGTGAACGATGGACTGCACGTCCGAAGCGTCATTGACGCCCTTGTCGAGCATTTCGCGAAGGACGGCGCCCAATATCGCTATGATGAGGCCGGCGACGACTCCGATCGCCAGGTTCGCCTTGATGTTCGGAGACGAGGCGACGCTGGGCTCCACCGGTGCCTGAATCACCGCGAAAGAGACATTGGTACCGACGCCGGCCATGGCCTCGGCCTGTTTCTTCAGCTGCTTCACCAGTTCATTAACGATGCGAACGGTCTGCTTCGGATCGGAATCCGTCGCATAGATATAAACGATGGAAGAGGTATCGCTAGCAGCCGCCGAGACGTTGGAGCGCAAAGCCGAAGGCGTGGTATGGAGCCCCAGATTATCGATAGTGGACTGCAACACCTCATCGGACTTCACGAGATCGGGATATAGACTGACCGGAGAAGTGCCATTGGAGAAATTCTGCTGCACGGTCCCATTTGCCGTATCTCCGCTAGCAGCCGACCCGTACTGCGCCAGTATCTCGGTGTTTGCCGTATACACAGGCGTGGTGGTGAACGTTTTCCCCGCAACGACGCCCAACACCACGCAGAACAACACAATTTCTATGATCCAATGCCTCTTGATTGCTCTCAGCACGTCCGAAATAGTCATGTTCCCTCTCATTTTCATACAGAAGCGGGAATTCCATCCCACTTGCTGAGAAACACAAAATTGCATTAATATATTACCCTTCATCAAGACAAAACGCATCATTACAGCTCACTTAAATTCAAACTCACCTGTAATTTCCAAACCCACATCCATCGACCTCAACTTCTGATACGATTCGAAGTCAACGGTGATCGAATATCCTGTGAGCTGAGCCGCAAAGGTATCCATCAGAAACGAAGATTAGATAACCGCATTCGATAACGCCCGTCTTCTTGCGCAGATTCGGTTGTGAGTTCCGATGAAAAGGACA
>ERZ808252.2070-NODE-2070-length-12988-cov-4.450630_pt1 | contig 12988 bp, 11 predicted proteins | sample MGYA00521242_ERZ808252 | MGnify/ENA primary metagenome ERZ808252 (study PRJEB31516, sample SAMN03275581) | gut metagenome | biome: mammalia-associated habitat; material: feces | host: Papio cynocephalus | place: Kenya | collected 2012-08-07 ...
CATTGCTCATAGAAATTTCTCCTTGACTTTTTGATGAGACAAGTGTATCATATAGCCATTGATGAATCAAGTGTCTCAGCAAAAATGAGACAAAATGCAAGGAGATGTATCAGCTCATGAACAATCAGGAGAAGAACACTTACGTCCGCAGCCAGATCCTTGCTGCACTATTAAAAATGATGCAGGAGCAGCCCTTTGCCGATATTTCCATCAGCGCTTTGGTAAGCACGGCACAGGTCGGCAGAGCTTCCTTCTACCGCAATTTTACGGATAAAGAAGATGTACTGCGGCAGGAGAATGACCGGCTGACAGCGCAGTGGAAAGACACCTTTAAAAGCGAGTCTCACGATGAGCCGAATGCATTCTTCGTCAGCCTTTTGGATTTCTACAAGGAGCATTCCGACTTTTATCTGGCGCTGTACCAAGCCGGGCTTTCAGAGATGGTGCTGCAAACGCTTTTGGGACACTCGGAGATTACTCCGGAGATGCCCAATGCGCTCGCTTATCTGAAATCCTCTATTGCCTATATGCTCTACGGCCGGATCGTGGAGTGGATGAAGCGAGGGATGCCGGAGAGCGGCACGAAGCTGGCGAAGATGATTGCGGAAGCGCAGGAATCCAAGATTGGTCAACAGAGGTAATCAGAAAACACCCCGCTCCGCCAGCTTTTGGTACATCTTCATTAGCTCTGCAACACAGGCGCTTTCGGTGTTCAGCTTGCCCCAGAAGCCATATGCCTGCATAACGGCTTTATCGTTTTGCTGGTGAGCTTTCCGCAGTTCCGGCGGCATGGTTGCTTCATCATAGAGGTCAGCAAGACTGCAATCCGGGTAGAGAGCGCGGGCGTCCAGTATGCTCTGCGCCGTCTGCTCAATTTTCGCCCGCTGTTCGTTAGTAGGGGTCGGCCATGGGAAGTTGTTGTAAACAGAAGGCGAATATCTATAATCAGACTTCAATCTGCCACATACAGTTCGCATCCAAGCCATATGCACATTGGATGTCAGTATTCCGAAATGATAAATGCTTGCTCCTGTTGCTACGAGTGTAGAATTGCTTGCTATTACTTCCTTTGGCATAAAGCCTATGGGGATGTACTTGCGGCTCGATGAAGATGTTTCCGGAATCAAAATATAATTACTGTCTGGCTGTCTAATTTGAGCAAATAGCATTGGTACTTCTGCCAGCGCCTGAACAGCTACTGTTTTTGTTTTACGTCGTACTTCTGCAACCTTTTTAAGTCTTTCCATAATATCAGGAATACCCCGGTACTCCTTGGGTGAAACTCCTTTTAGCCAAAGGCAGAATCGAATTTTTCCCTTAATAAATTCTTGAGAACCTACAAACGGCTTTATGAACGAATCTGCGTTAGGATACTTGTTAATTAGTTCAGTCCGTTCCTCTGCGGAAAGGATAAGGTTTCCGCCGTCCCAAGGTTTATTCCCCTGAACCAATTTGGGCAAGCCTGGTTGTGGTTTTCCTCGTAGTTGAATAAAAACATTTTCGGCGTTTACTAAGTAGCCGTTGATTTTATCGACAACACGAGGGACATTGGACTCGTACAGCACTTTTTCTGCACGGTTAAACAGAGCAAAGCCTATTATTACACAATGAACAGCAGCTCTATCACGGGCTTCGCTATTCCAAACAAATGGACGGTATGCAAAGTTGATAATTACACAGAACTTAGAGAACATTTCTTCCCACAAAATTGGAACCTGTTCTCCCTGGATGATGGAATTTGTTGAAACAAATGAAACTTCAATATTTGTCCGCTGAATATATTCTGCCGCCTTCCGATACCAAGCAGCTACATAGTCTAAACGTCCTGCTCTATCATTTCCAGCAAACACAACACTCATATCGTCCTGCTGCTCACGGCTTCGCATTGACAATCCCACAAACGGCGGGTTGCCCATGATGTAGTTCAATTTTTCTCTGGACACAACATCTTCCCAGTCCAGCCGCAGGGCATTGCCCTCAGTGATATTTGCATAGGATTTCAGCGGGAGGAAATCAATCTGGTGGGCAATAATATCTTCCGTTTCTTTCAGCATCTGGCTCTCCGCGATCCACAGGGCGGTTTTTGCAACCGTGGCGGCGAAGTCGTTGATCTCAATGCCGTAAAACTGGTGAATGGAAACCTGAATTGGATTTGAATAATCACCCAAAGTAATTTGACTTGTTTGACAGCGTAGCGCTTCGTTTTCCAGCCGCCGCAGTGAGATATAGCTTTCGGTCAGGAAATTGCCGGAGCCGCAGGCGGGGTCTAAAAAGGTCAGACCCGCCAGCTTGCTTTGATAGGCTTTCAGTCCTGAAATACGGGTCTTCTCCACCGCAATTCCCTTGATTTTATCCAGTTCCGCCTTCAAATCATCCAAAAACAGCGGGTCAATGACCTTGTGGATGTTTTCAACGCTGGTATAGTGCATTCCGCCGGAACGCCGGGTTTCCGGGTTCAAGGTGCTTTCAAACACCGCGCCGAAAATGGTAGGGCTGATTGATGCCCAGTCAAAATCCTCACTTGCCTTGAAGAGAAGGATGTTTTTCAATTCTTCGGTAAAAGGCGGAATTTCAATATCCTCATTGGCAAACAGCCCTCCGTTTACATAGGGAAAGGCCGCCAGCGCAGCATTGTCATCCGGCAGATATTTGTCACGTTCCTCCGGTTTCTGATCCAGTATCCGGAACAATTCTATCAAGGCTTTCCGAATCCCGGAAGCCGGAATATCTCTCAAGTAGTCATGGAGCATATCCCGCCGGCCGAAAATCCCCGCATCCTCAGCATACAGGCAGAACACCAGCCGGACGCAAAGGGCATTCAGACTTTTCAGCGTTTCCGGGGCGGAGGGATCTTTGTACTGCTTCAGCAGCGCATCATACAACACGCCCACCAATTCACCGGCTTGCAAAGAAATCTCCATTTCTCTCTTGACGTGCTGGTCCTTTGTGTCCACCAGAAACTGAAGGCAATAGTATTCTTTTTCCAGGTCTTTCAGAAAAATGACCTCCGGTTCACCTGTCGGACGCTCCATATCGTAAACATTAAACTCAGCAAAATTACATGTTACAATCCAGCGAGGGCGTTGGGAGTAAGGCAATTCAGCCGCATAACGTTTGGCTTGCTGGAAGGGAGTTAATCGTGTCCCATCCGACTGCATGATGGGTTTTCTCAAATCCTTGCCAATGCCTTTTTGTTCAATAAGAACATGAGTGGCTGGAATGAATCCATCAATGAAGCTGGTATGATCCAGCATGATTTGATCTTCAAATGTAATGAACTTGTCCGGTTCAGCGACCCCATAAACTTTTTGCAGAAGCGAAAGCCAAAAGGTTTGACTATGACCTTTCTCATAACCTTTCCCCCGCCAGTCTTCCGCAAATTCCTTTGCTGCCGTCCGCTGCTGAACATCCGTCATGGCGTGACCCTCCCGAAGTGGTTTTTCCGGTAAGTATTTCTGATAAAAGCATTGTATCATAATGCTGCACTATTTGGAAGTGCTCGTTCAAAGCCAGAACAGGCAGGTTCCAAACCCGAAATAAAAAAACCCACCGCCATATTAAGCGGTGGATTTTTACGTTAAATCAGTAATAGCGCTTATTCTTGTTCTTGCGGGCAGCCTCGGACTTCTTGCGGCGCTTGACGCTGGGGCTCTGATAGTACTCTTTCTTTCTCAGGTCAGCCAGAACGCCGGACTTTGCACAGCTTCTCTTGAATCTTTTAAGAGCGTTGTCCAAAGACTCGTTTTCCTTGACATATATTTCAGACATTTATTTCCCTCCCTCCAGACACGCCTTGCGGCGCTTCAAGGGCCAACAATCGGCTGTTTAACGTTGGTATTATAACTATTTTTTCGCCGCTTGTCAACAATTACTTGACGATCAGGTTTATCAATTTGTTTTTGACAAGTATTGTCTTGACAAGCTGTTTGCCCTCCATCTGGCGCTGGATCTTCTCGTCCGCCTTTGCCGCAGCGAGGATAGTGTCCTCGTCCGCATCTGCCGCAACGGTGACGGTGGTGCGCAGCTTGCCGTTGACCTGCACTGCCATCTCGCGCATGGCGTCGATGGTCTTGGCGTGGTCAAACTCCGGCCACGGCATCTGCATCGCCATTTTGCCGTACTTTGCGGCAAAGCCCTCAAGCTCCCACATTTCCTCGACGATGTGCGGCGCGAACGGGCTGAGCAGGAGCAAAAGCTGCTCCAGATCGCCCTTGGAGAGTCCGTTGGAGTAAAACTCATTGACCATGGTCATCATCGCGGCAATGGCGGTGTTCATCTTGAGCTGGTCAATATCCTCCGTGACCTTCTTGATGGTTTTGTGGATGATCGCCTCGTTCTTTGCGGACACAGCAGCGTCGTCGGAGGCAATATCCATCAGCCCCCAGCAGCGGTCAAGAAAACGCTTGCAGCCCTTGACGGCCTCGTTCGACCAGATGACCGCCTTTTCAAAGTCGCCGATGAACATGATATACATGCGCATGGTGTCCGCACCGTACTGATCGACAATGTCATTGGGATTGACAACGTTGCCGCGGGACTTGGACATTTTGATGCCGCCCTCGCCGAGGATCATGCCGTGGGAGGTGCGCTTGGCATAGGGTTCCTTCGTGTGGACAACGCCGATGTCATAGAGGAATTTGTGCCAGAAGCGGGAATAGAGCAGGTGGAGCGTGGTGTGCTCCATGCCGCCGTTATACCAGTCAACCGGTCCCCAGTAGTTTTCCGCCTCATGGCTGACGAGCGCCTTGTCGTCATGCGGGTCCATATAGCGCAGGAAGTACCAGCTTGACCCCGCCCACTGCGGCATGGTGTCGGTCTCGCGTTTGGCAGGTCCGCCGCAGCACGGACAGGTGGTGTTGACCCAGTCTGTCATTTTCGACAGAGGGCTCTCGCCGTCGTCGGTCGGCTCATAGGAATCGACCTTCGGCAGTACGAGCGGCAGCTCGCTCTCAGGCAGAGGAACCCAGCCGCATTTCGGGCAGTTGACAAGGGGGATGGGCTCGCCCCAGTAGCGCTGGCGTGAGAACACCCAGTCGCGCAGCTTGTAGTTGACCTTTTCATGCCCGATGCCCTGCTCGGTCAGCCACTTTTTCATAGCCGGGATCGCTTCCCTGACGGTCAGACCGTTGAGAAAACCGGAATTGACCATGATGCCGGTGTCGTCCTTGAGGGTGAACGCGCCCTTTTCAATGTCGCCGCCCTTGACGACCTCGACGATGTCGCAGCCAAACTTCTTTGCAAACTCCCAGTCGCGGTCATCGTGCGCGGGAACGGCCATAATTGCGCCCGTGCCGTAGGTGACAAGAACATAGTCGGATATGAAGATTGGTATTTCTTTTCCGTTGACAGGATTGATCGCGCGCACGCCCTCAAGCTTCACGCCGGTCTTCTCCTTGTCGAGCTCGGAGCGTTCAAAGTCGGACTTGTGCGCCGCTTCCTCGACATATGCAGACACCTCGTCCCAGTTGGTTAGCTTATCCTGCCACTGCTTTACAAGCTTATGCTCCGGTGCGAGAACCATGTACGTCGCGCCGAAGAGCGTGTCGGGGCGGGTGGTGTAGACGACTATATCGTCGCCGCAGGTGGTCTTGAAGGTGACCTCAGCGCCGGTGGAGCGTCCGATCCAGTTGCGCTGCTGGGTCTTGACGCGCTCGATATAATCCACGGTGTCAAGATCGTCGATAAGGCGCTGGGCGTACTTGGTGATGGCGAGCATCCACTGGCTCTTCTCCTTGCGTATGACCTCGCTGCCGCAGCGCTCACACACGCCGTTGACGACCTCTTCATTCGCCAGCACGCACTTGCAGCTGGTGCACCAGTTGACGGGCATGGTGGTCTTGTAGGCAAGCCCGTGCTTGAACATCTGGATGAATATCCACTGCGTCCATTTATAATACTTGGGGTCGGTGGTGTCGATGACCCTGTCCCAGTCGAAGCCGAAGCCGAGCATCTTCAGCTGCTTTGTGAAGTTTGCAATGTTGCGCTCGGTGACGACGGCGGGATGAATGTGGTTTTTGATCGCGTAATTCTCCGTGGGCAGACCGAATGCGTCAAACCCTATCGGAAAGAGCACGTTATAGCCCTGCATACGCTTTTTGCGGGAAATGATGTCCATGGCGGTGTAGGGTCTGGGATGCCCGACGTGCAGCCCCTGCCCTGAGGGGTACGGGAACTCCACAAGCGCGTAAAACTTTGGCTTTTCGCTGCCGGTGACGGCGGCGTAGGGCTTCGTCTCCTCCCAGCGCCGCTGCCACTTCTTCTCTATTGCGGTGAAATCATATTTCATTTTGTAATCCCTCTCTGATGTGGAAAATTTAAAAAATCAAAGTCCGTTTCCGCCCTCGCAGCCAAGCACTTTATTGCTCAGCCTGAGGGCACGGAAGGGATGAGAGAGGCACTTCCTCAGAGTCGCTCCAAAGGCGCTCAAGGTTATAGAACTTGCGCGCCTCGTCGGTAAACACGTGAACGATAACGCTGCCGAAGTCCATGAGCACCCAGATGTCGGAGCGCAGACCCTCGCGGCGTATCGGCGGTTCGCCGGCTTCGGAGAGCCTGCGGTCGACCTCGTCCACAAGCGCCTTGATGTGCGTGGACGAGGTGCCGTTGCAGATGACAAAATAGTCCGCAATAACGGTCTGCTCGGCGGTTTTGAGAATTTTGACGTCTCTTGCCTTCTTGTCGTCAAGCGCCCTTGCGGCAATACCGGCTATTTCAGCGGGAGTAAGCATATTTTTCGTTCCTCCTTGTATTTATCAATGCCCGGCAGAGTACCACTGCCATGCGTCCGCAGTGTCGCGGTGGGGCTGCACGCCGTGCGCGCGTATATCCTCAAGGCTCATTTCAAGCCCGAGCGCCATGGCGGCATCCAGATCCTTATACGCGAGCGCCCGCAGCTTTTCAACCCCGGGAAAATCGCGCGTAGGCTCGATATAATCCGCCATGTAGATTATCTTTTCCAGCAGTGTCATATCGGGCTTGCCGGTGGTATGCCAGCGGATGGCGGAGTAGACCGCATCCGACACGCCGAACTCGGCGCGGGCGAGCGCCGCGCCAGTGATGGCGTGCAGCAGCTTTTCGTTGGCAAGCTGATCTTTATCGCAGATGATACCATATTTATCGCACAATATCAACTGCTCTTCGCGAGTCAGTTTTTTTGTTATATCGTGCAGTATGCCGGCCTCGGCGGCGTTTTCCGCGTCCTCGCCCCAGTGCATGGCAAGCTTGACCGCCTCGCTCTCGCAGCCTGCCACGTGCGCGACGCGCTTTGGCGTGAGATATGGCTTGACCGCCTCTCGCAGCCAGCACAGCTCCGGCATGGCTTCATACCAGCGGTGCTTTATAATATCGGCGTACACCGCGTTGTCGAGAAGGTCTGACCCCAGGCGCAGGCGCAGCCAGACGCGGATCTCGCCGGAGCTCATCGGCAGCGGAGCATGGTTGAGCAGCCGGACGCGCGCGGAGTACTCCCTTTCAAGATGATCACGGTGCGCGCGCAGCGCGTCGAGATCATCCTCCTCACGGGAGATGACGGCGAGCGTGCATTCGCCGAGGAGATAACGGAATTCATACCACTCCTCAAAGCTCAAAAACATATCCGACCCGACGACAAGGCACAGCTCATCCTCCGGGTATTTTTCGCGCAGCTCCTGCACGGTGTGGGCAGTGTAGCTTTTCCCCTGGCGGCGTATCTCCATATCGGAGACCTCCGCTCCAGGAATATCGCGGAACGCAAGGCGGCACAGCTCCAGCCGCTCCTCCGCGGTCGGGCTGCCCGGCTCGACGTCCTTATGCGGCGGGATATTGTCCGGGATAATGAGCAGCTTATCCGGCGCAAGCTCCGCCGCGACGGTCTTTGCCGCCTCCATATGCCCAAGATGCGGCGGGTTGAAGCTCCCGCCATAGATGGCGATCCTCATTTTTTCCTGTCCTTCACAAGCTCTATCTTCGGCTCTTTGGGGTTGCGCTTGTAGAGCACGAATTTTGTTCCTATGACCTGCACCTGCTCGGCATGGCATGCCTCGCTGAGCGCATCGCACGCTTCGCGCGCGGTGAGCATGGAGTTTTCCAGCACCCTGCCCTTGACAAGCTCCCGCGCGCGAAGCGCGGCGCCGACGGATTCAACAACGGCTTCGGTTATGCCGCCCTTACCTATCTGGATTATTGTGTCCTCATGCATCGCCAGCCCTCTCAGCTGTGCGCGCTGCTTACTTGTTATCGGCATTTATATGCTCCTTCAACACCTTTATAAATTCTCTCAAAGCCTTGCCCCTGTGAGATATTGCGTTCTTTTCCTGATGCGTCAGCTCCGCCATGCTGCACTTCTGCCCCAGCGGGCGGAACACCGGGTCGTAGCCGAAGCCGTTAGCGCCGCGCGGGGCAGAGAGTATCTCCCCCTCGCACTCGCCGCGGCTTGCTAGCACCGTGCCGTCCGGCAGCGTGCAGCAGATGCAGCAGACGAAGCGCGCAGATCTGTTCTTCTCGCCGCCGAGCTTTGAAAGGAGATAGCCGCAGCGCTCGGCATCAGTCGCGTCGTGTCCCGGACCGTAACGGGCGGAGTACACCCCCGGCTCGCCGCAGAGCGCGTCCACCATCAGTCCGGAATCGTCCGCCACGGCGGCGCAGCCTGTCGCGGCGGTGACGGCGGAGGCCTTGAGCCAGGCATTTTCCTCAAAGGTCGTGCCTGTTTCGTCCACCTCGAAGTCACAGCCGGCATCGCGCTGGCTGATAAGCTCTATATCCATGCCCGCCGTAAGCTCGCGGAATTCGCGCAGCTTGTTTGCATTATTGCTTGCAAGTATCAGTTTCATCATTTGAAGAGTGCCTCAACATAGTTTTTCGCGTCGAACGGAATGAGATCGTCCATTCCCTCGCCCACGCCCACGTATTTCACCGGCACGCCAAGCTCCGCGGCAATGGGGAAAACAATGCCGCCCTTTGCCGTGCCGTCAAGCTTTGTCAGCACGATACCCGTAAGCCCGGCGGTATTTTTGAACTCCTTCGCCTGAATGAGCCCGTTCTGCCCGGTGGTCGCGTCGAGCACAAGAAGCGTCTCCACGTCCGCGTCGGGAAGCTCGCGGTCGATGATGCGGCGTATCTTGCCAAGCTCGTTCATGAGATTTGCCTTGTTGTGCAGCCGCCCGGCGGTGTCGATTATGACAATGTCCGCCCCGCGCGCCTTCGCCGCATTCAGCGCGTCAAAGACGACTGCGGCAGGGTCGCTGCCCTCCTCATGGCGCACGATCTCCGCGCCGGAGCGCTCCGCCCAGATGCCCAGCTGCTCCGCCGCCGCCGCGCGGAACGTATCCCCCGCGCACAGCAGCACCTTTTTGCCCTGCTGTGTGAACTGATGGGCGAGCTTGCCGATGGTCGTGGTCTTGCCGACACCGTTCACACCCACCATAAGTATCACGGATGGGGTCGTATCGAGCTTCAGCGAGGCGTCGTTGACCGTGAGCATCTTGCTCAGCAGCTCCACCAGCCCCTCGCGCGCCTCATAGCCCTTGCGGAAGCGGCGCTCCCACGTCATTTTTTTCAGCGCCTGGACTATCCTGTCAGACGTAGCGGCGCCGACGTCGCTCATCACGAGCAGATCCTCAAGGTCGTCGTAAAACTCCTCGCTGTCAGGCTGATAGCCCTGAAAAAGCTCCTCAAGCTCCGCCATGTTGTTGCGGGTCTTGGTCAGACCGGAAAAAATCTTGTCAAAAAAGCCCATGTATTTACTCCTCTATCGTTTTCTGCGCCGTCTCAAGGTCAAGCTCAATTACCGTGGACACGCCCTTTTCCTGCATGGTCACGCCGTAGAGCATATCCGCCTCCTCCATCGTGCCGCGCCGGTGCGTGATGACAAGAAACTGCGTCTTGCCGGACATACGGCGCATATACTGCGCGTAGCGGTTGACATTTGCCTCGTCCAGCGCCGCCTCTATCTCGTCCATGACGCAAAACGGCGTCGGGCGCACCTGAGAATGGCAAAGTACAGCGCAATGGCGACAAACGCCATTTCCCCGCCGGACATGAGGCTGATGTTGGAAAGCGCCTTTCCGGGCGGCTGCACCTTGATGTCGATGCCGCAGTTGAGCACGTCGTTCTCGTCCTCAAGGATGAGCGCCGCCTTGCCGCCGCCGAAAAGCTCCAGAAACGTCTGGCGGAAGCATTCGTCGATCTCTTTGAAGCGTGCGGTGAACACGCTTTTCATCTCGCCCGTTATATCGTTGATGATGCCAAGAAGCTCGCTTTTTGCCCTGTCAACGTCGTCGCGCTGACCGGCAAGGAATTCATAGCGTGTGTTCACGCGCTCATACTCGTCTATCGCGCCTATGTTCGGGCTGCCGAGGGCGCTTATCTCGCGCCGCAGCTCGCCGATGGCGCGGTTTGCCTTCTGCAGATTCGGCACTTCCTGGCGCAGGGCGTTCGCCGCGCTGTGGCTGAGCTCATAGTTATCCCAGAGCTTATCAAGGATGCTCTTTTCCTCCATATCCGCGGCGAGCTTCTTCTGCTCGATGCGGGCGCTGCGGCGCTCAAGGTCGAGAATGTCAGAATTGCGCTGCTGGGCGTTTTTGTCGTTCTGGGTGCGCTTGCCCTCAAGCTCAAGCTTGCCGGCGGATATATCGGCGATCTCCGCTCGTATGGCGGCAGAGCGCTCGTTTATCGCGGCGAGCTGCCGCTCCTTTTCCGTCCGTTGGGCGTGCAGCTGCTCTATACGCCGCTCGTGCGTGCCGGCAAGCGCGCGGCGCGCCTCGCTGTCGCCGGTGAGGCTTTGCAGCAGCGCCCTGAGCTGCCCGCAGGAGCTTTCCGTAGCGCGCTGCTCCGCCTCGAATGAGGACTGGCGGCTTTTCAGCTCGGTCTGATCCTCCAGCGCCATATCCAGCTGATAGCGCACGGATGAGAGCGAGGATTTTGCCCGCTCCAGCTCCGCGGCGCACTCCTTTTCCTGCTCGATAAGCCTGGCGCGCTGTTTTTTCAGCTTTTCCAGCTCATTGGCGCGCGAGAGAATGCCGCTGCCGCGCGCGGCGCTGCCGCCTGTCATCGAGCCGCCGGCGTTTATAAGCTGCCCGTCGAGCGTGACGATGCGCAGGGTGTTGCCGCTCTGCTTTGACATGCGCACGGCGTCCGCCAGCGTCTCTGCCACAACGGTGCGCCCAAGAAGATTTGCAAAAACGCTCTTGTATTTATCGTCAAAGCGTGCCAGCTCATAGGCGACGCCCACAAAGCCGGGATCGCGCTCGGGCGCATTCTGGATGACCGTGCCGCGTATCGCGTCAAGCGGCAAAAACGTCGCCCGCCCGGCATCCGCACGTTTGAGCATCTCAATGGCGCTGCGTCCGTCGTTCTGCGTATCGACGACAATGTTCTGTGCCGCGCCGCCGAGCGCGGTCTCTATGGCAAGGGCGCACTCCGCGTCCGCGCGCACAAGGTTTGCAACCGGACCGTGCACGCCGCGCAGATTGCCGCGCGACGCTTCGCGCATGACGGTCTTTACCGCCTTGGAGTAGCCCTCAAAGTCCTTTTCCATCTCCGTGAGCATTGCGATGCGCGAATCCATGCTGCGCGCGTCGATTTGGAGCTTTGTGGCGCGCTCTGTCGCGTTAGAAAGCGCGTCCTCACGGCTTTTGAGCTTCATGCGGCAGCCGTCAAGCACGTTCGCGTTGGAGCGCTGCTCCTCCGCGAGGGAGGAAAGCTCCTGCCTCAGCTCAGCCACGCGCGCCTCGGCGTCGTTGATGCGCTGCTGTATCTCGCCGACGCGGCTCTCCTGCTCGGCAAGCTCGCGCAGGGTGCGCTCGCGGCTTTCAATGCTGCTTTCAATATTCGCCTTTATAGCTGCAAGCCCCGCCTCGCACTCGGACGCCGCCGCCTCGCTTGCAGAAAGGCGCTCGCGCGCACGCTCGCTCTCCACATCTTTCTGATGCATGCGCTCAAGAATGCTGTCGGAGGAGGCGTAAAGCGCCTCAAGCTCGTGTCTGGCGCGCTCAAGCTCGCCTTTGACCTGATCATACTCGGCGTTGACCGCCTCGGCGTCGGCGCGGAGCTTATCCAGCGTCGTCATCCACACTGAGATTTCCTGAATTCTCAGCTCGTCGCGCAGCTTCAGATAGCGTTTTGCGGTCTCCGCCTGCTTTTTCAGCGGTCCGACCTGCATCTCCAGCTCTTCTATCTTATCGTTGATGCGCAGAAGGTTTTCCTCGGTCTTTGCAAGCTTGCTTTCCGCTTCCTCCTTGCGGTAGCGGTAGCGCGATATGCCCGCCGCCTCTTCAAATATCTCGCGCCGGTCGGCGCTCTTTGAGGAGACGATGTCGGCGATCCTGCCCTGGCCGATGATGGAATAGCCGTCGCGCCCAAGCCCCGTGTCCATAAGGAGGCTGTTGATGTCCTTGAGACGGACGGGCTGCCTGTTGATATAATATTCGCTGTCTCCGCTGCGGTAATAGCGGCGGGTGAGCATGATCTCGCTGCTGTCGCTGTCGAAGATGCGGGCGGAGTTATCGATGATGAGGCTGACCTGCGCAAAGCCCAGCGCGCCGCGCTTTTCGGTGCCGCCGAAGATAACGTCCTCCATCTTGCTGCCGCGCAGCGCTTTTGTGCGCTGCTCGCCCATGACCCAGAGGATAGCGTCGGATATGTTCGACTTGCCCGAGCCGTTCGGACCGACAATCGCGGTTATGTCCTTTTCAAATGTGAGACGGGTCTTGTCCGCGAAGGACTTGAACCCCTGTATCTCCAATGCTTTTAAATACAAATGATTGACCTCAACTATTAAAATATCCTTTTCGAACAAGATATTATACTATACTTTTTCATCCTTTTCAACGGATAGCACGGCGATTTCGCCGTCATTGAGCGCCGCAGGGCGTATTTTCAGCGATTTGATGCGAAAACGCGCGGCAAGCCAGTCAACATTTCGTCTGTGCTGTCCAATCATCTGGCTGAGCTTTGCGGCGCTTACACCGAGCGTAACCGCACTGCCCGGCGCGATATTCGCCCCGGCAAGAAG
>ERZ808252.2071-NODE-2071-length-12988-cov-3.462770_pt1 | contig 12988 bp, 5 predicted proteins | sample MGYA00521242_ERZ808252 | MGnify/ENA primary metagenome ERZ808252 (study PRJEB31516, sample SAMN03275581) | gut metagenome | biome: mammalia-associated habitat; material: feces | host: Papio cynocephalus | place: Kenya | collected 2012-08-07 ...
GCGCAGGCGGGCGTTGATATCGTTGATACCGCGCTTTCTCCCCTTGCAAACGGTACTTCACAGCCATCAACCGAGGCGCTTGTGGCGACGCTGCAGGGCACTCCGCGCGATACCGGACTTGACCTTATGAAGCTAAGCGAAATAGCGGCGCACTTCCGCAAGGTTGCAGATAAGCTTAAGGCAGAGGGCATACTTGACCCGAAGGTGCTTAACGTTGACACCAAAACCCTTATTTATCAGGTTCCCGGCGGAATGCTCTCAAACCTTTTATCACAGCTTAAGCAAGCTAATGCAGAAGATAAATACTATGAGGTTTTAGCGGAAGTTCCGAGGGTAAGAGAAGATTTCGGCTATCCCCCGCTTGTAACGCCCACAAGTCAGATAGTAGGCACTCAGGCAGTGCTTAACGTGCTTTCGGGCGAGCGTTATAAAATGATAACCAAGGAATCAAAGGGACTCCTGCGCGGAGAATACGGCAGGCTTCCCGGCAAGGTTAACGAGGAAGTACGCAAAAAAGCCATCGGCGACGACAAGGTTATTACCTGCCGCCCTGCCGATCTTTTAAAGCCGGAGCTTACGGCATACGCTAAGGAAATGAAGGAAAAAGGCATAGGAAAATCGGAAGAGGACGTATTAAGCTATGCTTTGTTCCCGCAGGTTGCCGAAAAGTTTTTTGCCGCAAGAGATAAAAAAACACCGTCTAATATTGATGAAAACGGCGTTCGTCTGCTAATTGTTGAGGATTTATCTGTTTAAATTTTTCGGGGTCGCCTAACGGCGGCCCCGAATTTTACATTATTAAAGAAAGCATAAGCATTTCCTTTACCTGTTCATAAATTTCCGCGGCGCTTTCGGCAGGCAGCGGGTTTTCGCCCATTCCAAGCTCTACCGTAAAACCCGGTCTGTTAAATTCGGTAATAAACCAATCCTTAAAACCGCCGCCGTCTGCAATTCCTATCGGCGTATCAAGCGCATAACCTGAAGCCGTTGCCATAATTTCCGCCATTTTTTTAGAGCGCGGCGGCGTATTTTCACCGTAACGCCAATATATAACCTCGCCCTGCGAGTGAAGCGCCGTTGCCTGACGTATTTTAACAGTTCTGCAAAGCTCTGTCAGCGCTAAGGTCTCCGGCTCGCTTTCGGGCTTATAACCGCCGAAACGCGTAGGCGCAGGGCCGAAAATTCCCATTTTGATTTCCTTTGTACGCAGCTCCTGCCAGCCTGCGTTAAAATTGTGGTTGATATCAACGCCTCTTAAATTGGCGTTCCAATGCTTAAAATCTCCCATACAAAGTCGGTTTACGGCTCCGGATAATTCCCCGCAGGCCTTAGCTCCGTAAAGGGATATATCGCACCCGTCGGGATTAACGCACGGTACAAATATAACGCCCTTGTTATTAAGCGCACGGCAGGCGTTAAGGCTGCCTAAAAAACCGTTTTCGCTTAAAGCCCTGCTAAGCTCCTCAACAAACATTAAAAGCACTGTAGAGGTTATTCGCTCGCTGCCGTGAAAAGCGGCGGCTATAAAGATCGGACGAGCCTATTTTAACGGCGGTAATATCCCTGCCGCCGCAGCTGCGCCCGATATTTTTTCGTTTTAAAAAACCGTATTTTTCGCAAAGCGCGCTTATAAGCCTTTGCCTTTCGGTATATCCGTATTCGGCGGATCTTACTAATTCCAACATTTATTCACTCTCCCATAAACATATATATTTAAAGAAGGTGCGTTTAATGAATTTAGATGAAAAACAATTATCAAGCGAATATATTTATAAAGGGAAAATTATAAGGCTGCGCCGCGACACGGCGCTTTTGCCTAACGGTAACACCGCCTCACGCGAGGTTATAGAGCATAACGGCGGGGTTTGCGTTGCCGCGCTTACCGATAACAACGAGGTGCTTTTTGTAAAACAGTTCCGCTATCCCTATATGGAAACGGTAACCGAAATTCCCGCAGGAAAACGGGACAGCGCAAACGAAGATCCGCTTGCCTGCGGAAAACGCGAGCTTAAAGAGGAAACCGGTGCCGAGGCTCAAAAATTTATACCCCTTGGAAAGCTTTATCCGTCTCCCGGATACTGCGGCGAAATAATATGGATGTACGCCGCAACGGGCCTTACCTACGGCGAGCAGCACCCCGATGACGATGAGTTTTTATGCGTAGAAAGAATACCGCTTGAAAAAGCGGTGGAAATGATAATGAGCGGCGAAATAACCGACGCTAAAACCCAAGCCGCTGTTTTAAAGCTTAAGCTATTAAAGGATAAAAACGAGCTGTAACAACAAACGGCAGGCTTTTTAAGCCTGCCGATATGTTTTAAAAAGGCTGCCATTGCCTGAATAATCTTTACGGCCATTGCAAACGCCGCAGGGTGCGCGGCAATCCGTACTTCTTTTAAGGAAAGACGGATTCTTTCGCGCAAGCGCTCAGAATGACAAATCGGCGGCTTTATACAGTCGTCGCTTATTTTTATAAACAAAGTAATAATGGTTCAACTTATATACAAACCGAAACGGCAGGCTTTTTTAAGCCTGCCGTTTGTTATTGTCTACCCTATTTTACAAAACGCTTTTTCTTTTTGCTTATTACTGTAACACCGCCGCTTATGAAGAGCAGAGCGATCCACATAGCCGGATTGCTTGTATCTCCGGTTTTAGGTGAGCTTACATCTTTTGCAAGCTTTTGAATCCTCTCTGTTAAAGCGTCAACCTTGCCTAAAGCTTCCTTACCAAGCATTGCCCTTTCATTTTCGGTCAGACTGTCAATCAGCTTTTTCACGCGGTCAAGTTCGCTTCTGTCGCTGAGCTTGGCGTCGCCTGCAGAGGGCAGCTTTCTGATCTCATCAGCCGCTTTTTCCGCATTGCCGATAGCCGCGAGTGCCGCTTTTGCGGCTTCAAGCTTTGTTTCAAGGTCTTCCTGCTCTTCTTCGGTATAGTTGCCGTCAAAGTCACGCAAAGCACCCTCTAAGGCCTTTACTGCTGATTTTAGGGCTTCCTTGTCACCGGACTTAACATTATCCTTTGTAATACCGCCGATTGCCGTAATCTCATCGCCTTCGGCAGCAGACTTTGCAGCTGCAATGCGTTCAAGCAGTGTCTGCGCCGTACCTTTGAGCGCCTCAAGCTCGGCTTTTTCGGTATCGGTAAGATTTTCGCCGCCAAGCAGAGCGTCAATATCCGCAATCAGCTTTTCAATATCTGCCTTATTCTCACTTGTCACCTTGTCGATATCGTAGCTGTTTACATTATCAGCAAGGCGCCCCGTCTCGTCAGCAATGTCTGCGATGCGCTTGATAAGCGCCTTGCACTTTGCGGCCGCTTCGGTCAGCTTGTTCCATTCATCTTCGGTGGATTCGCCGTCGTCAAACGCGTCGGCAATGGCAAGAATCTGTCCTTCAACAGAGGATATCGTCTCTTTATCGCTCGACTTAACGTTATCTGCCGTAAGGCCTGAAATGGTATCGGTAATGGACGAAATCGGCTTCATATAGACCGTATACTCGGTCACATTTCCTGCCTTATCCACTGCATGAACGAAATAGGTAACGTCCTTGTCGCCTGCAAGGGTGAATGTCTGACCGACTTTCTCGCCGTTCAGAGTGACCGATTCAAAATTTGTTTCCTCAATTGTGACTGATTTGGTTACATAGTAGATTTTTTTGTTATCTACGCCGGTAATCTTAGGCGCGGTGGTATCGAAGATCGCGCCGTCAGAGCCGATATAAGCAACATTTCCGGCATTATCTTCTATACGAACATAGATAATAAACTTATCCGTATCCTTTGCCTTTATACCGAAATCGGTGTTATCCGTCCAATCGGTTATCGCACGCACTTCCGTTTCGGTGAGTTGCTTATCAGACTTGTAATACAGCACCGATTTAATGCCGGAGGCTTCGTCCTTAGCCGTCAGCTTGACATTAACGTCGCCTTTAAAGAATCGGCCAAAGGTGATTGCATTAAGAACCGCTTTCCACCATGGATTTCCGTTAAGCGTGACCGTACCGGTCGGCGATGTCTTGTCGATCTTGTAGCTCTCGGTCACTGCCGCAGAGATAACGCCTGTTTCGGTGTTCTTAACATAGAAGGTAAGCCTGCCGTCTTCGGTTTCGTCCGATGCAGAAAGCGTATCGCTCCATTCGTCGTCTGCCGTGTTTGTACGGCTGAGCTTGTAGCCGTTCTTTGCCGTAATAACAAAGTCTTTATTTATCCAATCATTTGAGTTTACACTGTATTCGTTGCCCGCAGCCACATACTCTACAATGTTCGCCGTAATGCCGGTCGGCTGAGTAAGCGTGTAGTTGCCGACAGTCGTACTATTTCCGAACAGCTCAAATTTAGTAAAGCTTACGGTAATATTTTTGCCTACGCTCACGCTGTCGAAGGTCGGCGTACCGCACAGCAGCGTCAGAACATCTCCGTCGACCAGACCGACTAATGCAGGCGTTCCTTCGATCTCGGCGGTGTTTTTGCCGTCGTACTGCTTATCCTTGACCTTGAGGTCTTTGATTGTCAGTTCCTTGGCAGAGATACTTGCCGTGGCGCTTGTCGGCTGAGCCGACAGAACATAGTTCGCCGCGTCGTCGCCCTCAATAGAAAATTCGGAGAATGCCACCGCCTTACCGGTGCCGACATTTTTATCTGCAAAAGCCGCCTTGCCGCTTACTATAGTGACATTATCGCCATTAACAAGTCTGTTTACAGTTCCTGTAAAGGTTATATTTGCATTGGCGGTGCCGTCATATACCTTGTCGGCAACCTTAACATCGGAGATTGTAACCTCTCTCGGCTGTATCTCAAACTCCATCGTTGAGGAAAGCGCCTTAAATGTATCTGTTTCGGCAGTTGTTATACGGATCGTATACTTTCCGACATTCTTCGGTGCCACGGTGGTATAAGCCGCGTCGTCCTCGCCCAACTTCTTATATTCAAATGTCAAGGCTCCCTTGGAATCGGTATTAAAGGTCGGCATACCTATCGGCTTTCCGTCATATATCTTTCCGTCGCTTTCCTTATGGTCGTGGACAGGAGTTTTCTTTTCAACGATCAGCTTCAAAACAACATCTGCAGGAGCATCATTGGTGGAATTATCAACATAGACCTCACCCATCGGCTTGATTGTCAGGCGGATTGTGTATTCGCCCGCCGCAAGTGTACGAAGATACTTGTTTTTCAGCATAAGTACGGCTTTCCCGCTGTTCTCAATCACAGAGTAATCGGCAACAGTACGAATTTCCTCCGTGCCGTTATAAACCGCAAGGATAGAGTTGTCGTTCGGTTTGAATTCATAGATCACATTACGGTCGGAATCCATGGTGAAGGTCTCCGCGTCGATGATAGCTTTCGCGTCGGTGTAGACTACCACGCCGTCGGAGTTGACAACGGTGATGTTGTCGCTCTGATCGGTCACACGGACATAGACGAACGTCTTTCTGCTCGGCTCAATATCAAATGTTGTTTTTCCGTCATCAAGCGTCAGCTCAGTCCAGTCGCCTGTAACGGCGTCCTTATCCGCAAACGCGGTTTCGGACAGGAGGTATTCAACCCTTTTGATACCGCTGCCGTTATCTGCTGCCGTTATCTGCACCGTCTGCATCTCTTTGAAGAACAGCCCGAAGGTAATCCTGTTCAGGAATCCCTTGAATTTATTGCCGCGAATACTAACCTCTACCTCAGGTGCGGTAATATCCGCAACGCCAAAAACGGTCACAAAAATATCGCTTGTAACATTGGAAACCGTATAGCTGCCACTGTCGGACTGCATCGGCCTGCCGTTTACATCCACCATGAAACTGTCAGTTTTTGAGTAACCGTCGGCAATTTCCAGAGTAAATGTATAGTCGGTGCCGTAACCCGCAAGAGGCTCGCCTTTAAGGGTATATCCCGCCCCGCTGCTAAGCGTTACTTTATAGAGCATGTTTACGGTTACCGTAACGCTTGATACATTACCTACAACATCGGTAGCGGTAATAATATGCTGTTCATTATCGGGTTCAAGGATATAGCTGCCTAATGTCAGCCGCACCTCTTTGCCGTCCACCGTAACGGTAAAGTCATTCGCATCGGCAACGCTGAATTCGGCAGCACCGTAATAGGTCTTTCCGTTTTCTATTCCGGAAATAACCGGCGCATCGGTATCCACAGCTTCAACATAACCGCAGCCGCAGCGCTTTTCATGGTCAGCGGTTTTCCAAACGCAGGTATGGGTGTGGTCTACGACCTGTACAGGTCCTGCGGCGCCCCGGCGTCCATCGATGATCTCATCTCTATTCATATCATTAAGAGCCTTACCCTCTGCAAGGCAGTCGATAAGGAGCTGTCCTCTTACGGTAACATTTGTGAATTCACCGCCACTTAAGGTGAAATCAACATTTTCCTCAGCGTTGACCTTGACATACGAGCCGCCGGAAATAATAAGTTTACTGCCTTCATAAGCGGTAAGAGTATTTTCAAATGTACCGCTGATGATCTCAAGCGTTCCACCAGATTTCACTTCGACAATATTGCCATAAGTGCCGCCTGCGGACTTAAGTCTTCCGCCGTTGTTTATGGTAACCGTTCCTCTGACGGTACACTTCTCCGCCTCGGCGTTGCCGCTGACCGAAAGAGCACCATTTATTTCGCAGGAATTAAGCTTCATGCTGCCTTTTGGCGATACAGCACCCGTAAAAATGCAGTTCTTGAAATCTCCGCTGCCAACGCAGTTGATCGCGCCTTCAAATGCCGTGCCTGATGCAGTCAGCTTTCCGCCCTTAGCGCAAATAACATTTCCCATAACCGTGCCGCCTATAACGGTAAGGTCTACGCCCTTGGAAACGTTAAGCTTTCCTGTAAAGGTAATGTTTGTTGCATCAATTATAAACGCGCCCGATTTTGCGGCTACGGCTTCGTTTACGTCGAAAAGCGGAATGAGCGTGCAACCCTTGTTTTCATCGGTCTGCGCCGCCGCAAGAGCTTCCGCAAAGGTTACATATCCCCTTGCCGTTTCGCCGTTTTTGATAACCGCCGCAATTTCACAGCCGCACTGTGTACACTCGTGCGTATTCTTGTCATATCCGGGGTGCTCGCACTCTGCAACGGTAATGTTAAAGGTATTTGAATAGAGCACATAGCCTTTCAGGTCGAATTTGACGCGGTACGAGCCGGAATCGGACACCTTGAAGTTCACTGCCGAAAAACTTATCTGTTGTTTTTCATACGCAGTAGCCGCCGCTTCTTTTATAACCGTACCATCTTCCTTTTCAAATGTCATCCGGAACTGTGTGCCCCACCATTCCTCAATAGTGGCGACAACAAATTTCACATATTTGTCGTCTACCCTTGAAGTCAGGTAGAATTTAAGGTTGGTCGGCTGTTCGTCAATAGTCAGCGGAACAGGCACTACGGTTACATCTGTAATGTAATAAGCTCCGACTTGATATTCCAATTTGCTTTCGTTAGCATATCCGCTTCCGTCGGAATTTGCAAAGGTATAACCGTCCGCAATAAACTCAAACGGCGTGCAACCGGCCTCACGTTTAGCCATTATGCTTTCGAAGCTGCCGCCCTTTAACAACAAAGAGCTTCGTTTGGATATTTGAATATCAACATTAAATTCGCCGCCTGTTACAGTCAGCTTTGAATAATCGTCCGTAGCAATGCGTCCCATGCCGGGGTCTGTTACCTTTCCGCCGCCGACAGAGTCGATTATTGTCATTATACAACCGTAATACACATTAAAATAGTAGTTGTTAATGTTCAGTGTCTTGCCGTTAAGGTCAAGAGTATATTCGCCTGCCCCGAAAACGAGTGAGTAACCGCTCAACAGCGAGCCTGCTGTTGTCTCATCAATAGTGATATCCCGCAAAAGCTTCACGGTGCTGCCGGTGTTTGCCTCGGCATAGTGGATAGCGCTTTCAAAGGTCTGGAAATTTTTAGAAACGCCACCCGCTTCCACAGCCAGGATCAGGCGGAACCCGCAGTCTGCGCAGTAGCCGTCTTCGTCCAGGGTGCTGTGGGCGCAGGGAACCACCGTGGCATTTGTAAGCTTCGTTGCCGCCTTGGCCTCTGCATAGCTGAGGCCCTCATAGCGGTGCTCCGGCGCCAGCAGATCCGCACAGGTCATGCCATCCGTCTGCACGAGCACTTGCTGGAAGCTTCCGCCGTAAAGCTCCGTCGTCTTCTCGCCGTTGGACGTGATCCACAGATCATGATACTTTCCGTGATAGACCTTCAGTGTGCCGCTGTATTGATTGATGTAGCTTAAGCTATTCTCGTCAACATCGCCCAGGCCTTCGCCCATGATCAGCGTAGCTTCCGCACCCTCAATAGCGGCAGGCCGCAGGAACACGCCGCCGGGCTTGGAGGTCATAATGGTCACTGTGCCGCTATAGCCCTGGCCGAGGAAGAGGAATCCGCCGCTCAGGGTAAACCCGTTCAGATCAATGGTGAAAGAGGTGGAGTTGACGGGCAGTGTATTATCTTTACCGCCAGTTTCTTCATACAGCAGATCGCGCAGCATGGTCAGGACCACGTTTTCACGTTTCCCACCCTCTTCGTTATAGAGCGCGGCGTCGAGGGCGCTGCCCAGGGTGGCATAGTAGCCGGTAAAGCCGTCGGCCGTCACCTGTATCGCAGCCTTGATGCCGCAATAACGGCAGGTAAGGGTCGTCTCGTCGATCTCGTGCTTTGTATGGCCGGTGACATACACCGTCAGGGTGTTGCCCGCCTTGTCGGTCACGACCACGGTCTGCTCCATGCCGGTGGCCCGGAGCCTGAGCCGGCCTTCGCTGTCCAAGGTCTCCTCCTGGCCGTCCACGGTGACCTTGTCGATGTTCTTGTCGCTGATCTTCAGATATGTCTGGTTGCAGAAATCATAGTGCCCGCCGTCCGTCATATTTTCAATGACGGGTATGGTTCTGTCTATTTCAAATCCGTCGGTCGAGACATAAGATACATTACCCGCATGGTCGGTCAGTTTTGCATAGATCACATACTGATCCTCATCGGAAAGATCAATAGCGCCGCTGTATTCCGTAAAGACTGAAGCCTTGACAGCTTCTTCGCTCAAAGCCTTTGTGCTGATGAGGTATTCGATCTTTACCGCGTGCTTTGCCGCGTCATAGCCCGACTGCGTATAGGAGTCGTCATCTGCCGTGATCTCCACCGTAACTTCTTCTTTAAAGAATACGCCGAAAGAAATTACATTCAGCAGCGACTGCCACCATGTGCGTTCCTTAATCTTGATTTCGCCCGTAGGCGGAGTGGTATCCTCTGCATAATTGCCGTACTCGCTGTGGCAGACAGAGCAGATCGCCTTTTCAAAATAGCTCGCCTCGCGGTCGTTTTTGCCGCTGTTATGCGGGCAGGCATAATCGCACTCGGAGCAGATGCCGTCTACAAATGTGTGCTCGTGTGATTTTACAATCGCTTTATCGGCATATTTGAAAGTTGCAGAACTTGTGCCCACACTCCAATAAGCGTCGGAAGTAAGGTCAATATACTTGCCGCTTTCGTCAAAGAGCATACAGCCGTCGGCGAAAAAGCCTTCAAGTCCGTCATAATCCTTGTTGCTGTTGTCGTCATATTTATATACAATGCCGTTATTGAGCGTTGCAGATGTGATTTTAAGCTCTATTTTGGCAAGCGCGTCAGGGTATACCCAAAACGCGCCGTTAAAGGTGCTGCCCGTAATATGGAGTGTGCCTGCGCCCAGAAAAGCAGAGCATGCCTGCTCTCCGTCATACGCACTTCCGCCGGTCAATTCGACATTCTCAAGCTCCGCATATCCGTAGTTAATCGTAATAGCAGATGATCTTGTAGCGACACCCTTTGCGGCTGTGTTTTCAATCTTGCCGTTTTTAACGGTGAGCTTCGCCGAACCGGAGACATTTATAACGCCGTTATTTGAATCGGCGCTTAAAGTAAAGTCGTTAAGGTCAAGGGTAAATGTGCCGGAGGCTACGCTGAGAGCGTTTGTGTAGAATTTACCGAGATCAACATTGTCCAAAATCTTCAATGTTGAGCCTTCGTTTTCGATTGCAGCTGCCCATGCGTCGGTGAAGGATCTATAATTCTGCTTTGTGCCGTCAGCCTTGGTAAGCGCTGCAAAATAAATCTGCGTTTTGCAGCTTTCGCATATGCCGTTTTCATTTATATCTGTATGGTCGCAGACAAGACCGCACTCGCACTCGTCTCTACCGTCGGAGTTGGCGGTAAAGGTGTGGTCATGCCTGTCTATGTAATAATCGGCGTTTGGATCGGTATTCTTTTCGGAAAGATAGACCGGTTTTCCGCTGCTTTTGTCAAAGAAAGCATATCCGTCTGCCAAAAGGTCACTGAGTGTAAGACCGTCATAGCGCTTAATTTCCCCGAAGGACCAGCCGTTAAGTTTGGTCTTTGTGCTGTTCTTGACAGCCAAATACCCTACATCGACCGTTCCTACCGTGGGCTTTTCGATTATCAGCGTAGTATCCTTCACATCGCTGTTATAATTATACCCGAGAATGAGATTGACAATAGAACCCGAACCCTTTACGGTTACTGTGCCGTCGGCTGACAAATCAAGTGTGTTCACATGGCGGCCGTTGAGGTCAAAAGTCATACTGCGCGAAACATTGCAGCGATCTGCGTCCTGAAGCAGCTTTACTGTGCCGTTCTCTGCCAGAATAAGCGTCCAGTCGTCAAGGCTTTCAACATAGCTTACATTGCCGTTCTTGTATGTAATCTTTGCCGCATACAGCTTGCCGCAGTAGTTGCAGTAGCCCTTAACCTCATTTACGGCGCCGTGCTCGCATTTTACTACCTCCAGCTCGGCAAGAACCGTTTTGGCAGATACTGTAAGACCGTAGGGCACCAAGCCGCCCGGGGTTGTTTTCAGTATGCCCTTGTTATCCTTAAAGGCATAGCCTACCTCCAGCATATCGGTAATAGCTACCGTGTCGCCGCCGGCGTTCGGAAAACTGACAGACTCAAAATAACCGCCGGAGAGCTTCACATTTTTCAGACTCTCGGTATCGGTATAGGGCAAGCTCAGTTTGCCAATATCGCCGCCGAAAACCGTCAGGGTTGATTCGGCATCGGTCACCCGAATGGTTCCAACGCCTTCGCAGTCTTTTTCCACTGTGACATCTCCGCCTGCCGCTTCTATTGTAAGCTTAGAATCAAGCTTGCCGTTCGCCACGGTAAGAGCGGAGTTTCCCTCCACAATAATCCTATCGCTGCCGGACATGGTGTGACCGTTCAGATCCAGTTTGATATTGTTGTTGTTTGAAAAATAAAGCGGATTTATTCCCAGATCGTATTTGTAATTGAGCAGGGTAACCGTGACCTGCTCCTTTTGGTTGTGGAGAATAGAATCAATAGCCTCGCGGAATGATGTATAGTACACCGGTGATTTACCCGTATAGGTCACCTTCGCTTCAAGCTGGGTCTTGCAATCATTGCAAATTCCCGTGGCGTTAACCACATTGCCGTGCGGACACGGCGCGCCGCATCCGGTGCACTTGCCGCCGCTGCCATAGCTATGCTTATGGTCGGCAATAATCCTTACGTTTTCAAGAGTCAGCACATCGGCATTTACAATACCGCCGCCGTCAGTGCCGTAAAATGCGCAGTTGTCACCAAGCAGGCTGGCGAGCGTCGGCTCCTTATATTCACTGGAACCCACTTTAAGTTCGGTGGAGATCTTCGTGAATGTGCCGCCGGTCAGATGAATATCACCAAATCTTATCGCCAGTCTCAGATCCGCAAATGTGCCGCCTACGATGTTCGTCGTGCCGCCGTTCACGTCCAGATCCATCTTTCCTTGGTAGTCATCGTTCACGGTCAGCGTGCCGCCGCCCATATAGATTTTCCGGAACACACCGCCCGAAATGGTGGCGGAAATCTCCTCGCCATTACCGTCGGAAAGAGAAAACTGTTCCACCGTACCGCCGGTGACGTTCACCGCAGCGGCATAATTTTCCGCGTACATATAGTTGATCGCACCGCCCGCGACCGTCAACGCACCGGTGTTCACCGTCAGATAGTCGATCGTGCCACCGCCGCCACTGCTGCTGTCGGTCACGGTCAGCGTGCCGGGCTTTCCTTTGATTACTTCGTTTTCCTCATCAAGGGCAACCGAGCCGACTACGACCTCATTTATGTTTTTTCCGTTCAAATCCAGCGTAAATTCGCCGGTGATAAACGGAATATCGTCAGGATTTTCAGATATCGGCACCTCGACATCAGACAGCAGCTTTAGCATAACGCCGTTTCTATTCGCATACCCTACCGCGTCGGCATAGCTGTTAAAATTGATCGTCGAACCGTTTGCCAATGTCACCTCCGCCTCGCCGCCGTCTGCCGCAAACACCGACAGCGGCAGCATGGATACTGCCAGAACCACCGTCAGTATTACGGAGATAATTCTCTTTTTAATTGAAATTTTTGCGTTCATACTTTTTCTCCCTTACACGCATCTTGCAATCGCCGCAGAGAGGACCTGCGGTGAAACAGGCTTTTTATGAAAATACGCACAGCCGAGCCTGTAAGACTGCGCACCGAAACCGTTATCATCAGAAAACCACAACACGGGAACATCTTTGCAAACATTTTTGGCGGCTATAACGCCTTCCATACCGTCTGCGCCGTTTATTGTAATTACAATGCAATTCGGGGGTTCTTTGCGAAGTCCCGCAATAAAGCTGTCGTAATCCGAATAGCACGATATCCCGATACTGCGATATTGACAAGCCGCAATCAGCGATAGCTGTTCTTCAAGCTCGGTTTTATCCGACTTCGTACCGTATAATACTATTTTCATAATTCGCCTCCCTATAAATATATAAATACAAATATATTTTAATATAAAAAAACTAATTTGACAACAGATTTGGCACAAACGGTCAAAATCAGGCACAAACGGTAATAACATACGCTGAAAAATCGGCAGTACAGATTAAGAACGTAAAAAAGGGGCTGTCGAGTTAAGACAGCCAAAAAACAACCGGGCAACCCGAAAAAAGGG
>ERZ808252.2072-NODE-2072-length-12984-cov-5.060716_pt1 | contig 12984 bp, 10 predicted proteins | sample MGYA00521242_ERZ808252 | MGnify/ENA primary metagenome ERZ808252 (study PRJEB31516, sample SAMN03275581) | gut metagenome | biome: mammalia-associated habitat; material: feces | host: Papio cynocephalus | place: Kenya | collected 2012-08-07 ...
CGCCCACGATGGCCAGGCTCTCGCCCTTATACAGGTCCATGCTGATGCCGCGAATAGCCGTGAGCACCTTGTCCCGCAGGTTGAACTTGACTACCAGATCCTGAACGCTCAGGATGATTTCTTTCTTTTCGCTCATACGATTCCCTCCCTCTTAGCGATGGTTCCGCGGGTCGGAGGCATCGGCGAAGGCGTTCCCCAGATAATAGAAGGAGATGGTAATAGCCGAAACAACGCACACCGGGAAGATTAGCTGATAGCGCTGGGAGGGCACCAGCATGACCAGTCGGCCTTCATTGATCAGATTGCCCAGCGACGGCGTATCCACCGGCAGGCCCAGGCCGATATAGGTGAGGAACACCTCGGAAGCGATGGCATCCGGGATGGCCAGCGCCATCTGCAGCATAATGACCGACACCAGCTGCGGCATGATATTCTTCAGAATGATGCGCAGGGCGGGGGTTCCCAGACAGCGGGAGGCCAGATTGTATTCCCGGTCGCGGTAGATCAGGATCTGGTTGCGGATGTATTTGGACATTCCGATCCAGCCGGTGAGGCACATAACGAAGATCATGGTCTTCAGCGAGGGCCGCATGATGTAGAGCAGCAGCATCCGAAGGATCGTATAGGGAATATTGTCGAACAGGTTGTAGATCTCGGTGAACAGCCAGTCCATCTTGCGGGCATAGCCCCAGGCAGAGCCCAGCGTAATGCCGATGACGCTGTTGGTGATGGCAACGCAGAGGCCGATAAACAGCGAGACACGGGTGCCCTTCCAGATCCGAGCCCACAGATCCTGACCGATATTGTTGGTACCAAACCAGAACTCGCTGTTGGGTTCCACATTGCGCAGTTGGATGTCAGTCTCCGGGTTTCTGAAGATGTCCGAGGGAGCTTTCTGGTTGGGAAGCAGCGGCTGGATGAATGTGAACAGCAGCAGCACTACCAGGAAAATCATCAGACCCACGGCCAGCTTGTTTTTCAAAAAGGCCCGCAGCGTGCTGCCCCAATAGGAATAGTTGGAATAGCCGATACGCTCCGCCTGCGCGGCATCGTAGTCCGCCTCGACAAACAAATCATCGGTGATAGGCGTTGTGCCGTCATCGCAGAAGGCCTGTACGCACTGAGGCTTTTTCAGGTCATCCAGCTGGTGAGTCTCTTCAAAGCCCTTGCCAAGCTGTGCAATCTTATGATCCATAAAGCTGCGAAAGACGGGAGAGTTTTCCTTGTTCTTCTTAATCTGCAGCTTCACCTGATCTCGATTCATTTTCTTATCCATCAGCGGCTGCCTCCCTTCTTGGTCAGTGAAATGCGGGGATCACACAGCATCATCATGATATCTCCCAGCAGCAGGCCGATAACGCTGATGACGGAATACAGCAGCACCATCGCCTGCACCATGGTATTATCCTGGCGCTGGATGGAGATGATCAGCAGACCGCCCATGCCGGGGATGGAGAACAGCGATTCCACATACAGCGAGCCGGAGATGGTAAACAGCAGCGTGGTGGGCAGGCTCTGGGCCATGGGGATGAAGGCATTGCGCATCACATGGCGGAAGGCCACCTGGCTGGAGGTCATGCCCTTGGCCCGGGCCAGACGGATGTAGTCCAGATTCATCTGGTCCACCATATAGCGGCGCATCCACATGGCGTTGGAGGCGATGCCGGGCAGAGCCAGACAGAGGATGGGAAGGATCATGCTGGACTTGTCGAACTTGTCGTAGAACATGGGCAGGCTCAGCAGCGTGGAAAGATACAGCTGGATAAACAGATAATAGACGGCGGCTGGCAGCGCGTTGATCAGAAGCACATAAGCGTTGCCCAGGCGGTCAAAAAACTTACCCTTCCACCGTGCCATCAAAACGCCCATGGAATAGCCCAGCACCAGCTGGAACACCATGGCGATGGCGCCGAACCGGAAGGAATTGATGGCCTTGGGGACCATCAGGTCGACACATTTCACGCCCTTCTGGATGACAATGGATTCGCCCAGATCGCCGTGCAGCAGCAGCTTGACCCAGAAGTTTTTCAGCTGCACATACCAGGGATCCAGCAGGCCCAGCTGACGAAGGATGTTTTCCTTGATAGTCTCGCTCATAGTGTCTGACCGGCCCTCGAAATAGGTATCTACGGGCATCAGACGCATCAGCAGGAAAACAATGGACAAAACGAGGAACAGCGTGATCGCTGCGCGGCCCAGACGGCCAAGGGCATATCTCAACAAGAAGCGTCACCTCTCTATTGGAGCTTTCAATTTAAGGAAGAGGACCCCCCATAAAACGGGGGGTCCTCCGTTTCGTTCGGAACAGCTGTGGGAATTGATTGGCAAAAGGCTGATCAATAATCCTTGCCCTCGGCCTGCGCCTTGGCGATCCGGTCGGCGCGCTCGGCCTCCCAAACCTTCAAACCAGCCAGATATTCCTCAGTGTTCATGGGCTTATCCATGACATACTGATACTTATAGCGGGCTTCAGACATACCAAAGGGTGCAAACTGAGACTCAAAGGGATTCAAATAGGAGGATACATATCCGCAGCCGCCCAGCATACCCAGCGGCAGGACCACAGCCTGATCCAGCAGATAGGCCTCCACCTCGGCAAAGGCGTGGTAGCGCTTACTCAAATCTACGACCTCTGCGGCCGCGTTATTGACCATCTCGTAATAGGGGAAATCCTTCCAGTAGGTCTCGTCATATTCATTGCGGCCCTTCACTCCATCGGAGTCTTCCACGGTAGTCTGGGTGGCGATACCATCCATATGCCACCAGTAGTTATAGGCCTGACCCAGGTTGAAGGGATCGGTCCAGGTCTCGGGGTCGGCATAGTCGGGACCCCAGTAGGACATCATGAAGCTGTAGTTGCCGGCGCGGCGGGTAATTGCCAGATAATCGGTCGCGGGATAAGCCTCCAGCACGAACTGGATATAATCATCGCCCAGCAGCTTCACCAGCTGGTCAGACACCTCCTGCGCCAAATCGACCTGAGTAGAGCCAGCCATATAAGGCATATAGGCCACAATGGGGAAGGTCACGCCCTGGGCCTCCAGCTCCTTGCGTGCCTTGGCGGCGTAATCCTTGGCCTTTTCGGGCTGATACTGGGATTCCTCGGTGAATTCCTTCAGTTCGTCAAAATCGGTGTAATCCTTACCGTCGGCAGCGCAGAAGTTCTCGGGAGTGATGGTGCGCAGCTCATAGGTCTCAGGCGTGTGCGGATCGTAGCAGGCAATGGCGGCAATCCGGTTCAGGCCATAGAACAGGGACTTGCGGAAGTTCATGTTATTTGCGGCCGCCGTCCATTGATCATGGCTCAAGGTCAGGCCGTTGACCGTCTTTTCCTCATAGGTGGGCATAAAGTTGATCAGGTAAAAATAGCTGTAGGAGCCGGGACGGTTGGGCCGGATCAGATCCGCCTTGGCAGGATCGTTCAACCACTCGTCCACCTGCGCGGTGGGGATGTCGGCATAGCTGACTTCGCCGCGGAGCAGCGCCTCGGGGGCCAGAGTGACGGCCTCGGCGTTGTAGCGGTTTTCAATGCGGAGCACATGGATATCCTCGATATCCCAATACTTCTCATTGCGCTCATCAACAAAGTAGGAGTTCTGCTCCCATTCGGTGCAGAGGAACGCGCCGCAGTACAGGAAGGTCTTATTGCTGGTACCGAAGTTCTCGCCCTGCTCCTCCAGATACTTGGCGTTGGTGGGGTAACCCCAGTTATAGGTCAGACGGGACAGGAAGTAGGGGCAGGCCTTGGTAAGCTTGATCTCCAGCTCATAGTCGCTGATGGCCTTGATGCCGACGGTGCCGAAATCAGGCTCGGCAACGCCGGCCACGCGCTCTTCAAATTGCTGCATCTGATTGAAATAAGCTTCCGCACCGATAAAGTCAAACATCAGGTCGGCGGTGAAAGCGCTGTTTTTGGGATCCAGGATCCACTTGGCGGAGGTGACCCAGTCTTCCGCACGGACATCCGCGCCATACTCGGTACCATCGTAATGCAGCCACTGGACGCCTTCCCGGATCTTGAAGACCCAGCGCTGACCCTCGCGCGTTTTTCCGTTCTCTTCATATTCGAAGGTTTCGTGGGTCCAGCTCTCGGCCAGGCAGGGCTGGCACATACCGTAGTTGTCATATTCTACCAGGCTGTCGATGTAGTTGGCCCAAGTGTGGGCGGAAGAGGGGTGCAGAGGGTTCCAGTCGGAAATTTCGTCGGAATAGAGGAGCTTAACGATCTGTTTTTCGTTGTGGCCCTCGCCGGTTTCCTCGTTGTTTTTGTTGCTGTTGTTGCCGCAGCCGGCCAAACAGGCCACCAGCATCATAGCAGCCAAAAGCAATGCGATCAGCTTCTTCATGTGTTACTCTCTCCTTACTTTGTCTCCTGACATGATTTCCCTTTTCCGGTGCGCGGACAGCCGGGAAAAGGATTTTCGGATGTTCTCACTATAGCACAGCAAAGCGAAATTTACCAGCGCAGAAACGCATTTTGTCTATTTCAATGCACGATTCTGTTCTTTTTCCCAATTTTGATTCGATTTTTTTATTCATTTAGCCGTTCATCATTTGTTTACATATTCTAAAGCCAGCTGCACTTTTATGTGCAATTTTGCCGTATCCTCCATCGGGGACAAATCGAAACGGCAAAGAAGATTTCCAGTTTTCTCCGGCTTTTTTCCGCGAAAAGCAAGGGGGGATGCTTCGCTTTTCCAAAAAATTTGTGGCATTTTTAACAATTTCTCTCTTCCGAGGCCTGCCTTCCGCCGCTTGACGGAGCGGGCAAAAAATGCTATGCTTGCAAAAGATATTCTCAGGGAGGTGGACCTGTGGAGCTTTCGCTGCTTTCCCGGGACTGCATACTGCGGCGGCTGGGTCCGGAGGACATCCCGACGGTGCTGACGCTTTGCTCCGGCCCTGTTTCCGTCTACCTGCCCATGGAGCGGCCCCTCTGAGCCGGGATCCAACACAGAAAAGGAGCATTTTTTATGCAGAGACCCACGCTTTTGGTTTTGGCTGCCGGCATGGGCAGCCGCTACGGCGGACTGAAGCAGATCGACCCACTGGGTCCCCAGGGGGAGATCATCATGGATTATTCGGTATACGATGCCATTTTGGCCGGCTTCGGCAAGGTGGTCTTCGTGATCAAGCGGGAGCTGGCCGAGACCTTTCATCAGGTGATCGGCAGCCGCTTTGCCGGCAAGGTGGAGGTGGAGTATGCCTTTCAGGAGCTTTCCGACTGTCCTGCCGGGGCGGCGATCCCCCCGGACCGGGTCAAGCCCTGGGGCACCGGCCACGCGGTCTATGCCGCCCGGAAGCAGATCCGTGGGCCCTTTGCCGCCATCAACGCGGATGATTTTCTGGGGCGGGACACCTTCCTGCAGCTGGGCCGCTTCTGCGCCCGGCACTGCGACGGCAGCCACGCCGCCATGGTGGGCTTCCGTCTGGGCAACACCCTCAGTGAAAACGGCACGGTCTCCCGTGGCGTCTGCCAGGTGCGGGACGGCTATCTGGTCTCCGTCACCGAGCACACCGCCATCCGCCGGGAGGAAAACGGCGCCATCGTCTGTCAGAATGAGGCGCAGCCTGTGGTGCTGGCGGAGGATACCCCCGTCTCCATGAACGTTTGGGCGCTGCACAGCGACCTGTTCCCCATTCTGGAGGAGGTCTTTGCCCGCTGGCTGGCGCAGCCCGGCGGCGACCCGCTGAAGCGGGAGTTTTACCTGCCGGCCTTTGTAGACGGGCTGGTGCGGTCCGGCCGGCTTTCCGTGCAGGTGCTGGACACGGCGTCCAAATGGTATGGCGTCACCAACCGGGCGGATAAGGAGGGCGTTCAGCAGGCGCTGGCCCAGCTCCACGCAGCGGGCGTTTACCCGCCCCTTCGGTAAAGAAATGCAAAAGAAAACCGGCTGAGCCTGCGCTCAGCCGGTGCAGCTTGTCGAAAAAGCCTGCGGAACCGCAGGCTTTTTCCTATGGGATGTTTTTTCACGGACATGTGCCGGGAAAAAACACCGTGACCCGCCGATTTTTCGCAAAAAATCGGTGAAACCGGCCCGCAGGCCGGAGCTAAACTGTCGAGAAAAACCCAGCGAAGCGGTTTTCCGACAGTCTCAACCGGCTGAGCCTGCGCTCAGCCGGTGTTTTTTGTGCGGTTTTCTTATTTTACCAGGTTCATGGTGTCCACGGCGATCATCAGCTCTTCGTTTGTGGGGATGAGCAGGACCTTGACCTTGGAATCGGCGGCGGAAATGACGGCTTCCTTGCCGCGGACATCGTTGGCGGCGGCGTCCATCTTCACGCCCATGAACTCCAGGCCGGAGGCGATATCCATCCGCTGGGACTTGGAGTTTTCGCCCACGCCGGCGGTAAAGATGATGGCGTCCACGCCGCCCATGGCGGCGGCATAAGCGCCGATGAGCTTCTTCACGCCGTAATTGAACATATCCACGGCCAGACCGGCGCGCTCGTTGCCCCGCTTGTGGGCGTCTTCCAGATCGCGGAAGTCGGAGGAAACGCCGGAAACGCCCTGAACGCCGGACTTCTTGTTGAGGATGTTCAGCATCTGGTCGATGTTCAGGCCGTGCTTGTTCATGAGATACTGCAGGATACCGGCATCCAGATCGCCGGCGCGGGTGCCCATGGGCAGACCGGCCAGGGGCGTGAAGCCCATGGAGGTATCCACGCTCTTGCCGCCGTCTACGGCGGTGACGGAGGAGCCGTTGCCCAGATGGCAGGAGATCAGCTTCAGCTCCTCGGGCTTCTTGCCCAGCATGGCGGCGGCGCGGGCGGCCACATACTTGTGGGAGGTGCCGTGGAAGCCATAGCGGCGGACCTTGTCCTGCTCATAGTATTCATAGGGCAGGGCGTACATATAGGCCTTGGCGGGCATGGTCTGATGGAAGGCGGTATCAAAAACGGCCACCATGGGGACGCCGGGCAGCACCTGCTGGCAGGCGCGGATGCCGATCAGGTTGGCGGGGTTGTGCAGCGGAGCCAGAGGATTGCAGTCCTCGATGGCCTTGAGCACCTCGTCGGTGATGACCACGGAGGAAGCAAAGGCTTCGCCGCCGTGCACCACGCGATGACCCACCGCGTCGATCTCCTTCATGGAAGCAATGACGCCGTTTTTCTCGTCCACCAGAGCGTTCAGAACAGCCTGGATGGCCTCGGAATGGGTGGGCATGGCAACGTCCACCGCGTCCAGCTTTTCCTTGCCGGCCAGCTGGGGCTTATAGGTAAACTTGCCATCGATGCCGATGCGCTCGCACAGGCCCTTGGCCAGCAGCTCGCCGCTCTGAGGATTCAGCAGCTGATATTTCAGGGAAGAGCTGCCCGCGTTGATGACTAAAACATTCATTTTTTGCACACTCCTGTATGTTTTATTTTCAAGTTTTATGCTACAATGAGGATACCTTATTATTTTACACGGTTTTTTCCGGTTTGACAACCCTTTCGGAGGTATTTATGCGGATTTGCGGCGTAGTTTCGGAATATAATCCCCTGCACAGCGGCCACGTATTTCATTGGGAGGAGATCCGGCGGCGGCTGGGGGCCGACTGCGCCATCGTCTGCTGTATGTCCGGCGATTTTGTCCAGCGGGGCGAGGGCGCGCTCCTGCCGAAGCATCTTCGGGCCCGGGCCGCCGTGGATGCGGGAGCGGATCTGGTGGTGGAAAACCCCGCGCCCTATGCCCTGCAATCGGCGGAGGGCTTTGCCGGCGGCGGCGTGCGCATCCTCAGCGGGCTGGGGGTTTTGACTCATCTGAGCTTCGGCGCGGAGGACGCGGACGAGGGCTGGCTCCGGGAGACGGCCTCCATCCTGCTGGAGCACGACACCGTGGCCGCCACGCTGGCCCAGCTGCAGACCGGCGTTTCCTACGCCGCCGCCCGGGAGCGGGCGCTCTTTGCCCGGATGCAGGAGCGGGCGGCGCTGGTGCAGAAGCCCAACAATATCCTTGCGGTGGAATACTGTAAGGCCGTCCTGCGGCAGGGGCTGACGCTGGAGCTTTTGCCCGTGGCCCGGCAGGGAGCGGCCCACGATGGCGCGCCTGCGGCAGAGCACGCCTCCGCCTCCTGGCTGCGGCAGCAGCTCCGGCTTGGAAACACGGCGGCGGCGCTGCCCTATCTGCCGCCGCCCTCCGCCGCCGTCCTGACCCGGGCGCTGGAGGAGGGAACGGCGCTGCTCTCGCCGGAGCGGCTGGAATGCGCCATGCTTTCCCGGCTGATCCGTCTGGAGCCGGAGACGCTTGCTCTGCTGCCCAACGCGGCGGAGGGGCTGGAGCACCGGCTGCATCAGGCGATCCATACCGGGCGGACGCTGGAGGAGATCGCCCTGCAGGCCAAAACAAAGCGCTATGCCCTTTCCCGCATCCGACGGATGCTGCTCTGCGCCTATCTGGACATCACGGCGGCAGACGCCGCCGTCCCCGCGCCCTATATCCGGGTGCTGGCCATGAACGAACGGGGGCAGCAGGTGCTGCGGCTGGCGCGGAAGCGGGCCACGCTGCCCCTGCTCACCAAGCCGGCCCATGTCCGCAGGCTCTCGCCGGAGGCCCAGCGGTGCTTTGCCCTGGAGGCCCTGGCCTGCGATCTGTATCAGCTGGCTCTGCCCGGCTGGCGGCGCTTTTCCGCCGGCGACGACTGGCGGCAGGACACCATCCGGCTCTCCCCGCCTGCAAAGGCAGAATAAAATCGCTCCGGGATCTGCGATCCCGGAGCTTGCTTTTTCAAAACAGACGGCTGCGCGGCTCAATACCCCAGCTCCTGCCCGATGAGCACCACCTGCGTGCATCCCACGCCGCCCATAGGCGCCATCAAAACGCTGAGCCCCCGGCAGATCCGCTGCTGCGCCCGGCAGTCGTGGCAGCGGGGCGGATCGGTCAGGGCACAGGGCGTCTCCCGGTGCAGGCGGCGGGCGTTTTTCGGCGCGGCGATGTTTCTGGCCCGGAAAACGGCGCTTTCCAGATCGGGGGCAAGCTTATTCCCCCCTGCCACGATCACCAGCCGTTCATGTCCGTAGAGCATGGCAGCCAGCCGATTGCCGGTGCCATCGATATTGACGATCTCTCCCGTCTCCGCGATGGCGTTGGCAGAGGTGAGATAGACCTGCGCCCCGGCAGCCAGGGCCAGCGTCTCGGTGCCGGGGGCCTTCCAGTGCCAGAACACGGTGTTGCTCCGGGCCAGCAGGTCATAAAGCCCCAGCTGCTCCAGCGTCACGCTGCCGCCAAATCCCACTGTCTGTCCGGATATGCTCCCGGCGATGGCCTGCGCCGCCTCCGCCGCCGTTTCAAAGCAGGAGACCGCAAAGCCGCGGCGCTGCAGCGCCTCCGCCGTCCTTTCCATTGCCGTCATGCGTCTTCCTCCTCCGTCATGGCCTCCAGCTCGCCCTCCGTCAGCACAGGCACGCCCAGCTCCCGGGCCTTCTGCAGCTTGGAGCCGGCGTCCTCTCCCGCCACCAGATAATCGGTCCTTTTGGAAACGGAGCCGGAGACCTTGCCGCCGTGCTGCTGGATGAACTGCGTCATCTCCTGCCGGGAGCGCTTTTCCAACGTTCCTGTGATCACAAAGGTCCGCCCCTCCAGCCGCCGGCTCAGCTGCTCGTCCGGCTGGGTCATATTGACGCCGGCCTCCCGCAGGCGGGCGATCAGGTGCCGCCCCTGGGCGCTCTCCAGCCAGCGGCAGAGGTTTTCCGCCGTGATCTCGCCGATGTCCGGGATGGCGCGAAGCTCCTCCCGGGTGGCCTCCAGCAGCCTGTCCATGGAGCCGAACTGCCTGGCCAGCAGCCCGGCGGCCTTTTGCCCCACCTGGCGGATACCAAAGGCATAGAGCAGCCGGGAAAGGGGCTGCCGCTTGCTCTTTTCAATGGCCTCCAGCAGCTTTTTTGCGGAGCGCCAGCCCATGTGGTCCAGCGACGCCACGTCCTTCAGCCGCAGCGTATACAGATCCGCCGGAGACGCCGCCAGCTTCCGCTCCACCAGCAGCTGCACCACCGCCGGGCCGAGCCCGTCGATATCCATGGCGTCCCGGCCGGCAAAGTGGGTGATGCTGCGCAGCAGCTGGGCCGGGCATTCCGCGCCGGTACAGCGGAATGCCGCCTCTCCCGGCTCCTGCACCACCGGCGCGCCGCACACGGGGCAGACCGATGGCATCTCAAACTCCGCCGCGCCCTCCGGCCGCTTGGAATGGTCCACGCCCAGCACCTCCGGAATGATGTCCCCCGCCTTGCGCACCAGGATGGTGTCGCCCACCCGGATGTCCCGCTGACGGATGAAATCCAGATTGTGCAGGGTGGCCCGGCTGACGGTGGTCCCCGCCAGGCGGACGGGGTCGAAGACGGCGTTTGGCGTCAGCACGCCGGTGCGCCCCACCTGCACCACGATATCCCGCAGCTTCGCGGGCTTTTCCTCCGGAGGAAACTTATAGGCGATGGCCCAGCGGGGGCATTTTGCCGTGGAGCCCAGCGTCTCCCGGGCGGCCAGATCGTTGACCTTGATGACGATGCCGTCGATGCCGCAGGGCAGCGCGTCCCGCCGGTCGCCCATGGTGCGGATGAAGGCAAAGATCTCCTCCGGGTCGGCGGTGACGATATAGGGCTCGATGACCTTGCAGCCCTGCTCCTTCAAAAAGCGCAGGGAAGCATCGTGGGTGGCAAAGCCCGCCTCCCGGGCGTTTTGCAGATTGAAGCAATAGATGGAGAGCTTGCGTCTGGCGCAGATGCTGCTGTCCAGCTGCCGCAGCGAGCCGGCGGCGGCGTTGCGCGGGTTGGCAAAGGGCGTCTCCTCCGCTGCCTCCCGCTGGGCGTTGAGCCGCTGGAACACCTTCACCGGCATAAAAACCTCGCCCCGGATCCAGAGCGGGCGCTTGTCCCGCAGCTCCATGGGGATGTCGAAAACCGTGCGGAGATTTTCCGTCACATCCTCTCCCACCTGACCGTCGCCCCGGGTGGCGCCCCGGACGAACCGGCCGTCCTCATACTGCAGGCAGACGGAAAGACCGTCGATCTTCAGCTCCACCGTATAGTTCATCCCTGGAAACTGCTCCTGCACCCGGCGGTGAAACTCCAGAATTTCATCAAAGGAAAATACGTCCTGCAGGCTCTCCATGGGATAAGGATGCCGCACTTGGGCAAAGCCCTCCAGCACCGTCCCCACCACCCGGCGGGTGGGAGAATCCGGCAGGGCATACTGGGGATACTGCTCCTCCAGCTCCCGCAGGCGGCGCTGCATGGCATCGTATTCATAATCCGGGATCTCCGGCGCATCCTCATTATAATAAAGCCGCGCATGGCGCAGCAGCTCCCGGGTCAGCTGCCGGATCTCCTGCTGTATCTGCTCCACTTCCCCATCACGCTCCCTTCTGCTATCAGGGTATCATATTTCCGGCGGATTTTCAATTCCCGCCGCTTAATTTCCACGGTCAAAGCTCCCGTAGGCCGAGGGCACCTGTCCGGAAAACAGCACCTCGCCCAGCGGCACCTGCTGGCTGCAGCAGAGCTCCCGGGTCTCCCCGGGCAGGATCATGGTGACGGTGACCGTCAGCTCCATGGTCAGCGTATAGAGCACCTGATTGACGCCGGCGTCCCGCAGAGCGGAGCGGACCTGCACCTGTCCCGCCCCCACAGGCACCACCCGCAGCGGGATCCCCGGGCCCCGGTCCAGCAGCAGCGAGCTGTTCAACAGCGTTCCCAGCGGGATGCTCTGCCGTTGGGCGCACAGCTGCTCCAGCCGAAGCGCCAGCGTCCGGCCCGCCTCCGCCCGACACTGATTGACGGCAGAGCCGTCCAGCTGCAGGCGGCTGCCCTGCTCCGTTTCCGTCAGCTGATAAAACGTTTTGCCGGCCATGGCCGTCTCCGCCGTCTCCAGCAGCAGCGTCAGCACCTGATTGCGGCAGCAGCTCTCCCCATAGACCGCCATCAGCCGCCGCAGGCTCCGGCCTGCCGCCTGCACCCCAACAGCCAGCACGGCCAGCAGCAGCCCCAGCGCCGCCAGACGCCGCCACCCCCGCCTTTTTCGCCGAAGCGCATACCACCGCAGGCCCATTCCCCATCACCTCAGCTTAGCTTATGCAAAAATGCGCCCATTGTTCCCTTTCCCTCCGCACAAAAGTCCGCCGCTTTTCCCGACCGGACTTGCAACAGACAGGCAAGGCGCACATAAGCTTCCCCCAGAAACGGAGGGATGATCATCATGCTATCACTATGGTTCCTGCTGGGAAACCTGAGCTTTTTCATGCTGCGGGTGGCCCCGGCGGCGGGGAGCTTTCCCCGGCCGCTCTCTTCCGCGGAGGAGCAGGAGGCCCTGCGGGCCATGAAGGCCGGCGACGCCCGCGCCAGAGAACGGCTCATCGAGCACAATCTTCGCCTGGTGGCCCATGTGGTCAAAAAATACTACGCCGCCCGGGAGGATCAGGACGATCTGATCTCCATCGGCACTATCGGGCTGATCAAGGCCGTCTCCACCTATGACCCGGAAAAAAAGATCCGCCTCGCTACCTATGCGTGCCGGTGTATTGAAAATGAGATCCTCATGTATTTCCGTGCGCAGCGGAAGCAGAGCCAGGAGGTCTCGCTTTCTGAGCCCATCGACAGCGACGGCGACGGCAATTCCATTTCTCTGCTGGATGTGATCGCCTGCGACGACCGGATGCTGGAGGAGATCGAGCTTTCCGACCGGCAAGCGCTGCTCTACCGCTATCTGGATCAGGCACTGGAGGCCCGGGAGCGGGAGATCCTGACCCTGCGCTACGGTCTGGGCGGCGGCGAACCCCTCACCCAGCGGGACACCGCCCGCCGCTTCGGCATTTCAAGGAGCTATGTATCCCGCAGCGCTTACAGTAAGCGTTTCGGGCAGGACTGCGAAAGCTTTTTCGGCGATTTTTTAGCCGCAGCCTCTTGACTTTGTCCGTCTAATCGTGTAGACTATATGCAGAGTCTACCAGAATAGACAAGGAGGGCTTGCATATGGAGATACCAAAGATTCATGAGGGTGAATATCGTTTCTGC
>ERZ808252.2073-NODE-2073-length-12980-cov-2.947930_pt1 | contig 12980 bp, 14 predicted proteins | sample MGYA00521242_ERZ808252 | MGnify/ENA primary metagenome ERZ808252 (study PRJEB31516, sample SAMN03275581) | gut metagenome | biome: mammalia-associated habitat; material: feces | host: Papio cynocephalus | place: Kenya | collected 2012-08-07 ...
AGTGGTAAGTATTAAGTCTTTTGATAACCTTAATCTTGTTGGATACTATTTTGATAAAAAATCAAATAATACAGCATTGTTGGTTCATGGTTATGCATCTAATGCTTACGAAATGCAATGCTATGCAAAAATGTTTTATGATATGGGCTATAATGTTTTGGTTATTGACAATCGTGGACATGGAAAAAGCGATGGGAAAATAATATCAATGGGTTATTATGAAAAGTATGATATATCATCTTGGGTAAATTTTTTAATAGATAAAAACAAAAATGTAAAAATTGTTGTTTTTGGCATTAGTATGGGTGGTGCATCAGTATGTCTTTATAGTGGTACAGAAAAACCTAAAAATGTTAAAGCAATTATTAGTGATTGTGCATATTCAAGTGCATATAAAATTGTAAAAAGTGTGGCAAACAAAAGTGTTGTATTCTCAATTTTACCAACGCTTCAAGTTTTTAACTTGTATACAAAACTTAAAGTTGGTTTTAAATTAAGTGATGTTAATGTTGTGAAACAAATTGAAAAATGTGATGTTCCAATGTTGTTAATTCATGGAGAAAAAGATAATTTTGTACCTTTTTCAATGCAAGGTGAATTATACAATGCTTGCCCCGAACAATATAGGAATAAATTTTCGGTAGAAAATGCAGGGCATGGAGAAAGTTTATATACTTTGAAGGGTAAATATATTAAAAATGTGGAAGAATTTTTAAAAAAATATGTATAAGTTTTACATATTTTTTTTCATATACTTGAAAATTGTGCACAATAATGCTAAAATATCATCATTAAAAAGGAGAAAAAATGGAAGTAGAAGCAACTAATTTTATTGAAGACATTATAAATAAAGACCTAGCAGAAGGAAGATGCGACCATGTCCAAACAAGACACCCACCAGAACCAAGTGGTTATTTGCATATAGGACATGTTAGAAATATCGTATTAAACTATGGTCTTGCCCAAAAATATGGTGGTGTTTGTAACCTTAGATATGATGACACAAACCCACAAAAAGAAAGTCAGGAATTTGTTGATTCTATCCAAGATGATGTTCACTGGCTTGGTTATGATTGGCATGAAATTCACTATGCAACAGAGTATTTTCAAATGAACTATGAAGTAGCCTTAAAACTTATAAAAGAAGGTAAAGCATATGTTTGTGATTTAAGTCCGGAAGAATTATCAAAAACTCGTGGAACATTAACAGAACCAGGAACAAACAGCCCATATAGAAACAGGTCTGTTGAAGAAAACCTTGATTTGTTTGAAAAAATGAAAAATGGTGAATTTGAAATGGGTTCAAGATGTTTGAGAGCCAAAATTGATATGGCAAGTCCAAATATGAATATGCGCGACCCAGTAATTTACAGAATTCAATATCTCAATCACCAAAGAATAGGAAGAAGTTGGAATATTTACCCAACATACGATTTTTCTCACCCACTTGATGATTGTTATGAAGGTGTAACACATTCAATTTGTGGACCAGAATTTGAAGACCACAGACCACTTTATAATTGGGTAGTTGAAAATAGTGGACTAAAAAACCATTCAAGACAAGTTGAATATGCAAACCTTTATATCAAAGGTGCAATACTTGGTAAAAGATTTATCAAAAAACTTGTTCAAGATGGGAAGGTTACAGGATTTGATGACCCAAGACTTTACTCTCTTCGTGGTTTAAGAAGAAGGGGTGTTCTTCCAGAAAGTTTGAAAAACTTTGTTATTGCTGCTGGAATTTCAAAAAGTAACTCATTAATTGACCCAGAATTTTTAAATCACTTTATTCGTGATGATTTAAACAAAGTGTCAAAAAGAGTTATGGCAGTTTTAAATCCAATTAAACTTGTTATAACAAACTGGGAAGACGGAAAGGAAGAAGAAGTTGAACTTGAAGATTATCCACAAAATGAAACAACAACAAAGCGTAAATATTATTTTGGAAAAGAAAGTTTGATAGAAAGAGAAGATTTTATATCAGTTCCAGACCCAAAATTCCACCGTTTGTATGTTGGTGCAGAAGTAAGACTTAAAGGTGCATACATTGTAAAATGTACTGATTTTGATATTGATGACAATGGTAATGTTACGACTGTTTATGCTGAATATGAAGAAGGTACAAAATCAGGCAGTAATTGCACAAAGAAAGTTAAAGGCACAATTCATTGGATAAATCCAAATCATGCAAAAAATATTGAAGTAAGATTATTTGAAAATCTTGTTGATGAAGAAAGTCAAGATGAAGTTGAAGGACAAGAACACGCAACAGATAATTTCAAAATAAATCCAAATTCAAAGATTATATTAGAAAATGCGTATATTGAAGATGATGTAGATTTTAATTATGATGATAGATATCAATTTATGCGTAATGGTTATTTCTGTTTAGACAAAGATACAACAGATAATAAATTAGTATTTAATCGTACTATAACACTTAAAGATACTAAAAAGAAATAAAAAATTAATATATTGACAAATTGCCACCATGGTCGTTTAGAGAACTAAACTCTTATGGTGGCAATTTTATTAAACTTTTCTTTTGTGCTTTTTAGTTCGCATATCAAAGACAAAACTTTTGATATTGTTATTATAAATTTGACAATATTTCATAAAGTGTTTATACTCTTTTTTTGTAAAGAGGTAATTATGGAAGAAATACGAACAAGATTTGCACCAAGTCCAACAGGATATATGCACATTGGGAATTTGCGTACTGCACTTTATGCTTTTTTGTATGCAAAACACCACAATGGCAAGTTTATTTTAAGAATAGAAGATACTGACCAAAAGCGTTATGTTGAAGGTGCAACAGAAATTATTTACGACACCCTAAAACAAACAAAATTAATTCATGATGAAGGACCAGATGTTGGTGGAGATTATGGTCCTTATGTACAAAGCGAAAGAAAAGCACTTTATAAGGAATATGCAGAAAAATTAGTCAAAAGTGGGCATGCGTATTACTGCTTTTGCTCAAACTCTCACGAAGAAAACTCACATGAAGAAGATGAACCACAAACTTATGGCTATAACAGACATTGCAGAAATTTAAGTAAAGAAGAAGTTGAAAAAAATCTAAAAGAAGGAAAGAGTTATGTTATTCGTCAAAAAGTACCACTTGATGGAACAACTACTTTTCACGATGAAATCTATGGAGATATAACAGTTGAGAATTCATCACTTGATGACCAAATTTTGCTTAAAAGTGATGGTATGCCAACATACAATTTTGCAAATGTTGTTGATGACCATTTAATGGAAATAAGTGATGTTATTCGTGGAAAAGAATATATTTCTTCAACTCCAAAATATCAACTTTTGTATGAAGCATTTGGTTGGACACCACCAAGAACAATACACTTGTCAACAATTATGGGACAAAATCCAGACGGAACAGTAAGTAAATTGAGCAAGCGTCATGGCGCAGTTAGTTTTGCTCAATTAGTTCAAGATGGATATTTGCCAGAAGCAATCATAAACTATATTTCATTGCTTGGTTGGAGCCCAAAACAAGAAAGGGAGATTTTCTCTCTTGAAGAGTTGATTGAACTTTTTGATGTAAATGGAATAATCAAAACCGATGCTGTTTTTGACTATAAAAAACTTGATTGGTTTAACAGTTTGTATATTAAAGAATTGCCAAGAGAAAAGTTTTTGGAACTTGCAAAAAATTATACAAATGAATTGAGTGAAAATATAAAAGGGAAATGGGATTTTGCATCAACATTATGCCAAAGCAGAATTAATAAATTAAGTGAAATTGCTCATTTCTTTGACTTTTTGGATGACTATCAAGATTTTGACCTTGGACTTTTTGAAAACAAAAAGAATAAGTTGGACAAGGCTGGTTCACTTGATATACTAAAAGATATGTATAGTATATTAAAAAATGAAAATGATTGGTCAGTTGAAAAACTTAATCAAATAATACAAGATTATGCAACAGAAAAGGAAATGAAGATAGGAAAGGCTATGTGGCCGGTTCGTATTGGTGTAACTGGACAAACTGTAACTCCTGGTGGTGGTGCAGAAATGCTTTATTTACTTGGAAAAGATAAATCACTTGAAAGAATTGAAAATTGTATTCAAAGATTGTTATAAAAAAATAAGCACAAATTTGTGCTTATTTTTTTATTTATAACTCCATAGAATAGTCCAAATTGTTTTCTTTTGCCTTTTCAAGTTTCAAGTTTGGACCATAGTTCAACATTTCTCTTTTGTTTTCAAATTCGTACAATTTTGTTTCATTTGGGAATAAAGGAGTGTTATTTACTGGTATATAACCATATTTGTCGTGAGTTTTGTATAATTCGTTTTGAACAGCATTCGCATAATCAATTAAATCTTCCTCTCTAACACCCCAAACAGTGTCAATAGGTTTGCCACTCATCTCATCCTTTTTCATATAACCAAATAGGTATATTTTTGTTTTATTTGGAAGTTTTGGATGTCTACCATCTCCCAAACCGCTGTATGCCCTTGCATAATCTAAAAAATATTGATCATCTTTGCCAAAAGACTTTTTTTCATCGGTGGTTAAGTTATTTTTTGGCATAACAACTTTAAGTTGAAAGTATTTCATATTGGATTGATTATCATCAACTTTATAGTATGTTGGTGCATGCTTTAAATCTTGATGCTCAACCGTATACTTAAATCTTTGAGTTCGACTTAACATAGACAACTCTTTTTTTACTTCAACAACATCTGTTGGTAAAGAAGGCCAAAGTTTGCCATTGCTTTTACCATAAGGACTATACAAAGAACTATGACACCAGTATGTGTATAAACTCGGCATAATAATAAAACTACATTTTCTTAAATACTTTAAAGCATCTTCTTTTGTTTTAAACATATACCCCTCTCTTTTAATTCTATATATAATATACCACCGAATTAGGATACATGCAAGAATTAATAATTAAAGTATATTCAACAAGAATTAGATGAATTAAAATCAAAAAGTACACTCGTAAAAAATTGTTGCAATTTGACGCCTAGTATGCTAATATATGATAGCAATATTTAATTGCCTTGCTTTTCGTAGGAAAAGCCGTTAGACCAAAAGGAGGTAGTAGATGAAATACGAACTTTTATACATCATTGCTCAAGATGCAACTGATGAACAAAAAGAAGCTCTTATCAACAAATTTTCAAAAATGATTGAAGATAAAGGCGGAAATGTTCTTTCTCTTGAAAAAATCGGAACAAAGAAGTTTGCTTATCCTATCAACTTTAAAAACGAAGGTTACTATGTTTTAATGACATTTGAAGTAGCTGACGCAAAAGTTGTTGATGATATGAACAAACTTATGAACATTACAGAAAATATCGTAAGACAAATGTTTGTTAGAAAATAATTTTAGGAGATATTATGAACAGATGTTTTTTAATTGGTAATTTGACAAGAGATCCTGAACTTGCAACCACAAATAGTGGTGTTTCAGTTTGTAGATTTTCACTTGCAGTGACAAGAAATTTTTCTAATGCTGATGGTGAAAGAGAAACAGACTTTTTGAACATTATTGTTTGGCGTGGTCAAGCAGAGAGTTGTCATAAATATCTAAAAAAAGGCTCAAAATGTGCTGTAACAGGTTCAATTCAAACAAGAAGTTATGATGCACAAGATGGCTCAAAGCGTTATGTAACAGAAATAGTTGCAGACAGTGTTGAATTTTTGAATTCAAAAGCAAGTGGTGATGGTCAAGATAAGGTTTCAGTTGATAACAAAGAAGTTGCAAAACTTGAACCTATTGATGATGACACACTTCCATTCTAATAAAAGGAGTATAAAACTATGGCAGAAGTAGAACAAGTTGTTGAACAACCAACAGAAGAAGCTCAAACACCAGTTGAAAAGGTTAAGAAATATCGTAAACCAATGCAAAAGAAAAAAGTTTGTGCTTTCTGTGTTGACAAACAAAATGTAATTGATTATAAAGACGGTAACAAATTAAGAAGATACATTACAGAAAATGGTAAAATTCTTCCAAGACGTCAAACAGGTGTTTGTGCAAGACACCAAAGAGAACTTGCTGTTGCTATAAAGAGAGCAAGAGTTATGGCAATTCTTCCTTTCAAAGGCGAGTAAAAATAAAAAAGAACTCCAAACTTCAAATTTGGGGTTCTTTTTTTTATTGTCTTTTGACTTACACTTCAAAGTGTGGCATTCTATAAAAGCAGATGAGATTTCTCATTAGTTATCGCTACGAAATCGGTAGCGAAATGACTTTTTATTATACTTGTCATTTCAACTGTCGCCCCAGCGTTGTGACCTTAGAGAAATCTCAACATCTTAAATTTAAATTTATTTTAAATAAATTTTTAACAGTCATTTTTGTGTGGAAGCATATAGAACTTATTTGCAAAGTTCGGTATCATCTTGCACAGAATATCCATCAACTTTGCTTAATGCATCTTCTTCATCAAATAATGCAACTGAATATCCAAAATCAGGTTCACTTTTGTCAATTTCAAAAGCATTTTCTTGTGGTTCAAGACTATCCAAAAATTCTTTAAACTTACTATATTCTTCCTTATTATTTATAAGTAAATCTTTATTGATTTTATCCAATAAATCGCTAACTTCAATTTGCATAGATTGATTATTGTGACAAAATACTCTTATTGCAGTAAAAAGTGCATTTGCAGAATCAAAATCATTTGTTTTGAATCTCTCTAATTGTACAATAGGTTCCATTTCATCAAAATAGAATTTTATTGCACCAACAGTGTTGCCAGTCTGGTCTTTTGCTGTGCATTGATAATCGGCTCCTGATTTAATAATTTCGTTGTAAACTTTTGTTTTGGCAATTGTGACGAAATATTCTTTGTTGTTTATTGTAACTTTCATAATATTCTCCCTTTTTTATGGATTTAAAATACAAAGTAAATATTTTATTAAAATTTATCAGATGATGGGCATGAGTTATTTATTCTTTTATTTGTTCTTCTTGCTTTTTTTGTTTTAGTTTTTGTCTTTTTTCTTCAAGAAGTTTTTTGCGATGTTCTTTTATTTGTTTCATATGTTCCAAACGCCTGTCATATTCTATTTTTGACTGAATATATTGAGAATTTTGTGCCCCTGTTGAAAATTCGTCAAAACTTTTTGATTTTGTCAATGCAAGAACTTCATCTATATATTTTGTGGCTTCATCTTCGGACATATTGAGATATTGTTTTGTAACAACTTGCAGTGCTTGAATATATTTTGTATACTCAATTGGCTTTGAGTTTGCTTTAATTTTGTTGCAAATGTGTCTTAAAAAAGAGTATTCAAGCATTGGCTTTTTGAAAGGTTGGTTGGTTTCCATACAAAATTTAAGGTTATCCAAATATTCTTGAGATTTTTCAACACTATATTCCTGTGCTTGCTTAAGAACTTTTTGTGCAAATTTTTTTCTTTGTTCGTTTATGTTACAAAAGCCAAGTTTTTCAATTCCTTTAAGTGCCATACAGTTTTTGTGAACAATGTCTTTTGTTGGTTTTGTGTCATCAAAAAGATAAGCGAATTCATCCCCGGGAACTGCTTTTAACTTAAATGATTTTGTAAAAAGCATATCTCTTATTGGTATAAGACAATGAGAAAGTTTCATTGTCGAAGTTTCGGTTTTTTTGCTATCCCAACAAGAATCAGCATAATATAGCCCATCAATACCATACTTTTCATCTTTAATATATACCATATTAACTTTGTGTGAAGCTTTGTAAACATCTTTCACAAAGTAGTCAACAGGCAAAGAAATACATTTTATATTTGGGTTCTGTAAGTATGTACACATTGCCTTTAACCAATCGGCATAACCAGCACAAACAATGTTGTTTGAGTTGTTTATTCCAACAATGGAGCGGGAAGTTATCCAACTTTCATTTTCTTTTTCTTCATTATATACTCGGTTTGTTGATTCATTATATAGGCACAAAAATTGTTCAAATGGTGATAAGTTTAAGGTTTGGACATTGTTACATTTTTTGTTTAACAGGTCATAAGTTTTGTTAAATTCGGAGTCATTCCAAAGAATGTTAAGTTCTCTAAAATCCAAATCAATATTGTTATGTCTTAAAAGTTTTGAAAAATACTTTATGACTGAAATATCTTTTTCAGTAAAACATTTGTTTTCAATATTCAAAAAGAAATTGCATTTTTTTATATTTACAACATTACCTTTTATTAAATTAAAAACTCCACAAAGTTTTGCATAACTAGGGTAATTATTGTAACTGAAAGTAAAATCATATTCTTGGGTTATATTTTTATAATAATCCAAATTTTTTGTAAGATTTTTTTCAGTTTCTTCACTAATTATCAAAGAAATGTGGTTACGAATAAATTCTTTCATATTATTTATTATATACTTAATATATATTTTAGTCAATATACAAAAATAAAACAATAAAAAATAAATGTGAATAATTGCTCAAAAAAATAAAATAATAAATATAAAAGGAAAAATCAATGAAAAAAAAGGTATTTTGGGGTATTTTTATATCATTTGCTTTAATTTTTGGAATTTTAGGTGTTGGGTATTATATATATCAAGATGTAATAAATCCAACAACTTTTTCTCGTGGAGTTGAAATAAATGGTGTTGATGTTTCTGGACTAAATAAAAATCAGGCACAAAATGTTGTTTCAACAAAGCTTATAGATAAAAGAAAAGATATTGAAATAACATTAAAACATAATGACAAGGTTTGGGTGTTTAAGGGTGAAGATTTTGAAATTGATAACCAAATTTCACCATACGTTGAAAGTGTTTTTAATTATTTTAATTCAGGAAATATTTTTGCAAGAAAAGAAAAATTAACAAAACTTGGTGGAGAAAAAATCTTTAACATATCATATGCAAAAGTTTTGGGTGGACTTGATACAAAAATAGAAAGTGTTGCAAGTGAAATCGACACACAAAGCCAAAACAGTGAAGTGATATTTGATGCAACCAAGAAAAACCCACTTTCATTTACAGAAGAAAAAGTTGGTGAAGTTTTGGACAAAGAATTATTAAAACAACAAATAGACACCTTGCTTCAAACTAACTTAAAAATAGAAATTGAAGTTCCCGTTATAACAGAACAACCAAATATCACAAAAGAATATAATGAAAAAACTTATGGAAAGCGTGGGGAATTTAGTACCAGTTACGCAAGTTCAAATCAAGATAGAAAATTTAATATAAAGCACGCCCTAGAAAGTTTTAATGGGAAAATGATTATGCCAAACGAAGAAGTGTCATTTAACCAAACAACAGGTTCAAGAACAAAAGAAAATGGCTATAAAAAAGCAAATATCATTTTAAATGGTGTGTATATTGAAGGAACAGGTGGTGGAGTTTGTCAAGCATCAACAACTTTATATAATGCATTGCTTAATGCAGATTTGGAGATTTTGGAAGTGCACAAGCATACTTTGCCAAGTTCGTATATTTGGCTCGCATTTGATGCAATGGTAAGTGAAGGTTATAGTGATTTAAGATTTAAAAATAATACAGAGCATAATATATATATAAAAACATATACAGATGACAAAAATGTCTATGTGGAAGTTTACGGAGAAAAATTTGCAGAAAACGAGAGAGTTGAAAGAAGGGTTGAATTTTTGGGAGCAATTCCACACCCTGGAGATAGAATTGTGCAAGATACAAAAGGTGAATATTCTGACAAAGTAACATACAAAGGTGAATATTATAGACTAAAATATCCAAGAGAAGGATATAGAGCAAAAGCCTATTTGGATAGATATGTTGATGGCGAACTTAAAGAAAGTAAGCTTTTGAGAGATGAAACTTATGAAGCACAGGAAGGTATAATCATTGAAGGTGTTGAAGAAGTTACAGAAGGAATAACTTTACCACCAAACACAGTAAAATTTATTCAACCACAAGATGAGAGTAAGGCAAAAGCAGACAATGTTCAAAAGAAATTAGAAAAAGAAAATCCAAGTGGATATAATCCATAAAAATAAATTTTAAAAAAAATTAAAATTAGGTATGGACAAACTAGAAAATATATGGTAATATAATGGCGTAAATAGCATTGGAGGAAATATGGAAAAACGAATTAGCAATAGAACAAGCATCGGGAATACAACCAATCCAGCATTAAGAGTAATCGCTGTTGTGGCAGCTTTTGACATACCTGAAAGAACAAGCGTTATGAAAAATGATAAAAAATTTACAAACAAAAAAGATTTATCATTGAAAAATATTGCAAAGGAAGACGTTGATTTACAAGCGTAATTTGTCTTTTTAAAAGTTCAAGATTTTTATCTTGAACTTTTTTGTTAATTTTGTTTGGCAATTAACATAAAAATATGATAATCTAAATATACTAGAGTAGTAAGGAGTAAGAAATGAAACAGTTTTTGTTTCCTGCAATTTTTTATAAAGAAGACGATAAGTACATAGTTTTATTCCCAGATTTAAACATAACCACAGAGGCAGAAACCGCTGAGGAGGCATTTTTGTTTGCAAAAGATAGCTTGAAAGTATATTGCAGTTACTCTGAAAAGTTTGATTTAGAATTGGAAACTCCAAGCACATTTGAAAAAGTTCAAAGTCAAAATCCAAATAATTTATGTATGCTTATTGATTGCTTTGTTATGCCTAATGGAATTAGAATTTAATTTTAATTAATAAAAAAAAGATACCTAATTAGGTATCTTTTTTATTCAACATAAAATGCTTTTGGGTCGACAATTTTATTATCTAACATAACTTGGAAGTGAACATAGTATGTTTCTTCTTCGCAATCTGCTTGTGTCATAATTCCTAAATATTCGCCACAGTCAATTTTTTGCCCAACATTTAAAGAACTTTCTGGAAGTATTGAACTGTAAATAGTGTAGAGCATTGCGTTGTGTCTTATTTTTACTGTGCAATATAAAACTTTTCCATTTTCATCTTTTACTGGGTCAATGCTAACAACAGAACCTTTTGCATATGAGTAAACCTTTCTATCACTGCTTGTAACATCTATACCATCATGATTTGGACCTGTTTCACTCATACTGTATGTTTTTAATATTGTTCCATTTGTTACAATACTTGTTGTTCCCACGATTTTATTATCATTGTCATCATTATTGTTTCCAATCAATTTTGGCAAATATAGTCCAACACAAACAGCCAAGCCACAAACAACAATTATTGATGTAACATAAAAAGCAATTTTCTTGAATAGGCTCAAAGGTGTTAATTTTGCTTTTTCTTCAGCTATTGATGCTTTTTTTGTTTTGCCAGTTTCTTCACTTATTTGTTCAATAATTTTTTCATCATCTAAAACTTGTTGTTTTGTTTCTTTTGCAATAGGCTTTTTATTTTCTTTTTTTGATTTTTTTGTTATTGGTTCATTTTTAATAACGCTTGGAGTAATGATTTCTTTTTTTGCTGTTTGTTCTTTTGGTTTTGGTTGAACCTTTGGTTTTGTTAGTGAATTTGAAACAAATTCAATACTGTTGTTAGAAATAATAAAAGATAGGTAATCTCTTTTTGAATTTGAGTCTACTGTAACTTTTAGGCAAAGACTGTTAAAAGAGTATGTGTATACTTTATCATTGTTGATAAATGTTGTTGTTATGTAATTAATTCCACCATTAGAAGTTTTTTCAAATTTTAAATTTTGTTGATTTTCTGCAAATTCCAAATTCTCTAATAATAAGCGTTTATTATTAGAGTCTTTTGTTTTATTTACATTTTCAATCAATTCTTTAAATTCGACAATTTTCATACTAACATTTTATAATATTTTAATTTTTTTTACAATAGATTTTAGCACAAATTTTAAAAATTAGGTATTATTTTACTTTTTAATTGTGTTCATATAGTTTAGCATTGACAAAATTTAAATTTTTATATAAAATATATAATGTTTAGTAAAGGAGAAAAATATGATACAACAATCTTATGTTATGGTAAAACCTGAATTTGCAAATGACTCAAGAGTTATTAAAGAAGTAAAGAGAAGACTTGAAAATGCAGGAATAAAAATCTTGGAAGAAGGTTTTATTAAATATGATGATAGACGAGCAAAAATGCACTATCATGAACATGTGGGCAAAGGTTTTTACCCAGAACTTGAAGCATATATCACAAGTGATAAAGCTTATGGAATGAAAGTTGAAGGCGAAAATGCAATCACAATAATTCGTGAACTTGCTGGTTCAACAAAAAATCCACAACCAGGGACAATTAGATATGATATTCCAGAAGGATTAGGTCTTGAAAGAAGAATAACTGAAAATGTTGTTCATTCATCAGATAGTGAAGATGCTGCAAGATTTGAACTTAAAATATTTGAAGAACTTTTAAGAGAATCAAAGTTAAATAGCGAAGCAAGTTTATAATATTTGCCTATTGACTAAACTATGGTTGTGTGGTAAGATATTGCCACAAAAGGGAAGAAAATATGAAAGATAATAAAATGATAAGTTTTTTAAATTATTTGCTTGATAGAGATGAATTCGACAAAAGGTCAAACTATATTGAAATAGAAAGATATCTCAATTATAGTTTGGATAGAGATATGCTTTCAAATGAAGAAGCAGAATTTGCAAGTTATATTCTTGGACTTTCAACATTTAGAAAGGGTAGAATTGAAAACTTTAACAAAATTTATGACGAATTTGCTTCAAAGAATAAATACGATTTGGAAAAATAATTTGGCAAAAAAACAACCAATATTTTGGTTGTTTTTTTGTTATGAAATAAAAAAAGTTGCCACAAAGGGCAACAAATTTTTATTGGTTGCGGGAGTTAGATTCGAACTAACGACCTTCGGGTTATGAGCCCGACAAGCTACCTACTGCTCTATCCCGCGATATTAATAACAATAATAGTGTATATCATTATAACGAGTTTGTCAATACTTTTTGTTAAAATAATTTCACTATTAAAATTATATGCAAAAATTACTATTTTATGTTATCATAATATTATGAAAAGAAAATTTTTGATTGAATTACAATATGATGGAAAGAA
>ERZ808252.2079-NODE-2079-length-12940-cov-2.817074_pt1 | contig 12940 bp, 5 predicted proteins | sample MGYA00521242_ERZ808252 | MGnify/ENA primary metagenome ERZ808252 (study PRJEB31516, sample SAMN03275581) | gut metagenome | biome: mammalia-associated habitat; material: feces | host: Papio cynocephalus | place: Kenya | collected 2012-08-07 ...
GCAATAAGTGACATTTTATCACCTTCATTAACATTAATTATAACTGGTGGAATTGGTGCTGATAAAAATGAACCAGGTCCAGTATTGATACTACTGCTAACAATTATGTCATTTTTTCTAATTTGTCCCCACAAATAAGCACTGCCTCCAGGCCAAGCATCAGCAAATACACTACCACTAACACTAATAAGATTAACCCCTTTTGGTATTACTATATAATTATTTTCTTGTTTAAATCCTCCGGATTGATATAGTGCATTTAATGGCACTTTATAACTTGATGAAATATTAACATTATAGTCAATTGTTGCAACGGCATATTTAGGGCTTTTATTATCTAAATAATTTTTTAATATTTCTTTATTATGAACAATCCCAGTTGAATCCAAATAATTATTATCTTTATATTTAAATCTCTTACTCATTTATTTTTATACTAGATTGATACTTTTAAGTATTATATAGCAACTACTTCTATAAAAGATGCATCTGTCCAATTTGAAATTGAGCCCTCTCCAATGGCATAAGTTTCCACAAAAATTTTATCACCCTTTGAAACTGGTATTATTGCAGTTGCAGTAGCACCTCCACCATAGTTTTCTAATGTTGCAAATCTACCTGCATATAGTTTTGCAATATAAATATAACCATCAGTAAAACCATTAAATTGGAATGAAGCCACAACAATAACACATTTAATATAATCACTCATAATTTCTATGTAACCATCATTCAATTTAAAATAATTGTTATAGTCGTTATTGAAATTATTATTTAAATATTTATTAAAGTTTACTTTTGTAGTTGTTTGATTTGGAATACTCTGATTACTTTCCAAACCGCATTTTAAAGTTTTGCCTTTGACACTTAAATAGTTTTTTAAATTTTCGCTATTATGTCTAATACTTGAAGTATCTAAATAATTTTCATTAGATAATTTTATGGTTTTACCCATTAAAATCACCTCTAGTATTTAACCTCCTTTCGGAAGTTAAAAGAAGAGAAGAATTTAAATAACTCTTCCCTCCTTCCTTTTTGGCGAGTAGCCCCTGTCTGTCTGTCTGTCTGTCTGTCTGTCTGTCTGTCTAATTATAAAATTTTCCATTGACACGGTCAATGGATTTTTAAATATTTCCATTTATTTTTTTATGGTTTAATTGCTATTTATATTTTTATTCCATAAACAACTTTTGGATAATTGATATCACTTATTTGTCCGAACCCAGTATGCCCATTTATTCCTCTATAGTAGCAGGGACCCCAATGTATATCATTTCCATCTCTCCAGATTTGTCTAACAATTGTTGCATCCATACTTTGCGGGCTATACCATCCATTCCAAGTTAAATTGAGAGATAAATATTGTGTTGGAACTATTGTTGACATATCACTTGCACAAATTATAAGAAACTTGTACGGGGAAATGTTGACACCTAAATTGCCTTCTTCCCAAGAATTTATATTTTCATTTTCCCATATTTTTTCTATAAAGCTTTCATCTAATACTTTGTTTCCAGCGGTACCTTGATAAAACGCTCCATCAGTAAACGGATAACACGCAGTCTCTTTGTAAGCAATACCAAATTCACCTTCATTCGCTGGATTTTCTTTTGAAACGGAACTAAATATTTTTTTCATCCCCATATCTGAAAGCCTAGTAGGTAGCCAATTTGATGCATCACTTCCAAATTTCATTTGGTTATTTGTTCCATTAAAATCAAACCCATTACCTCTATTTGAAATTGATGAACTATCTAAATAGCAATTATCTTTGAGTTTTATTGATTTACTCATTAAAACCACCTTTTAAGGAGTAACAATAATAACTAAACCATTGTCCTCCTTTCCAAGCGGATTTCCCCGTTCGTTCGTTCGTTCGTTCGTTCGTAGGATTATCTCACTTCGTTCGATTAGCGTCAAGCACTTTAACAAATTCTTTTCCATTTTTTATTTCCTTTCTACCACTCTTCAATTATCTCATATTCAAGCAGTTCAATACCCTTATAATAAACTTTGCCTTTTTCAACACCAATGATATCTTGACCTACATTTAGTGTTTCAATTGGCTTTAAATCAATTAATAAATCACTCACATTTAGTCTTATTTTAAATTCTTTTTCAGAGTCAAATAACTGTGTTACACTATCTTTTGATAAAGTTAAATCAGTAATATAAAATTTATTATTTTGTATCGTCGGTGTAATAGTACCCCCAGTAATCCAAGTATCTGAATTACTTTCTCTATAGTCCCAACTGACAGTTAGTGAATTTGCTTTATCAGTAGAGAAATTACCTTGCCAGAAAATACCCTCAACATCAAGAATTGCCTCGCTTGAAGTTTCTTCCGGTCTTTCAATTTGAAAATTTGTAACTTCTAGTTTTAGATATTCAATGACATCCAAAGCAATTTCTTTACTCGCCGGCAAATTTCTATCATCAGTTACCTCAAATACTGCTTTAGAACCATCTACAAAGTTAGTAAATGTGCCAGTAGTATCATTTACACTATTAGAACCAATTGTAAGCTTTGTGGACTTTATTTTGGCTTCTTTTTTTAGTGTGTAAGTCATATCCATTTTTGGTGTAGATATATATCTTATATATTTTTGATTATTACCAGTAAGTGCAGTACATTTTTCATTAGTATCTTGGCAAGTGTATGTATCGATTGTTGGACTACAATTTACAACATTAAATTCAACATCCTTTGTATCGTAATAAGTAGATGTACCGATTATTGTTCGAATAAAGAATGTTACCTTTCTTGTGGTGCTACCTTTAGTGTTTTCCCTCAAGACTTTTCTTTCAGCATCAGTTAAATTAAATGTATAACTTGTACCCGTTTTATTAATATTTCTATATGCTACATCATCGTTAGCACCGGTAAGAGAAATACAAGCCATAAGTGATTTAACACTATCACCCGCTGGGTTTTCATAGTAAATAGATGGATTTGCCTCATCATTAAATCCACCTGCTGCAGTAAATTTTGCTCTTCTAGGAATTCTTGGTAAGGTTACCGTATCACTTATTGTAGTACTTAATTTTAAATAGCCATTATACAAATAAGAGCTTAATGTTACACTTGCACTACCATCATCGTTATGATAAACATACTGTGGTTGATCTGATTTAGTTTCAGTAATTACTTCATTACCAAAGTACCAAACATCACTGCCTTCAACTGTAGGAGCATAAGAACAAGTAAATTGGTAACCACTACCTCCCGCAGTGCCAGCACTTAATGTAGTTCTCAATCTTGTATAAATTCTAGTTCTATTATTTAAAATATCATAGTTATCTATTTTTGCTTCCAAATAAAAAGTTACAATTTGCCCAGACACTACGGTCCAAGCCCATTTTGTAACGATTTGCCACTCATTATTTAATGTCATACTTTATCCCTCCAAATCCGTTAGATTTTCGATTAACTCTTCAAGATGGTATATTGAAGTTCTCTTCTTACCATTTCGAATAGTTTTCTTAATTTTTAAATAACCGATTTGTGCTGTACCAGTTACAATTAATTTATCAACACCTGAACCATTTTTATTAAAGATAGCATTTAATTCAGTCTTGTTATAGGACCTAATACCATTATTATCAAGTACTGTATTATTATCATCAGTGGATTTGCCTACTTTTAAGCCTGCAGTAGTAAAGTCATAACTCATATCATCAAGTTTTTGCTCTATTTCTTCGATATTACCATCTATTTCTTGCGTTTTAGTAGTTAAATTTGAAACACTGATGTTAACATCATCGATTCGAGTAGTAATTTGTGCAACTTGTTCATTAGTAGTTGTTATTTTTTTATTAGTTTCTTGATAGTTTTCATTTATTTCATTTTTATTATTATTAATCTGGCTTTGCAAATCGCCTAACTTCGGATCAATATCTTCTGTAAATTTATACCAATTATAATCACTAAATGTCGTACTATCATTTTCATTATAATCAGTATATTGTCCAATCCAAGCACTGGGCTTTTCACCAATAGCATAATCATCTGATGCAGGAGTAAAAGTTTCACCATCTTCAGAATATTTGATATGTAAATATGTTGTCTTCCCATCAGCTCCAGAATCTCCGGGAACACCTTGTTCACCTTGTGGACCTTGATTTCCTTTTTCACCCTGAAGTCCTCTATCACCTTTATCACCTGTAAGTTGAGCTTCGGAAGAGTATGTTATACTGTCATCCATATGTACATACTTATCACGAACGAGAATTATTTGACCTTCTTCTCTTGTAGGAAATGTTTCCGACCAATTATCCGTACCTTGTATTTTATATTCTTTAACTGTAGATTTAATTGTAGTGTCAACATTACTTTTTACAGTTTCAATTTCGGTACTAATATTTGATACTGATTGTTTTATTTGCCCGTTTTCAACAGACAAATCACTTAATGTTGTACCTTGTGTTTCAATAGTAGTATTTATTGCACCTATTTTTTCATCATAATCTTTGACAATTTCAGTAATTTCTTTTTTTGTAGAATACTCATTTTTTACATTTAGTTCAATTTCATCTTTAGCCTTTTTAATATCTGAACTTACTTCCGTTTTGGTAGAATATGTTTCATCTATTGTTTCTTTAGTATAGTAATGAGTTTGTAAATAATCTAAAGAAACATCCATATCTCTTTTTACCCAATGTTCTTTATTATATGAATCACTATCTTGAATAGCAAAAACCCAATCGCCTTTAGCAATTGGGTTATCGCTTTCACCAATAGGTAAATCATTATCTGATATTGAATCCTCTATAATCCATAAGTCATCTTTTTTATATGATGATGGCTTGCTTGTATAAATAGATTTTTTGGTATTAATTTGGTCGTAAATAGCCATCGGAACATCAACCTTTAACCATTTATATGTAATTGGATTTGTAGGCATTTTAGAATATCTAAATTGATTATTAGTTGAAGTATCATACCAATAATCTCCAACATGTTTTGCTTTCAATATATCAGTAGACCAGTTTTGTTCTGGATCATCTTCTTGATACCAACTTTCAACTTTATCATCAATTTGTTTTTCGAGTTCTAGTTTATCAACAGAATAAGTATTTTTAATAAAATTATTTATTGAAGTATCATCAGTGGCAATTATTTGCCAATCATTAAAACTAAATTCACCAACCAATTTATCTTTAATACACTTATATAGTTTACCATTATAATTTAATAAACTGCCTTTGTAATATGGCGTTAATGGTGGAGAACTATAACTTTTAGGTAACTTTTTTATTGTCTTATCAACATTATCTTTTTCATCAGATAACTGCTTATCTAAATACCCTTTAGTTATATAATCGTTATCATATTTTGGGTTTCTAATTGTATCCATATTAATCCTTTCCATATAATTCATTCCATATTTTTTCTTTTTCCGACTTTGTAATCTTCAAATTATTAATATAGTTGAACATATAATTTTTATATTCTTTAATACTGTAAGTTGTTGTAGCATTAAATAACAATATTTTTTGTGCTTTAGATAAATTTAAACCATTAATATATTTAAAAATATTTGCCTTCTTTGCTTTAGTTTGTCCAGCATATTCTTCCTTAATCTCTGCAATTTTATTTTTAGCCAAGTAATAATCTGATACCTTTCCGCCAGTTGATGTATAAAAATTAACTTTATTATATGTATTTGACATTTCTATACCTGTAATTTCTTTACGAGCTACATTATAAGAATAATCAACAATGTTTTTTACAATTTCACTTTTTTCAGTATCATTTAGTTTTTGATAATTGTTATTAGAAAGTAAAATTTTCAAATTATCTTCAATAATTTGTCCAGAAACTTTAGAATAATTTGCTCGTTGTTCAGTATTTAAAATTACCTTTTCATTATTTTGATTAATATAATAAGGTGAAACTCTTGGCATTATTGTTTGATCTCCAGTTGCTTTATATAATCTATAAATTTCTTCAGCACTTTCACTAATATTTTTAGTATTCACATTTGATGGATTTAAAAAGACATTAAATACATTACTTCTTCCACCATATTTTTTGATTTCTCTTCCCATTGTATCTACGCTTGCTGATAATGTTTTACTTACACCAGGTAATTTAGCAATTATTTTATTTTTAGCGGTTTTTATTGGACTATCATATTCATAAGTTTGTCTTTGAGTATCATCCACTAAATCTGCAATTTGCTTTGCAAATGTTGGCACAGCCCTTGAAGGAAGTTCTAATATTTCATTAACAATTCCCGATGCTACACCATCATTATCACTCAAAACATCATTAAGACTTGATAAAAATGATTGTTCAAGTAAAATACTACCTGCTGTGTCTAAAGAACCAACTATTGCTTCTGAAAGTGCAGTTTCTTTATTCTTTTTAGAATTTACCACATTTGCTGTAATAGATAATGGAGCAGCAATTGGTTGTGCCCAATCATAGGTAAATGATTTATCACCTATTTTAATTGAATATGAACTGATTCCTAAAGCATTTTTTATAAAATCTCTAGTGTCTTTGTCATCATCACTTTCTCCACTCGTAATACCAGCCTTTGCAAGAGCAATTCCTAATACATATAACATAGTACCAGCAGTTGCTTTTCCAAGTGATTGAACAAATTGATGTTGCATTTTTGCCGTATATTGTCCATTTGATAAAGAATTTTTCAAGTTTATGCCTTTAGTTATAGTACTAACTAGTCCAGCAGGGGAATAATCTACAATGGCTTTAGTCAAATTTGCTGGAGTTTTAGCAAATGGGATTAATACATCACCCAAACCATAACCAGCAACTTTTATTCTATTTAAACCTCTTCGAACATCTAAAACAAATTTTGTATAATTGTTGTTATCATTCCAAGTTCTTTGTAAGGCTTCAGTATGAGCAATATCAATCATTTCTTGTGTTACTTCAGTAGTGTTATTTAAAGTCATTTGGTTTTGTAATGAGTTTTCAAATGCCGCTTCACTAAATACTCTATCTCCTATATCCATAACATAATTTAATAATGCTTCGGTTCTATTTAATGACTTTCCAATAAGATTTTTTTCACTAAAAGACTTTTGATTAGATATTTCAAATCTATTGCCATCCATATCTTTAGTATTAATACCTTTTTTATAATCATTAGTTGCCTCATAAGCACCTTTTTTTATACCTTTTAGCATTGCCTTTATATCAGTAGTTCCCGTTGTTCTTACACCTGTTTTTTTAGCAATAATTTTATCGACTTTACTTGAAATAACATCACTAATTGAGTTTACAGGCATTATTAATGCATTTCCGACAACATTTCTTACTTGAGTTTTTGGATTAAATAACATCGATATTCTCATCCAAGACTTAAGTCTTGAATTTTTATCTGGTGGAAGTTTATCAGTCATCATCTTTTGAATTTCAGCTAATTTAACTTTTTTACTATAACCATCTTCCATATTTTGGACTTCTTTCATAGTATCTACAATAAATTTAACTTCATTAGGTTGCAAATCAAAATCACTTCTATATTTATCAATCCACTCTTTAGTTTTATTTTTAACCATTATATTGTAAGCATCAGTCAATTCACTTTGAGCATATTTTACCATTCCTTCTGGTGTCATTCGTTCCATAATATTAAAGGCTTGAACTGTTTGCCCTGCACTAGTTCCCATTTCTTTCATCTTTTTAGCAACAACTATAGCACTATCATAATCTCCAGCATCGTTATATTGTTTAAGTAAGATCCATCCCTCGGCTACATCTGTAGCAGTAGCAGTTTTCGAATCAATATTAGACCATCTGAAAGTTTCAGAAGCACCGCTTTTATTTAATTTATCAAATGCTTCATTTAAACTTTCTTTATTGGTAATTTGCTTATAGTATTTTATATCATCTCTTGAAAGAATTGCTTTCTTTGTATCATCAGATAACATATTAGTTTTTTCATTTATATTACTCCAATAGTGGCTTTCGCCTTTACCTACTTTAGAATCTTCCACTTTTGGCAATTTTGGTGTCGTTGTAGCATCATTTTTGGTTAGGTTAGATATTTCTATTGGATTTAGTTTTTTCGTTGTATCAACCTTATTTTCAGTAATTAATTGATTATATTTTTTTGTTTGTTCTTTTATTATAGAGTCAATATCTTGAACTGACTTAATATCGGCTGCTTCATAGTATTTAGTATTGCCATTTTCAAATTCTACACCAATTTTACCAAAGGAAGTACCAATTACTTTACCTTTATTGTTATCAACAATAACTTCTTTACCAACATAATTGCTTTTTAGTCTATTAATTTTATTATTGAGTTCATTAGAAGTTAATCCTTTTTCAATAGGAATTAACCAGTCGCCTTGAATTAAATTTCTTTTTTGAGCAGATATTTCCATTGCTCTAGCTTTTATTTTACTATCTCTTTGTTTTCTATCATTAGGATACATTTTTGTATATCGGTCTTTAATATTTTTTAATTCAGTATCTAATTGTTCAAGTTTCTTTTGAGTCTTGTTATCAATGATAACTTTTAAGACATCGTTGGATTTATTACTATTTAAATTTTCACTATACTTTGTACTCGGTTTTGAAACCTCATTATTTTTTAGTACTACATCTTTAAAATAAGTTCTAGTTCCTGTTGGTTTAAAATTTTCTTCTAAAAACGCTTGCCATTTAGAATTATTCTGAGAATATTTTGTAGTTGCTTTTGCATACTGGCCTTCATCTCCATTAATCCAAGCTACACTATCTATAGATGATTTTCTAGAATGGACTTGAGATGGATCACCGCCAGCATAATCCAATGCCTGCTGATATGATGTTGATACGAAAACACCATTTTTAATTGGATATGAACTATATATCGTTACTGTGCCTTTTTTTAAATCTCTTAAAGCATCCTCTTTTGAATAGTCTCCCCAAGTGAAACTGTCTTTATCATTGATTACTTCTTCAAATGTTTTAATATCGCTTGGTTTCCTAATCCATACATAATTTGACTCTTCGGGAGCAGGATTTGTTTCTTGAATAATATCAAATTGTGTTTGTTGCTTAGCAGTAGCATTTTTATAATCTTCATTCACCATTTTAGCATAATTATCTTTAGATTTATATTTATTGATTTTATCTTCGATTTTTTGAGGATTATATTTATAATCTTTCATTAATTCGTTTTTGTCATGATTTACTAAATAATCATAAACATTATCGAATCCTTCATTTAATGCTTTTATTTTTTGATTTGTATAAAAATTTTTATTCCAGTCTTCATCACTTTCGTTTGGATTTAAAGTGTCTTTATATTTTTTTAATTCTTCAAGAGTTTCAGTTATTTTAGACTTGTCTTCATTTTTATATCTATCGTATATTTCAGGCATTAAATATTTTTCAATGTCTTTTTTAAAATTAGATAAATTTTCATCTAAACCTTCATTTACAATATAATTTGATACATCTAGTTCTTTGCTACCATTTAACTTTATTTTAACATCTGCATTATCGTTAAAAATGTCATCAAGTTCTAGTTTTTCAACTGGAATTTTAAATTCTAATTTAGTATTTCCTCTACCATCAGACTGACTTGCATTCTCGGAAGTACTAAAATAAACATAAGGTTCTTTAGCAAACATTTTGCCACTTTGTTTTATCTTTTCAGCATTTTCAGAAGTTGTTTGATGATATAGTGTGACATATCCATTTTTATCTACTATTGCACCCACTGATTTTATTTCTTCTATTAAGTCTTGTGCATCCAATAATTCGTTCCCAAAAATTCTTTGTTCTAAAGAAAAAGAACTATTATCAAGTTCATTTGTATTATTTTCATTTAACTGCATAGAATATTTAGTAGATGTATCACGATTGACTTTAGTATTAGATTGTGGTATATTGTCTATAGAAGTTGGAACCGTTAACGGGCGACTCTTTGAGTTTCCTGTGGTTCCAATTTTTTTTGTGTTTATAGAATGGATATAAAACCTTCCATTTGTTTCTGGAACTTTCCTTATATCCATATTTACCATATATTGCGTTCCATCAACAATTATTGGATGTTCCAAATAATAATACATTGCTGTACTTTTTGCATTATGGTAATTCGTAGTATTTTTTGCTCTTACCTCACCATATTTTATCATTTTTGCAAGTGAATCCATTGTTGCAAGTTTTATTTTTTTATCTTGCAATGATAAATTCTTATAATAATTTGCATTGCCAAATGTTTCATTTATTCCACTTTTCCATATTTCTATTTTTAATCCAGTATCTATATTTTCTATAGGTTTAGATATTTGTTCATTAGATATATAACTATCTTTATAATAATCAAATACTTTTTTCTTAACCTCTTTAAGATTATCATAATTATTAATTTTAAATTTGCCTATGTCATTTATTGATGTATTTATTTCTGCAAAATACCCACCCATTCTTTTGCTAAAATTATTTTTTCCATTTAGATTATTTGTTGCTTGTTGCATAGTTGTATTTCTATAGGCATTTCTCCATTTAGTTTCTAAATCCTGTACAAAGTTTCTATATCTACCTTCGGATGTTAATTTATTTAATAAATGTTTTAATAATTCATATACTTGTTTAATAATATTTTTAGACTCTACAGTATTTTTTGTTTCAAGTGACTGAATAAACTCTTCATTTCCGAATAATTGGCCACATACATCTGCAAATACTTCTTCAGAAGTAAGATTTTTCCCATATTTTGTTTCTATTTCTTTTACTGATTCTGCAAACTTCTCATTTCTACTGGCAAAATCATTTATTAGTTCTATCATTTCCTTGTTTTTTATAGCGTGTGAAACTTCGTGAACCATTAAGAATTCTCCAGCACTTTTAGAATCTGGATTTATTCTTATTTCAACTTCATTATTTGGATTAGTGGTTATTTTTGCATTAACTGATTCACCATTATCATTGGTAATTGTTCTATCAAATAAAATATTATACCCTTTTTCTTTTACGAGTTTAGTAGCAGTATCTATAAGTTGTATTGTTTCTAGACTATTATTGAAATTAGATGTTGAAGCACTTTGATAAAGATTATTTACCTTTGTATCATTTGTAGGCATATATTTAAATGCTGTTTTACTGTCATTAGTTGCATTAATAAGACTATTAGAAATAGAGGTATTTTCAACCACATTGTTATAAATATCACTATTTACTTTATTATCAATGTTAGTATTTTCTTGTACATCGTTATTTATATTACTATCAATATTTGGTTTTTCCTCTTTTACATCAGTATCAACATTTTGTCCATTTATAACATTAACATTATCATTCATTGAATTTCCATTAAATTTTGTTGAACTTTCAATTATTTCAGTATGAACTTTCCCATTTTTATCTTTAACTTTAACTTTATTATAGTAATTTTTATTCATTGAGCCTGATACTGCACCAGTGATTGAGCCAACTATACCAGAATATATTGCATCCGACAATGTATCAAGTGAAAATGTCTCTTTTAATGCTGTTTTGGCATTATTTTTATCCAATAAAGTACTTGATACAAATTTATCAAAAAATTCTTGAACAAATTCTTCATTACCTTCAGAGATTGCACTTGCTATAGCATTCGCTACTCGTGGATGATTAGCAAGTATTTTTTCAGTTAATTTGCTTGATAAATTTGACGAAAGTTCTGAACTTCCCATTCCAAGTAATTTAGATGTACCACCAATAAACTGATCAAGAGCATATTCTAAAGCAACATTTATAGTTGCATATAATAGGGAATCATTTTTATCGTAACCTTCTTCCAATGTTCTATTATATGAGTCAGAAAAAATATCAGTAAAATATGCCGCTGTACCAATTCCTGGTAATCCCGCTGCTGCACCTATTGCATTTACAACTGTAGTAGCGCCGATTTTTCCAAGTTCATAAGTGGCAGAACCATAATATCTACCTAATATAGTGTTATAACTATCTAGAATTTTCTGTTGTTTTCTTTCAGAATAATTCTGCATACTATATTGCTGACCTTGTTCATTCTCTAATTTATATTTTGATGGCAAAATAGAACCCACACCAGAAATAACTGGTCCTAAAATTTTATCAATGAACCCTATGTCATCATTTGCAAGTTTTGCATTTAAGTAATTATCATATGATACAGCGGTTTCTCTATATTTGTCTTTGATATCTTGTTGAACTTTTTTTATTTCTGGTAGCTCACTCGCTTTATTAAGTTCCTCATATACAGGTTTAGCAGTTTCTACTGCTACATTAGTCCCAGCTGTAGGTAATTTTATTGAACTATCATATTTTGGCATATTCATTTGATTATTTAAAATAGGTGTTGTATTTTCTTTATACAAATTTTCTCTTTGACTTCTATATGAATTTAGTTCACTTTCATTTTGTTTATAAATATCTTTTGCTTTTTTATATTGGTAATCTGTATATTTATCTCCAAGTATTCTTGACATTGCACCAGTTAAAGAAGTGCTATCATTATCATCAGTATATCCTTGGTTTGCCATATTTTTTATTCTATTTAGTGCATCATTTAATGAATTTGCCATATTGCCTCCTATTTATATCCATAACTTTGTAATATAAAATTTCTAAAATATTCATATTGTTTACTAGAAACTGGAATCTCATTATTTTTTCCATCATTATTTGCATCATAAGTTTTAAAATCAGTTAAAATTCCTACGTAATCATCTATTGATTTTATTTTGCTAGCGTCATCAATATTATGAGTTTTTGCATAACTTTTTGGATATCCTTCATAATTTTTAAATGATGGAGTTGCTTTACTTTTTAAAATGAATTCTAAGGCTATTTGATCTAATTCATTTGTAGTAATTCCCGGTTTTATAAATTTTTGTAAATGTTTGTGAGTATTACCCACTATTTCCCCAGCAATTTCTAAGTATTTGATTTCTTTTTCATTTTTTATACCTCCGTAATTAAAAAAATTATCTATTCTACATA
>ERZ808252.2084-NODE-2084-length-12917-cov-5.389053_pt1 | contig 12917 bp, 10 predicted proteins | sample MGYA00521242_ERZ808252 | MGnify/ENA primary metagenome ERZ808252 (study PRJEB31516, sample SAMN03275581) | gut metagenome | biome: mammalia-associated habitat; material: feces | host: Papio cynocephalus | place: Kenya | collected 2012-08-07 ...
GAGGGTTCGAATCCCTCTCTCTCCGCCACAAAAACAGGCAATCAGGAGCAGTCCGATTGCCTGTTTTTTTCAAAATTTAAGGTGTATATCGGCAAGAAAAAGGAGAAATTTCGATGAAACGGCTTTCACGCAGGATCGGTCTGCTTCAAATTGCGGGAATCGCGTTTCTCGCGCTTTTGATGTTCCTTCTTCACGGTTGCGCAAAGGTCGAAGCGCCGACTGCTCCCTACACGCCCGAATATTCCCTCTCCTCCTGCGAGGTCACATTGACGGACAAAAGCGGAGAGAATGAAATCGCATTGGACAGAAGCTATGACACGGGGGAATTTATCATTCGGTTTGGAAGCGATGTCACGAATGCCGCGGTATGCGACCGTCTGATTGACAATCTGACCGAGATATATGCCCTCGCCGAAAATGCCGCGCTTCTGCATGAAACGCCAACGCTCATTGTCAGCGACAGCCTGATTTCCGATTTTTGGGAGGATGCCTCCCTCGGCTTCTGTGTTTCCGTCCCGCCGTTCACTCCGAAGGAGGAAGCCCTTGCTTGGCTTCTGACTTCCCAAAACAGGGACTCGGAGCTGCCGTTTGGGGTCTATGCGGGCATTGCCGCCCATTTGTCGGGGTCAAGCCTTGAAAACGGGCTGCTCCTGTCGGGGATTCCGAACAACCTTTGCTATACCGAATTGCAATTTCCGCTCTACGGGAGCGGTACGCCCGAAAAGGGGCGCAGATACGCTTGGCGCTTTTCGGGGCAATTGGTAAGCGACCTTCTCGCAAGCGGAAAGGACTATGCGAACATTTTGGAGATGAGCGGGACCGACCTGAACGCGTTTCTCTCGGACCGATACGGAGTCACCCTGCCGAATTACACCTTTGAGCCCTATTCCAAAAAATTCGAGTACCGCGTCCGACAGGGGTGCTTTACCTATTATATCAATCGGGAATACACCGACCTGATTCTGCCGTCCGATGTGTTTTCCACCTCCTATCCGCAGCTTTCGGACTGGCTGAAGGACAACCGACAGACCACCGATGAAAGCAACCGTCTTTTCCGCATTGGTGATATGTACGACATCACGGTTTATCTGGAGGACGGACTGCTTTCCACAGGCATTTCGGGTGCCGCGTTCGGCAACACCGTCACGCTTTACTCCGTCGGCTCCTTTTCGCATGAATACCTTCACCACATTCTTTACTACCTCGGCAAAAGCGGAAACGCCCGCGAGGTCATTCCCGAATTGCACGCGAACAGCTCCGAATATTCGAGAGCCATGTGGTACTATCTGTTCTCGGGAAACGCCAAGCACTTTCCCTACAATGCGGAGGTCAACGAAAAAGAGACCTATCTGTCCGCCATGGAGCTGTACCGTCAATACAGCGCGGAAGCACCGACTGCCGATAACTTTGATTTTTGGGCATATGCCGACTGCTTCTCCGCGATTCACACCCACAAAGGGGAAACCTTTATCAGCCGCCTGCAATCGGACAGCTTGGCATTTTACACGGCGCGGGTATACGGCGGCAACGCTATTTGGGCATTGAACACCGACACCTCCGTGCTGATTCAAGGCAAAACCTACGCCGAAATTGCGGACGAATGGTACGAATATATCAAAGCCTTTCAGCAGTAACGGCATCGTTCCACTTCAACAGGCAACCGGGCATCCGCTCGGTTGCTTTTTGTTCCGCAGGAATATTTTCCCCGTCTCCGTTCCACACTATGGAAATCCCCTGTTTTCTCTCAGAATTCACAATCTTTTCTTCAATCCCTCTCGGCATCATCACGAATAGCCGATATAATAGTATCGAATACTACATAACACGGCATGATATACCTCGTGATACAGGAGGACAGCAGAAATGAGCAAGCAAAAGAAAGCGATTGTGTGGGGAGATTCCGTTGCGCGCGGCGTGATTTATGACGCGGCGCGCGACCGTTACCGTCTCTCGCCCTGCCCTGCGGCGGAATTGATTGCAGAGGCGCGCGGGATGGAGATTACCAACCGTTCGCGCATGGGCATGACCTCGGCACAGGGGGTGGCGATGGTGGAGCGCGACCTCTCCTCGGGAATGCGCGCGGACTATGCCATTCTGGAGTTCGGCGGGAACGACTGCGATTTTGATTGGCAGGCGGTGAGCGCCTCGCCCGATGACGTCCATCTGCCGCGCACCGATGCGGCGCTTTACCGCGACAATCTCTGCCGCATGATTGACGATGTCCGCGCGGCGGGGATGGAGCCGGTTCTGGTCAACCTGCCGCCGATTGACGGGGAGCATTACCTGCGTTTCATCACGCGCAAGGGGTTATCCGAGAAAAACATTCTGAAGTGGCTCGGCTCTCCCCAGCACATCTACCGCTTTCAGGAGCGCTACTCGATGATTGTCTCCCGTGTTGCGCGGGAATGCAAATGCCGTCTGTTTGACATCCGCTCCGCGTTTCTCGGTGTTTGGGACACGGTCTCCCTCCTCTGCTCCGATGGCATTCACCCGACCGAGGAGGGGCAGCGCCTGATCGGGCAGGCGATTCTGACGGGGTGCTGAAAGGGAAACGCACTATGTTCGCGCCTGTCAATGCCTGCGTTGAAGGTTTTTGAAGAGGCTTGGGGAGACTTTTTGAAAAAAGTCTCCCCAAACGCGTCCCTCTCCGCCTTCTAAATTTATGAATTTTCCGTAACCTTTTCAAAAGGCTCTTGAAAAACAGGGAAAAAGGGTGTAAAATATATACTGGGTGACGATTGGAACGACAAAAATCGTCCCTGATTGACAATGTTTTAACAAAATCAAGATATAAAGGAGAAACAATCATGACAAGCAACAAGCACGTTCTGGATTGGATCCGGTCGATGGCTGACATGGTTCAGCCGAAGGACATCGTTTGGATCGACGGCAGTGAGGAGCAGGCAGAGGGTCTGCGCCGCATCGCCTGCTCGACCGGCGAGCTGATTAAGCTGAACGAGGAGAAGTATCCGAACTGCTACCTGCACCGCACCGCCGTCAACGACGTGGCGCGCGTGGAAGGCAGAACCTTCATCTGCACCCGCAAGAAAGAGGACGCGGGCAACATCAACAACTGGATGGACCCGCAGGAGTGCTATGCGAAGCTGACCAAGCTGTACACGGGCTCCTACAAGGGCAAGACGATGTACGTCATCCCCTACTCCATGGGCATTGTCGGCTCGGAGTTCGGCAAGATTGGCATTGAGCTGACCGACTCGATTTACGTTGTGCTGAATATGCTCATCATGACCCGTGTCGGCAAGAGCGTGATGGATGCGCTCGGCGACAGCGCGGACTTTGTCAAGGGTCTGCACGCAACCGCCGATTGCAGCGAAGAGAACCGTTATATCTGCCACTTCCCCGAGGACAACACCATCTGGTCGGTCAACTCGGCTTACGGCGGAAACGTTCTGCTCGGCAAGAAGTGCTTCGCGCTCCGCATTGCTTCCTACCTCGGCAGAAAAGAGGGCTGGATGGCTGAGCATATGCTGATTCTCGGCATCGAGAATCCGAAGGGTGAGGTCAAGTACGTCACGGCGGCGTTCCCGTCGGCTTGCGGCAAGACCAACCTTGCCATGCTCATTCCGCCGGAGGTCTACCGCAAGAAGGGCTACAAGGCATGGACTGTCGGCGACGACATTGCATGGCTCCGTGTGGGTGAGGACGGCAGACTTTACGCTGTCAACCCCGAGAACGGCTTCTTCGGCGTGGCGCCCGGGACCAACGAGCACTCCAACTACAACGCGCTGATGACCACCAGAAAGAACTGCATCTTCACCAACGTGGGTCACAACCTCGACGACAACACGGTTTGGTGGGAGGGCATGAACGACCAGCCCCCGCACAACGCCATCAACTGGAAGGGCGAGAAGTGGGACTACACGAAGTACGACAAGGCGGACAAGATCAACACGTCCTGCGCGCATCCGAACTCCCGTTTCACGGCAATGGCGACCAACTGCCCCTGCCTGTCCTCCGAGTTCAACAACCCGAAGGGCGTTCCGGTAACCGCGATTATCTTCGGTGGCAGACGCGCCAAGACGGCTCCGCTGGTGTACGAATCCAGAAGCTGGCAGCACGGCGCGTTCGTTGGCTCGATCATGGCTTCCGAGACGACGGCTGCGGCGGCAGGTGCAATCGGTGTGGTTCGCCGCGACCCGATGGCAATGCGTCCGTTCGTGGGCTACGACATGGGCGACTACTTTGCGCACTGGCTGGAGATGGGCAAGCACATTCCGCACGCTCCGAAGATTTTCCACGTCAACTGGTTCCGCACCGATGACGAGGGACACTTCATCTGGCCGGGATTCGGCGACAACATGCGTGTTGTGATGTGGATTCTCGCCCGTTGCGCGGGTGAGGTTGACGCTGTGGAGACCCCGATCGGATACGTTCCGAAGCCCGAGGACATCAACATTGAGGGCTTGGACGGTGTGACGGTTGACACGGTGAAGAATCTGCTGACGATTGACAAGCAGAGCTGGCTTGAGGACGTTGAGAACATCAAGGCGTTCTACAAGCAGGTTGGCGACCGCGTCCCGCAGGAGATGTACGACGAGCTCGCAACGCTTGAGGCGAATTTGAAGAAGTGATTCAGGGAAAGACCTTGGAGGGAGAAGGGACCCCCTTTCGGAGGGGGTCCCTTCTCCCTCCAAACCTCCCTCAACCTCCCCGAACTTCCCCCAAGAACACCCGCCCTTACAGAGCGAAGATTTTGTTTTGCTTTGTTTGAGGGCGGGTGCTCTTGGGGGAAGTTTTTGTCGGTTTGGGAGGTATGGATTTGTTGCAGAGTGCGGCTATCGCGCTCTTTTGAAAGCGGTTTGGGTTTTATAGAGATACGGGGATATGTGCTTTGCGAGAGGAAAGAGCCGCCGACCTTGGAAGGTCGGGCGGCTCTTTTGTTATAGGGGCGGGGCAGGGAAAAGCGGTATCTTTATTTCTTTGCTTTTTTCTCATGTCGGAGCAAGGTGTCTATCACATCGTAAATCCGTTCCCGACCTGCGGGGTCAAGCGCGTTGATTGCTGCGGCTCGGGCGGAGGTGTCCACAAAGGATTCGGCTTGCAGGACATCCGCAAGCAATAGGTCGGCTGATACGTTCAACACATTCGCAATGCGGACAAAGGTTTCCAGCTTCGGAATCTTTTCTCCGCGTTCAATCATTCCGATATAGGTCGGGCTAAGCCCGACTTTTTCGGCAAAGACCTCTTGCTTCCATCCTCTTTCCTCTCTTATGGCTCGAATTCGTTTTCCAATCAACGCGCTATTCATATCGTAACCGCCTTTTGTTATTTTCATCTCCCTTTTAGTATAATACAGATTCTACACTTTTTACAGTAAATATTAGGATTACGGCAATAACTATCTGTTGCAAATTAAGGAAATTTGTGCTATAATCAAAGCATAAATATCGGTTTCAGGAGTAAAACAAATGGTTGTTGCTTTTACAGGCTATCGTCCGGAGAAAATGCCTTTTCATGAAAACAGACGAGATGCGCACTATCTCGCATTTCGAGAGATATTGAATCGAGTTATTATACGATTGATTGAACGGGACTGTACGCAATTCATATCAGGTGTTGCACGCGGCTTTGATACATGGGTGGCGGAAGATATTCTTGCACTGCGGGAAAAGAATCCGAAGCTATCACTGGAATGTGTAATACCGTTTCCCGGGCAGGCTGATCAGTGGAAAAAATCCGACCAAAAACGTCGGTATCGGATTCTGACCTCCGCCGATTTTTCCGTGATTACTTCAAAGCATTACACCGGTACTTGCTTTTTTATCCGAAATCGTTATATGGTAGATAAAGCCGATGTGGTTGGTAGGGAAAGACCTTGGAGGCGCAGGACCCCCTCTTTCGGAGAGGGGGTCCTACCCTCCAAACCTCCCTGACCTCCCGAGAACTTCCCCCAAGAGCACCCGCCCTTACATGGCAAAGATTTGTTTCGCTTTGCTTTGGGCGGGTGCTCCTGGGGGAAGTTTTTGTTTGTTTTGGGAGGTATAGATTTGTTACAAAGTGCGGCTTCGCGCTTGATTTGTGGGATGAAAACATTGTGGTCATGGATTATATATGTAAGTACCGAGATTTTGTCTGTCAGTGGGACTGTATGGACAAATCAAAATGGTCATTCCGATAGTTATTCAAAATCAATAAAATATTATAAAAGACTTGCTTTTCCGGATAAAATCTGCTATACTATAGACAGTTGAAAAGAAAGGATTAAGACTATGGCTGACCAAATGGTATGCCCGATTTGCGGGAAAACGACAAGCTCCTACATGGGGCATTACAGAAAAGACCGTCTTTGCAAAGAACACGCAATGGACCTGAAAGCGGGCAAATTGATTCAATGCGAAAAATGCGGTCAATGGCATTCACCCGATGTTTCCTGCGTTTGCTCTGAAAAGAGCTGCACAGAACTCCCTACCTCCGGATTTAACCGTTGTGTTTGTTGCGGAACAGAAACCACAGGATATGCTTTTTGCCTGAATTGCTTCAAAAAGCACAGCAAATCCGAATTGCTTGGATTATTAAACAATTCACCCGCACATACTTCCAAAAAAGAAGAACCAACCACCATAAAAAGCAACACTCCCGTCAAAAACTCCGACAATCCGAATCGTGTTGTAATCATTGAACCCGACAACAAATCAAAATGTATCATTTGCGGTAGAAAAACCGATGGGCTACTGTTCTGCCCCGCTTGCTATTCCAAATATAAAGATAAAAATTTGTATTTTAAGATTTCAAAATGTACAAGTGTAGAATTGCTGGATTCGGAATACGAATGGAAACTTACCTGTAATGACGGTCATGTTGTAAAAAGCAAGTCCGAACGGGAAATTGACAATTACCTATTTGAGCATCACATTCCCCATGCTTATGAAGCCGAATTAAGCTATGGGCGTGAAAAGAATGAAACCCTGCACCCTGATTTTTATTTACCCGATTACTTAGGAGAAGGAAAAGACGTGTATATTGAACATTGGGGATACGATGAAAACAATATTCAATATACAAAAACCAAAAAATTCAAAATGCCAATCTATCGTGAAAAAGGAATTACACTGGTTTGTCTATATGAAAAATCGGACATTGGCAATATAAGGGCTACACTAAACAGAAAATTAGCCAAAGAAAATATTATTCCCAATCAAATAAACTTTGAAGAGCCATGATATATCCCCCTGCAACCGTAAATGCCGTTGCAGGGGGATTGTTATAGACTTTTGTATAATGTCATCAACTGCTTTGTCATGCTTTCCGCAGTAAAGTAACGACAAAATCGCTCCATCGCGGCGCGACGCATGGAAGCCTCCAGCGCCTTGTCCCCCGCAACCTTGCAGATTGCGTCGGCAAGCGCGGCGGAATTGCCCTGCGGGAAAACGATTCCTGCGGCGCTCTCCCCTATCATCTCCCGATTCCCGCCGTAGTCGCTCACCAGTTCGGGAACCCCCGCGCTCATCGCCTCGGAAACGGCAAGACAGGAGGTCTCGGTCCCGCGCGATGCGTTGACGTGTAACCGCATCAGACGGTAGAGCGGCGCAACGTCCGAGACAAAGCCCGTAAAGCGAACTGTGTCGGAAAGTAGTCCCAACCGTGCGGCAAGGCGCTCCAGTTCCGCGCGGCGGCTCCCCTCCCCGATGATGAGAAACCGAAAGCTTCGGTTCGGCATCCGCTCGATTGCCTGCTTCGCGGCGCGCAGAAAGACGTCATGCCCCTTGCACGGCTCCAACCGCGCGCAAATGCCAACGCAAAAGTCGTCCGCATCAAGCGACAGCTTCCCCCGCCACGCCCGCAGCTCGTCCTCCCCGACCTCGCGCACGGGGTCCGAGCCGTTGAGAATCACCGTAATCGCCCCCGACGGCACCCCCATTGCCACGAGGTCCCGCGCGGCGGCGGAGGCGGTTGCAACGGCGCGGTCGGTCAGCAGGCGGTTTGCAACCTTCGCCGCAAACGGGGTTGCGTTCGCGGCGGCGGGATACGCGCAGTGGCGGGTAAAGACCACGCGCCTGCCCGTCAGCTTCCCCGCAACTCTGGCGGCAACCGCGGCGTTGGTGTGCACGATGTCGGGCTGTTCCTCGCGGATGACGCACATCAGCTCGCACACCGCGCGCGGGGTCAGCTCCTCGCAGGGGTTCTCCAGCTCGCGGACCCTGACGTGCGCGGCAAGCAGGCGTTCCCGCAGGCGGCTCCGAAACGGCAGGGCAACGGTAACGGCAAATTCGCGGCGGTCCAGATGGCGCAATATATTCAAAAGCTGAATCCCCGCGCCGCCGATGTTGCGGTCGGAGATCACATATAGTATCTTCATGGCTCCTTGTTTCCTCCATAGAAAAAAGACCTGTTCCCCTTTAGTATGAACAGGTCTTGCGGATTCCATTCCAGAAGGAGCCGAGGTCACCGAGTGGGTCATAGCCGAGACGGACCATGAAAACATTCCGAAGCACCCCGTAAACCAGCAACAGCACTGCGGCGGCAATCCACTCCCACGCAAGGAAGCGGAACAGCACCGTTCCGCCGCGCAGAAGCCGCACCCACGCGATGATGTAGTGCGCCAGCGCCACGACAGCCAGAAGCGTGACATACGCGTTTGCGTGAAACGCCGCCGCGAAATTCAGCCGCAGAAGCGCCGCCACAGCGCGGGTCCCGCCGCACAGCGGGCAATAAAAGAACAGCCAATCGTGCAGGATACAGCCCGTCATGTTTCGCGGCAGGAGCCCGACCAGATGCCGATAGAGCGGAAACAGCGCGGCACAGGCAAGCGGGATGAGGTGGAACAGCGCAAAGCGCTTTGCCGTTTTGCGGTCGATTTCGTTTTTCAATTCCTTCGCCTCCCCTCCGCGATTTTCTTTATTATAGCACAAAGCGGGGGACTTGAAAAGATTTTTTCGGTAAATTTTTCGGAAATGATTGTATTTTTTCGCAGGATGTGCTATAATGATGGTAGACTGAACGAAAAGGAGTGTTTTTCTATGGATAATCAGTTCAATTTTGAAGGTTCCCCGATGCCGCCCAAGCCCGAAAAGAAAAAGGGGGACGGCTTTGCAACCGCCTCGCTGGTGCTCGGCATTGTCGCGGTGGTGCTGTCCTGCCCCTGCTGTTGCTGTCTCTACCCCATTGCGGGCGTTTGCGCCGTTCTTGCCATCGTGTTCTCGGTGGTCTCCCTGCGGAAGAACGGAAAGAACGGCAAAGCCATTGCGGGTCTGGTTCTCGGCATTGTCGCGCTTCTGATTGTCATCATCGTCATCATTGCCGTGATGACCTCCTCTTCCGATACGCCCGATGGTCCCGATCTCTCCACCGACCAAAAGGTCATCGACTGGATGTATCGTTGGTTGGAAAAGACCGTTGGCAAGGAATTTGCCGACGAGTGGTATCAGGAAATGATGAAGGCGTTGCAGGGCAGTAGCATGGACCCCTTCGACACAGGCGCGTTGGAATAACGAAAAGCAAAAGGAAAGAAGGCTTCCGAAAAGAAGCCTTCTTTTTATTGTTTTTACCGTTTCTTCTTTTTTTCGTACTCACAGCATTCAAAGGGGCAATCGCAGTCCGCGCCGTCACAGCACTCCCCCTCGGACACCACAAACAGTGCAACGAAAAACAACAGGGTTGCGTAAAGCATGGAAGCAATCGACAGAAGGAAGCGCGCCTCCGCGCCGCCGTCCGTCACCTCCCAAAACAGCACCGCGCAGGACAGCAGATTCAGGAGAAGCAGTCCAAGCAAAAGGCTCCGCAGGCAGGCAAGCAGGACAATGGCAACAGCAACCGCCACAAACGGCAACAGGACCGCAAGCACGCGCGACCCCCGTGCCTTTGGTCTGACCGAGACCACAAGTGCATAAAGCACCGCCACGCCGAACGCAAGTCCCGCCGAACAGAGGGCTACGGATAGGCTCGGCAGGAATCCCGACGGCACCATAGACAGCTTCAGATAGATTGCCGCCGCACAGCCGCCCTTCGCCGCGCCGAGGCAGCAGACGGAAAACAGCCACGGGAGCCGCTTCTCCTCCCATTTTGCGTGAAACAGGAAGGACAGCCCGATTCCAACCGCCGTCATTCCCCCGCCGAATATCAGCGATGGCGGAATCCGTCCCACATACCCGCCGAACAACGCGAAGCATAGCGCAAAGGGCACAAGATTTGCCGCAACCGCCACCCAATAAAGCGGCAGTCCTTCTCTTGCCGTGATGGTCTTTTCCCGCTCGTTTTCCACTGTGCCGTCCTCCGAATTCCGATTCTTCCCTTTTATTATATCGCATTCCGCACTGCCTGTCAAGAGCCGTTCCCGATAAATTTGCCGCACCCCCTTGATTTTTCCGCGCGGATATGGTAAAATGGTATCGTAACAAAATTTACAAGGAACAAAGGACAAGCCTATGCCGATACTTTACAACGAATCAACCAAGACCTTCCGTCTGGACGCGAAGGACACGAGCTATGTGTTCCGCATCACCGCGCTCGGCTACCTCGAGCACATCTACTACGGCGCGCACATCAGCGACACCGACCTGCAAAAGCTCTCCGCCATCACGCATCATTCCTCCATCCACGCGCACCCCGAGGTCCCCGTTTCGGACCACTTCAGCCTTGACATCAACCCGATGGAGTACCCCTGTTTCGGTCGTGCCGACTGCCGCGGGACCGCGCTTGCCGTCCGCCGCGCCGACACGGGCACATTGGATACCGACATCACCTACGTCTCCCATCGCATTTACGCGGGAAAGCCCGTGCTTGTGGGTCAGCCCGCCACCTATGCAACCGAGGCGGAAGCCGACACGCTGGAAATCCTCTGCCGCGACAAGGTGAGCGGCGCGGAGGTCACGCTGTTCTATACGGTATTCCGCGACCTCGCCGCCATCACGCGCCGCGCCGCCATCCGAAACACCTCGGCACAGCCGATGGAATTGGAGCGGGCGCTCAGCCTTTGCGTGGACTTTGATGACATCCGCGACACCGATGTGGTCCACCTTTACGGCGGCTGGGCAAGGGAGCGGCAGTTCGAGCGCGTCCCCATGATGCACGGCACGCAGTCGGTGGGCAGTCTGCGCGGCGCATCCTCGCACGTTCACAACCCCTTCCTCGCGCTTTGCGAGCGGACTGCAACCGAGGAGAACGGCACGGTCTGCGGCTTCAGCCTGATCTACACGGGCAACTTCCTCGCGTCGGCGGAAATGGATTCCGATGGCGGCGGGCGCGTCCTCATGGGCATCCACCCCGAGGGCTTCCGCTGGCACCTTGACCCGGGCGAGGTCTTTGAAACGCCCGAGGCGGTCTCGGTGCTCTCTTCCCACGGCTTCGGCGACATGAGCCGCACCTACCACAAGCTCTACGCCAACCATCTGGTGCGCGGCAAGTGGAAAACCGAGCGCCGCCCGATTCTGGTCAACAACTGGGAGGCGACCTACTTCAACTTTGACGAAAAGAAGATTTACGCCCTCGCGGAGGAAGCCTCCAAGCTGGGCATTGAAATGCTGGTGCTGGACGACGGCTGGTTCGGCAAGCGCAACAGCGACAACTGCGGGCTTGGCGACTGGTACGTCAACGAGGACAAGCTGAAGGGCGGGCTTGCCGCGCTGGTGAAGCGGATTCACGGGCTGGGGCTGAAGTTCGGTCTCTGGTTCGAGCCGGAGATGATCTCCCCCGACAGCGATCTCTACCGCGCGCATCCCGACTGGGCATTGCACAGCGAGGGGCGTCCGCTGTCGGTCGGGCGCAGGCAGTATGTGCTTGACATGACCCGCCCCGAGGTACGGGAATACCTGTACGAGCGCATCAGCGCAATCATTGACACCTGCGGCATTGATTACATCAAGTGGGATTTCAACCGCAATCTGACCGAGGTGGGCAGTGTAAGCGTTGGAAAGGACCGTCAGGGCGAGGTCTACCACCGCTACTGTCTCGGGCTGTACGCGCTTTTGGAGCGTCTGCACAACGCCTACCCCGACCTGCTTCTGGAGGGCTGCGCGGGCGGCGGCGGGCGGTTTGACCCCGCATGGCTCTACTATGCGCCGCAGTTCTGGACCAGCGATAACACCGATGCAATCGAGCGGCTGGACATTCAGTACGGCACGTCGATGGTTTACCCGCCTTCGTCGATGAGCGCGCACGTCTCCGCCTGCCCGAACCACCAGCTGAAGCGCACCACGCCGTTTACCACGCGCGGGAACGTTGCGCTGGGCGGCTCCTTCGGCTACGAGCTGGACCTGCTGACCCTCAGCGATGAGGAGAAGGCTTTGATTCGTCAGCAGTGTGCGGACTACCATAAGTACTACGATTTGACGCACTTCGGCGACTACTACCGCCTGATTTCCCCGTGGAAAAATCGGATTGACTGCGCGTGGTGCTTCGTCTCCCCCGACCGCTCCGAGGCGCTTCTGACTCATGTGACCATTCGCGGGACGGTCGAGTCGCGGCGGCGCGTAAAGCTACAGGGCTTAGACCCCGCGAAGCTCTACCGCGTAGAGGAGACGGGCGAGGAATACCACGGCGACACGCTGATGAACTACGGCTACAACATCACCGCCATCCACCAAGACTACGCCTCCACCCGTCTGCATTTTGTCGCAGTCTGAGAGGATGAGGGAAGACCTTGGAGGCGCAGGGGACCCTCTTTCGTAGAGGGTCCCCTACCCTCCAAACCTCCCTGACCCTCCCCGAACTTCCCCCATGTCCCCGCCATTACACGAGCGAAGATTTGTTCCGTTTTTTGCAAATGGCGGGGGCATGGGGGAAGTTTTTGGTTGGCTTGGGAGGTAGGGATTTTTTGCAGGGTGCGGCTATCGCGCTCGTTTGGTGGGCGGGACGCGCGGAACGACACGCGGGTCGTTCCCTACGGATTACGACCCTGCAAAGTGCATAACCCATTATACGTAACCTATCAAAATGTGGTTTGTAGGGAACGACCCATGTGT
>ERZ808252.2085-NODE-2085-length-12917-cov-4.198569_pt1 | contig 12917 bp, 8 predicted proteins | sample MGYA00521242_ERZ808252 | MGnify/ENA primary metagenome ERZ808252 (study PRJEB31516, sample SAMN03275581) | gut metagenome | biome: mammalia-associated habitat; material: feces | host: Papio cynocephalus | place: Kenya | collected 2012-08-07 ...
TCCACACTCCCCTTGCGGGGAGCGACTGAGCTTTCATATGGCACGGGGAAAGTGGTGTATATTTCAATCCACACTCCCCTTGCGGGGAGCGACGCCACGGTTTTGACTTGCTGGTATCGGGATGCTTATTTCAATCCACACTCCCCTTGCGGGGAGCGACTGCGGGACAGGACGGGTTTGAGTATGGACGTGTTAACATTTCAATCCACACTCCCCTTGCGGGGAGCGACTCTTGATAGTTCCCGCACGCCGCGCAGTTCCATGATTTCAATCCACACTCCCCTTGCGGGGAGCGACGCTTTGCCGTCCCCGTCCTCCACATGTCCGTCAAAATTTCAATCCACACTCCCCTTGCGGGGAGCGACCCGACGCGTCCACCATCGACGAGCCAAGCGAAGTATTTCAATCCACACTCCCCTTGCGGGGAGCGACCTCATGCTCACCGACGGCACCGAAAACACTGACCAATTTCAATCCACACTCCCCTTGCGGGGAGCGACTGTCGCAACCACCGCACGGCGACACAAAAGACATAGTATTTCAATCCACACTCCCCTTGCGGGGAGCGACCGATCAGCGCGGCGGCGCGGCTGGATGCGGCCAAATTTCAATCCACACTCCCCTTGCGGGGAGCGACCGAACCGGTTGGGCACGTCGAATCGCAACGCCATATTTCAATCCACACTCCCCTTGCGGGGAGCGACCGCGTCGTCGCGGGGACTGCCGCCCACCAGTTCATTTCAATCCACACTCCCCTTGCGGGGAGCGACGCATCGAATGATGCCGTCATTATCCACCGTGGTATTTCAATCCACACTCCCCTTGCGGGGAGCGACCATATTCCCCAGTCGCCGGAGACGTCGCCTTCTGATTTCAATCCACACTCCCCTTGCGGGGAGCGACCGGAACCTCGGTTTTAACAACACCATGAACCAGCTATTTCAATCCACACTCCCCTTGCGGGGAGCGACTTGGTTGTCCTCTCTTTCGATGTTTCAGTGGATATTTCAATCCACACTCCCCTTGCGGGGAGCGACCCTGCCTTATCAGCAGGTCATCGATAAGGCAAAATTTCAATCCACACTCCCCTTGCGGGGAGCGACCGCTCCCGGAGGACGTGCGCGAACGTCCCCTCATATTTCAATCCACACTCCCCTTGCGGGGAGCGACAAACGACCCCATCGAAAAATACGGCATCACGCTATTTCAATCCACACTCCCCTTGCGGGGAGCGACTTTGCCGTCCCCGTCCTCCACGTGTCCGTCAAAATTTCAATCCACACTCCCCTTGCGGGGAGCGACCGAAAAACACGTCTACATCGCTTTCAAGATTAGGATTTCAATCCACACTCCCCTTGCGGGGAGCGACACCATCGAAACCACACGTACACACATGGCAATGCATTTCAATCCACACTCCCCTTGCGGGGAGCGACCGTCACCCCACGCATACACCATGTCCGACGCGCCATTTCAATCCACACTCCCCTTGCGGGGAGCGACGTTGTCCCGCACGGCAAGAGTCAAGCCATGAGTTATTTCAATCCACACTCCCCTTGCGGGGAGCGACCAGCGGATTTCTCAACGGCCTCAAATCGATGTGATTTCAATCCACACTCCCCTTGCGGGGAGCGACCGCTTGCGCTAAAAACAATTCCGCGAACGACCGATTTCAATCCACACTCCCCTTGCGGGGAGCGACCAGTCAATCCCAATCATCGGACCACCGCCAATCAATTTCAATCCACACTCCCCTTGCGGGGAGCGACGCGAAAGCCGACTGGCCGATAGTCGCCGCGAAGATGATTTCAATCCACACTCCCCTTGCGGGGAGCGACCTGGGCGAGCCGCTCGGCCTGCGGATCCACAAATTTCAATCCACACTCCCCTTGCGGGGAGCGACCCATCGAAACCACACGTACACACATGGCAATGCATTTCAATCCACACTCCCCTTGCGGGGAGCGACAACGCATTGTTTCCAATGTTTGGAAAAAAGTAGATTTCAATCCACACTCCCCTTGCGGGGAGCGACGGTATTCCGCCAAAAGTTGTGAGCGGGATCCGGTATTTCAATCCACACTCCCCTTGCGGGGAGCGACTGGCGATTAGGTAATTGTATTGTGATGCTTGTGCATTTCAATCCACACTCCCCTTGCGGGGAGCGACCTTATCAGCACGACTATTCACCATCTCAAGCAGTATTTCAATCCACACTCCCCTTGCGGGGAGCGACGACCGTCAAAGCCATGTTGGACTACGGGTACAAATTTCAATCCACACTCCCCTTGCGGGGAGCGACCCAGCTGTTCCGGAGGAATCGGCCGATACAGGGTATTTCAATCCACACTCCCCTTGCGGGGAGCGACGTACCCAACGTCGTTTCCGAATCGTTCCTGACGATTTCAATCCACACTCCCCTTGCGGGGAGCGACTCCTCTTCGCCACTCCGCAGGTCATCGCCGCATTATTTCAATCCACACTCCCCTTGCGGGGAGCGACTCGCTTGCGCAGGCCACCGCGTCAGGTGACTATGCATTTCAATCCACACTCCCCTTGCGGGGAGCGACCGGTCAGCCAGGGATGGAAGGCCATCGAACCGAGATTTCAATCCACACTCCCCTTGCGGGGAGCGACTGGCTGAATGGGTGCTTGCGCGACCCACAAAGGCGATTTCAATCCACACTCCCCTTGCGGGGAGCGACTTCAAATGGCGGAACCTACCCCCCTACATTGATATTTCAATCCACACTCCCCTTGCGGGGAGCGACAACACTCCGATCAGCCCATTCGCAAGATTAAAGATTTCAATCCACACTCCCCTTGCGGGGAGCGACATGGTGGCCGTTGGCGAGTTCCCGCATGCCTTTCCAATTTCAATCCACACTCCCCTTGCGGGGAGCGACCCGACGCGCAGGTGCGCAAGGTCCTCGCCGGCCAATTTCAATCCACACTCCCCTTGCGGGGAGCGACAGTCACTCATGGCGATGACGAATTTCACGTATTGATTTCAATCCACACTCCCCTTGCGGGGAGCGACTCTCCCGTTCGGCCCGGTCGATCCATTCCTTGGTATTTCAATCCACACTCCCCTTGCGGGGAGCGACGGGGCGAGACGACGCTGTTCTAAAGCTCCTATATGATTTCAATCCACACTCCCCTTGCGGGGAGCGACGGACGTGCCGAAAAGCTACGAGACGCGTGACTTATTTCAATCCACACTCCCCTTGCGGGGAGCGACCTGGACGTGCCGAAAAGCTACGAGACGCGTGACTTATTTCAATCCACACTCCCCTTGCGGGGAGCGACGCGATTTCTTATTTAATTTGGATCAATCCATTAAATTTCAATCCACACTCCCCTTGCGGGGAGCGACTTACTCCACGTATCCAGTCCCCTACGAGGCAACGATTTCAATCCACACTCCCCTTGCGGGGAGCGACTCTTGCCGCGTGAGGGGATGTCATGATGGATCATGAATTTCAATCCACACTCCCCTTGCGGGGAGCGACAAGTCGAGGCCGCCCTGATGTTCGATGCTGATAATTTCAATCCACACTCCCCTTGCGGGGAGCGACCGCCGCCGATGGCGATTGGCGCGATGGCGACGTTATTTCAATCCACACTCCCCTTGCGGGGAGCGACAGGGCGCCGATATCGGTATGAAACCCCGGTAACATTTCAATCCACACTCCCCTTGCGGGGAGCGACATTCCGTCAAGAATCTCCCCAAGCGACTCATAATCGCTATTTCAATCCACACTCCCCTTGCGGGGAGCGACCCGTCCACGACCCAATGGGCGTGGAGGGTCACGATTTCAATCCACACTCCCCTTGCGGGGAGCGACACGTCAGCGGCTTAGTTGATTCGATTCGCGAATCATTTCAATCCACACTCCCCTTGCGGGGAGCGACCGCGAAAATGAGACATTTCTGACCAAATGCTGATTCAGGAAAAGCTCATCTCCGCTACGATGCATATATTACATCAGTTCCATCATCCAGATAAAGCTGTACACAAAGTATCAAGCTTTATCTGGCAGCACTTTTCAATTATCAGGCAACAAACCGAGATGACACCGGAATTACAACTTTAATTTTCCTATACAGTAAAGTGCGAACCCACCTATCAGCTCATGATCGCTTCATAGTCGCACTGCATGCCATCCTAAATCACACCATCATGATTCCGTCAGCAGGAATATGACGTTGAACGCCTAGATGTTCAATACGTCGTGAATAATTTGTTCCTAAATTGTAATATCGCAAACTATCCGTTTCGATATCGATGATATTCGACAAATCATGTTTAAGCGTGAGATATTCTGCAGAAGTGATGCTGCACTCGAAAACACTATTTTGCACACGCTGTCCATATTTCATACAGCTCTTCGCCACTAATCGCAAACGTCTTCTACCGGCCACCGTTTCGGTATTCACATCGTATGCCACCACAACCAGCATCATTCTCCTTCCCATCAGCACATCAACAATTCCATGGCTTATCACTTCCACATAAATGGCGGATAAGTATCAATGTCCCCACGAATAGATCTTGCCAGCAATAAAGCTTGAACATATGGAACCAGACCCCATGGCATCTTTTCTTCCAAGAATGGGTGAGTAATCATCTCTTGCTTGCGCTTCTGCCAAGCGGCCAACACAGTTTTCCGCCCAATGTCATTAAGGAACACACCCCCATTTTCCCGCTGCTCAAAATCATCGGCTGAAATACTTCCAAGATTGACCAGAGTCAGTGCGAACCGATCAGCAAGGGCCGGACGAAATTCCTCCATCAGATCCAGAGCCAAAGAAGGTCGACCAGGCCGATCTACGTGCAGAAAACCCACATATGGATCAAGCCCGACCCCTTGTAACGCAGCAAGGCAATCCCCTGTAAGCAAAGAATAGGAAAACGATAATAACGCATTCATTCGGTCAAGCGGTGGTCTGCGACTGCGTTGTTCAAAAAAGAAATCATCTTTTGAACGGAGAATCAAATCGTCAAATGCATAGAAATAATCTTTGGCTGCTAAACCTTCCAAACCTCGGATGGAATCAACATCGCCACAGTCGGAAACCTGCTTTAGATATCCGAACAGAGCTTGACTTTGCCTATTGAGCCTTTCAACATTGACACGTAAGTTATGATCACGTTTGGTACGTTCCAACACCCAACGACTGTTGAAAATCTTTCCAACGACAAAAGAACGAGCAAATCTAGCTGCGGAATCCGCATCATCGGCAAAACGATACTGAGAACGCCGCAGTAACACATTACGATTATTCTCACCAAGAATCGAGCAAAGATATCTGCCTCTCGGCGTATAAAAGGACAATCCCGTGCCAGTCTGCGCACATTTACCCATTAACGCAGGAGATGCACCTTTGTAGGAGAAGCTTAGAATCTGTTCCAATGAGCGTAATGGAATCTTGGCCAATGCTGTTTTATCACGTTGCACGACAACATTGTCGTTCTCCAGTGAGAGATAAGCGTCTTCGCTGGTAACGAATAAGGTGTTTAGCAATTGCTTCATAACGTTTCCTCATTCACGTAAGCATATATGTATTGTTCAGCTGATTTTGCTTTTAACAGTTCCGGCAGGCAAATTTCTTTCAACGAACATGCATTGCATGCCTTCCGTGGTTTTACGCGAGGAGTATATCCTCTCGAAAACAACTGATGCATTTCTTGAACCATAGCGCCCACTGTGCTGCGAAGTTCCTCTGTTAGCTCTACTCGTTCACGCCGCCGTGTCCGCTGATAGAACAAAGCTCCTTCATTAATCTCGCATGAGAGCATTTCCTCCAGGCACATGGCTTCAGCGCACAGTTGCAGACGGTCAGCATCCACAGTTTTAGATTGCCCATGCTTGTATTCGATAGGATATGCGCTCCATGTCCCAGCCCGACCTTGCAAAGAGACACCATCATCCGACTGGTGGAACTCCACAACATCACATGCACCTGTAATACCGAGATGACGTGAGAACACACGTAGATCTCGCATAATAAGAGTGTCACCGCGCGATTCAGACTGATCATAATCATGCGCACGCTCGTGCTCAAGATGACCAGCAGTGGTGAGATAGTTTTCCCGCCACTGTTGTTCAATGTGAATCAACGCCCACTGGCGTCTACAGAACGCAAAGTGCTGGAGGCCAGACAGGGCCAGCCAGTCCTCTTCTGGATATTCTGATTGCGACTGCATATAATTCCTTCCGCAAACATTTTTTGCACCTGGATTTCAGGCATGCGCGAGATGGGTCGGAGATTGCAGAACGGCAATCTCCGACCTGTGCAGAGAAGGATTACAATGTATGGTCAACCATCTCGTTTACGCTGACGGAATCCGGAATAACTTCACGGTTCATCTGGATTTCATAATCGCTAAAGTTACGGGCAGCATCTACTCCATCACGCTTATGCACGTCGATGCTGTCAAACAGCTTCCACGACGGAGCGTCACCAAGTGCACTGCTGTGTTTGAACACATATAGCTTGCGAACCGCCATATTGCCGCGAGCCGCAGAACGATCAAACTCAAACATATTCAAAATCGCATGCCACAGCATGTCAAGATCTTCATCGCAGAAACCTGTGACATTCTGTGCGAGTTTAGCGGAAATATAGCCGTTCATGCGATAAAGACCGTAGGGGATGATGAATTTGTTGCCCATGGTGTTATTCTTATCAGCAGCATCCGCTTCCGTAGTAACCGCAATACGCGTAAGAGATATTTCTTGAACGCTGACCGGATCAATAGAACGAGCAAACCCAAGCTGCACCGGACCTCGCACCTGGCCGCATGACAGACTGCCTTTGACAAAGGTAGTCATTACCGCACCAAATGTTCGGATATCAAAGAACTGGCTGCACATATAATCTCGTAGACGCAGATCTAATGTGGGGTCATTCTTCTTCAGTGACTTGATCTCTTTAGCGAAATCTTTATCCTCTGGTCTGGCATCGATATGCTCTGCTTCCAATGCTTCGCTGTCCAGCCGATTGAGCGTCCGCCTGTTCTGGATATAGATTCGCCAAGGAGTTTGCTCCCCCATCGCCGTTTGCACATAATCACGAATCTTGCGTTTGATGCAAACATCTGTTACCAGGCCATTACCAGTTTCAATATCGACTCGAGGCATGTTGCCGGAATCCGGATCACCATTAGGATTACCGTCCTTCACATCAAAAAGAATAGTGAAATCATAACGATTCTCGATAGGCTTACGGTCAGTCATTGTTTTCTCCTTGCTCATTATCTTCATTGTTCTTGTTAGTCTTGTTAAATCGCTTTTGATTCTCGAAGTAATATCCAAGCTGGAATGCACCACGTTCTTCAAGCGAGAGACGCGAAGGATAATGGTCTCCTATTTTTTGGGTCAATGTACCGAGAGCTTTGTCCAGCTTGATTTTGAGTCCTTCTGATTTCCAAGCTTTCCGCATATGCTTCGCTGCGAGATCCCCCAGAATCGGAAAGATACGAGCTGGTGTCGTAGATGCGCTTGTGAAATATTTATCTTTAATGGTCGTGTTGATATTAGGAATGGCCCCCAATTGAATTTGCTCGTAGATGGAGAATATACGACCAAGCACATACGGCAAGTATTCGCTTTCTTCATTGATGTCCATCTGTAGCACCTCCTTGAATTGTTCATTAGTTGTTTTGCGTAAGTAATATGCTTTAATAATTGCGGCTTTGTCTGACGAAACATCGCGTTCAGCGATAATGCGGCGCTCCACTGCGTTAATCAAGGTCACTGGATATGGCGTGCCATTCAGTATCGACTTCATCACAGCACCAGCCATCTCCGATGACACTTTTGCGTTTTTATTTTGCACCCTGATGGTCTGATTCAATAACCGCCACGTCGGCAAAAAAGTCGTTGCGTCATAGCTAGGACGTCGAATCTCGGTATCTTGATAGTGTTGATCAATATTACGAGCGAACGCTCCGAACGTGTTAGTCAAATAGAATCTGACTGACAACCGGGCCGCGTTGGGAGACAATGCAAGAACATGGAATTGTTCATCTGGATTAAGATGGATTCCCTCATAATCATATGGCCGCCCATGTGTCAACGCATGAGTAGCGTCCTTAATCGTCTTTTCGCTTAGTTTCCCACTCGCTCCATTACCTAGATACCGATTAAACATATCGGCATATCCCATGCTGCCGCAGCGTGCCCAAGAGATGACAGTATCGTCACCAATGCGTTGGACCCGATCTTTATCTGCAAGCAATGTGTTCAATGCCGTTGTATATTCATATGCTTCTCGCTTGCTCATTGGAGCATTCTCATTTTGCTCGGCACCATGTGAACAGAATGCTGAAGCATTGAATGATATCAATGACGCGCCAGCTGGTTGAGCTCCTGCAACACCCTTAATCTTAGGATGGATTTTTTCCGGAACAACTTGTTTTCCGGAGACCAAGCTGGAAACCAGCGTAGTCTCATCATCATTTCCAGCCTGACTATAATAAGTGTTCCAAGCATCTTGTACACTGGGAAAATCCCCGACAAATGTCACTCGCGATCCGTCATCGTATTGCAAAGCAAAATTCATCTTTAGAGATGGCTCCCATGCCTCATTTCCCATAAGCTTCTGCGCAGTCTCCCATTGAGGACCTCGTGAGAAAAATGCACGCACAGCCGAAGCGACCGGTTCATCTATTCCTTTCAATATGCGCTGATGTAATTCCGCACATGCTTGAAATGCTTTCAACGCACGTTCAGCTTTCTTACCAACGCCATAGCCAAGCATGTACGCGACAGTGTCACAGAGGAAGTTTGCCGCAATACCCGACGATCGAGGGAAACGAGCCGGCACTGGAATAATATGCTTGGGCTTCTTCCCACTAAAGTCCCCTAAAGGATGAACCGCAACCAGTACACCATCATGGTTGAATGCCAATCCATACGGAACGTTGACATTGTCATACCCATAGGGCGGAACTTTGTTCTGAGCAACCAAAGCGTCATATTCATTGCAGAGATCACCGATAATCATGATTTGACCTCCACGGATTTGACGTCCATCACACCATCATTCAGTTCAGCGCGGAAAAATAGCGGAATAGGATGAGCCGGATTGCAGTAGTCAAAATCGTAGAACATGTAGCCCAGATCCCTGTGTCCCTGCTCGAACCCGGTAGGATCGTCATCCTCTTCCCACAGCCGAAACTCAGCCGGAAATTCTCGTGTGCCAAAATAAGGATGATGGAAGCATTGTCCTTTAGACGCACGTCGAATAAACATATTCTGGAATTTCTCAGCCGAATCCGTTGGCGCCATCTTTGACCGATTAAGTTCAAAATGCGCATCTATTACATAGCGAACATCACGCAAGATGATAGCTGCCCGTTGCTGGATAGATTCAGCCGCATAAATAGCGTCACCATCTCCACGCCCCTCCGCCATTGTTCGTATTTTGCTGGCATTAATGACGCTGTCAACCTCATTGCGACGAATGTTGTCAAATCGAATAGGATTGAGCACATAAATCTTATCGATCCGCCAGCGCATACCAGGATGCCAAAGAATAGCTTCTAGGATTCCACGCGCCGCCGATGGTGTCATGACATCATAGGTAACACGTTCCGTCTTAAATTCGCTTCGCGTAAAAAGCGCATTGTCTCCCCATACTTCTAAACGTATTGGCATTTTCCTCCTTCCGTTGAAGCAATAGCTACGAAGGAACACCTCCGTTGCCGTCAGCTCTAATCATACGTCGTGCTTTGGATAAAAGCAAACAAGAAAAAGAATATATCTATATGTGTCAAATGTTATCATGGCAAAGGCGCTGTGAAAATCGCCAAAATAGGTACCGCATACTTTGCATGCCTTTTACTTAGTCGCTCTCTCCAAGAGAGCGTGGATTGAAATTTGTTAGCCTTTATCCAAATAGGGCAATATTTGTGTGTCTAGTCATGTATATGGCTAGACACACAAAATCATTTACACAAAAATACCGTCTGTGGCTATATCTTCTAACATCAACCCCAGACGTGACGAATATAGGTTCAAGTCCCGAAGAATGAAACAATTTTCCTCAGCGCTCTTCCCCTGACCAATCGTCAAAACAGCCCCTGCCGACTGCAGCCTTTCAAGATGCTGAGGCCATACATTGACAGCATATTTACCCAGTCTTCGAAACAACGTGCGGTCAATCTCGCCGTGTTCCAACTGTTCACACAGTTGTGCGCTCTCATCAGATAACGGAATGTACACCGGCACAGTTGGCGTATCAATGAGTCTGAAACGCTCGGCAATAGTGGCAAAGGGCATTTGTTCCTCAAATGCGTGCAATGGCAAGATGCGATGTTTGTCAAGCGCATCATTGCTAGAAGTACCACCATTTCTTAGATACAGCACCTCTTTGAAATATGCACGAATCGCCTCATCCGTATTCAAATCAACTTGACTATTTGCCGTCTCACGGAATGCCGCAATGTTCTGTCGAAGAAACGGAGCACAACCACCTTCCGTAGAGAATATGTAGACCATACTTTCTGATGCAGAATGACGGCTTTCACGATTGCAGCGTCCAGCCGTCTGAATGATGGAGTCCAATCCAGCTTCTTCTCGATATGCTGCAGGAAAATCAATGTCTACACCGGCTTCAATCAACGAAGTGGATACCACACGACATGTTTTTCCTGCACCAAGACGATCACGAATTTTGCTAAGCAATTGTTGACGATCGGCCGCACATTGCAATGTGGTCAGGCAAAAACTGCCTTCACTGTCATTTTCCGCAAGACGTTCATAGAGGTATTGAGCCTTTTTACGCGTGTTCACTACACATAGAACCTGATTATGATCGTTCAAACGTTCTGCAAGTACATCTAAAGCAATATCACCAATACGTTCAATAGTTACACGACGAAAGGAATTACGGTCATCTTTTGTGAATGGCGATATCTCCCGAGCTTGGGCATGCTCACTGTTAAAAGACTCATTGAGCAACGGCTGCAGTTCTGGTTGCGTGGCAGTACATAATACTGCTGTAGAACCATATCGTTCCACAAGTTCGGCAATCGCTCGTATGCATGGACGCAGATAAGGCACAGGCAATGTTTGCGCTTCATCAAAAACAATGACGGAATTAGCTATATTATGCAGCTTACGACATCGTGATGTTTTGTTTGAATACAGACTTTCGAAGAATTGCACCGCAGTAGTGACCACTATTGGCGCATTCCAGTTTTCCGCGGCAAGCGCACGCTTAAGATCCGTCTCATCCATGTCGGACTCATCTTTGAGCTGATACGGAGCTTCAGAGTAATGAGGCAATACTGCATCTGTCCCGAAGATTGCCTCAAACTGATTGACGGTCTGGTCAATAATTGATGTGTAAGGAATCACGTAGATAACACGATGCAAGTTATTTGCATGCGCATGTTCGAGAGCAAAAGCAATCGAAGAGATGGTCTTGCCGCTACCAGTAGGAGCAGTAAGCGTGTACAGACCAGTACCATATGATGCGTCTTGTCCACAGGCAAGGCACTGTGCAAGCAATTCGCACCGTTTAATATCAAGCGGTTTTTTATTAGGTTTACCTAAAAACTGATTCGCCTTGTTTTCGATGATATCGGTCAACTGTTTAATTCGAATCCAATCCTCGGCATCACACTCTGAGGCTACCATCAACGACGCTTTACGCAGCACGTCCCACTCGGGCGCTTGCTCATTTGCCAACGCGTCTGGCCCAAGGCACTCTTTCAGAGATTCAAGCAAATGATGTTCCGCACGATTTTCACGATTTGAAGTGAAAAACTCTGCGTCTAGTCGGTCTCCATCTACCAAGGCAGAGAACAGCATACGAGTCAACATCATGTCAGAATAAAATGACTGTTCCCCAGACTGTCCATTCGTTACTGTGGGGCTCGATGGTCTTGTTCCTTTCTCAAACGCTGACTGTGGAATATTCAGCTGTTGTTCCCAAGCCTTGGATAAAGCAAGTGGACCGCAACTACCTGCCGAAAAAGCCCTATTCATACGCCCGCTATATGTTGTCCCCTCCAGCTCACCTTGACTGCCGAGATCAGGCAACCCCGCATGATGACCAGCTACAGCCATTGAAGCTAGAGGACATCTATGCTGCACCAACAGCATCGCACCAGCTGTTGAGTGATCCACGAGTCCGGAATGATCAGGGTCTTGGATTCTTCGTTGAAAAGCTTCCGAATATTTGCCTAAATCGTGGACCAAACCGGCTAGTAATCCATCATCAAGATGACCGAAAACTTGCGCAAAGCCTCCGGCTAGACTACCAGTCATAGATAGATGTTCTACACAAGTCTCATACCCATGATCGCTAGTTCTCGCATAGAATGTCATGCTCCTCATTGCCCCTTCGCCAATTAGAGTCATTGTTGCAATCAATCATACTGCATAATCCGAGGGACGCTGAACAGCAAAATCCTTCAAATAACACGTGCAATCAGATTGTCAATATACGAAAGACATGCTGCACTTCACAGCTGTTCGCAGGATATGTTAAGACCAACTAACCGTCCCGCTCACCCTCTCCGCAACCCAGCCGCGTAATTGTCAAGCACGTCGAGAACGCCACGGTGCTCATATACGACGCTGCGCTGCCTTCCCGTGCGCGCAACCACAACCCCGCGTTCGCTCAAGGTCTTGATCGCACGCTCTGCTTGTGATTTGGAAAGTCCCACTGTTTTCTGCAGGTATCTCGTGTTGATGATCGGCTGCGCAATCAGATTCGGCAGCACCCGCCAAACGGCGGCATCGGAACGGACCCCTCGCAAATTCGAACGCGCTTCGTCCAGTTGCTCACATAAATCATCGATGAGTTTTCTACCGCTCGTCGCGGCGAATCGGCACGCCTGGGCGAAACGCTGCACAATCGGAGCAGCATTGCCTTCACGAAAGGCCGTCAATGCC
>ERZ808252.2086-NODE-2086-length-12908-cov-20.845561_pt1 | contig 12908 bp, 9 predicted proteins | sample MGYA00521242_ERZ808252 | MGnify/ENA primary metagenome ERZ808252 (study PRJEB31516, sample SAMN03275581) | gut metagenome | biome: mammalia-associated habitat; material: feces | host: Papio cynocephalus | place: Kenya | collected 2012-08-07 ...
GCCTGTGCAGCCACCCGCTTCTCCTCCTCGGGGTCTGTCGCGTCCCCGACTTCCCTTATTGCATCGGGAGACACCATCTCCATTGCGCCGTCCTCATCACACACCACTATGCTGCCCCGCGTGTCCTTGGGGTCTATAACAACACCGCCGTCCTCGTCAAACTCCACGTTGCCGCCAAGTATGAATACGGAGCGTTCCGTGCCGTCTGCCTTGGGCTGTTTCATAACGGCGGGATGCACCATGCCGTCCTTGCCGGTGCGCCTGTCAACAGCGGCATCGCTTTCCGCAACCCTGCTGTCTATGTCATCGCGCACCCTCTCCAACGCCCCGTCATACGCTGCCTTGGCATTCAGATAGTCAAAGTAAGGTTGTATCTCCTCTTCTGTGAATGCGGGCGTGCCGTCCTCATTCCTCGCGCCGAGCATCATATCGATATGCGTCCTTACATCCGTCTCGTCGGGATTTACACCGCCCGCCTCAACCTTTCGACGTGCCTCCTCATAGCGTGCCTTTATTCCGTGCATATCCTTGGCATCCGTCGTCTCGTAGCCTCCCGAATACGCAACATCGCCGGCATCCGCGCCGCCGTCCCCCTGTGCATCCTCTACCGTGGTGGCTATGTTGTAACCCCTGTAAACCAAAAGCCGCTTTGCATAGTTAAGTATCTCCTCTCTTTCTTGGTTGGTTTTCACCGCTCTTAGTGCCTTGCCGATAACAGTACCCATGTCGGCGTTGTCGGCGTTGTCAAGCTCATCTTTAATTGGCTGCCACACTTCTTCCGTCATCCTGTATCGGGCTGTAACATCCGCCCTATCCAATAGGTGCTTGGCACGGTACTGCCCCGCCATGCGTCCGCCATACTGTGCCGTGCTTATGCCGCCGAACACTGCGCCGGTAGTTCCCATGCTTATGGCAAGACCCGCCCACAGCTTCCAACGCTGCTCGCCGTCTGCCACGTCCTCCCAGTCGGTCTGCCCCGTCTGAAACGCGGCGTTCGCTATATTGTTCAATTCTTCTTCAAGCCCCTCAAAGGGAAGCGTTTGTATGTGCGCGTGTTTGAACATCCTCGCGCCGCCCTCGGTTATGAAGTCGGCAGCCTTGCCGACCCCTGTCTTGCCGAAACGCTCCAGCCACGCCTCCGCGCCGCTCTTTATGCCGTTGTAGTAACGTACAAGGCGGTTGCCGTCCTTCGAGGGAGCAAACAACCTGTCTATCGACATCCCGAGCTTTGTCTTGGCTAATGACGACTTACCCGCTTTCCACAAATGCTCCATGTGTTCGCCCGCCATTTCCGTGCTGTATTCAAATGCGTTGGATAACAATGCCGTAACAAAAGCGTGCGCAGCGTCATCCCCTCCGGTGTAATAATACCTGCCGTTCTCGTCCTGCTCCAAATTCCCCGCTTTGTTCTCCGCAGCCTGTTTCAACGTTGCCGGCAAACCCACAGTGGACGCGCCCGTAAGCCCCACCGTCATGTCCTCCGCAACTGCCCCGAGCGCACGCTTGGAGTACTTGCCCAAAGCGGAAACAACGCTTTTCTTCGCTGCCTGTCCCGCCGCCGTCTTAACAGCTCCGCGCATGCCGGCACGTACAAGGGTTTGTATGCCGCGTATAACCTTGCCGCCAAACATGAACGGAAGCATATATACCGCGCTGTTGCCGGTTAACTGCCCGAATTCCTTGGCAAGACCGCCGCTTTCGGCGGCAAGGGCTTGCTCTTTATCTTTCTTGCTTTGCGACTCCAAAAACAGCTGACGCGCCTCGTCGGTGTCTTTGTTTATACCTCGCGCCGCTCCTGCCGCCCTGTCCGTTGCCCATGTCGTCGGTATGTCTGCACCCAGTAGAGTCTCCAAACCGCTCTGTATGCCTCTGTATGTCTGCCACCAATAATCATCATTGCCGCCATATCTTCGGTCTTTAAGACTACGGAGGCGTAATTCCTCTTGTCTCCTTGCCGCCGAAAGGGCGTTGTATTCCTCATCCGTGTTGGCGGCCATATTCATGGCGAGGCCGAGAGCGCCGCCCTGAGGTATGCCGAGTTCCTTGCGGCGTGCCTCCATTTTCGCGTCTATCTCCTTTAAGCGGTTTTCGGCATCGGCTATCTCCGCGTCCTTGCCCTCCGTGGTGGTAAGACGTTCCTCCTCGGCTTCCTCCGCGTCCCTTTCTTTTTGTTGGTCTATCTCTCTCTGCCTTATGTCCCTGTCGGCACGCACCGCACCGGCATCAGAGGTTATGCCAACCCTGCCCGTTATCTTGCCGTTCTCGTCCCTCTCTATTAAAGGAACGGCGGCGCGGAAAGATGCAACACCCTTTTCATAGTCCTCCGGGGTTTCCATGCCGAACTGCTCCGCACCGTCCCCGAATACGGAACGCGGCTTCATGCCGGTTGCAGCCTCATAATCCGCCATGTCTTTTCTTTGCGCCATATACGACCTCTGCTCCTCCGTAACAGGCGCATTAAGGTCGAGCAACGGCTTCTTAGCCTCTTCCTCTCTCATTCGGCGGGCTGCAACATCTGCAAGCTTTTTCTTTCCTGCCGCCGCCTTTTTGGCATCCTTGCTTCTCATGTCGCGCAACGCCTCCATACCCTCGTTGGCATCCCGCACTTTTTTCATGGGTTCTTCCATGTCGAGCGTTCCGAATCCCTCGGGCAGACGCAGCGGATGTTTCTCCATGGGGACTGCGGGGCGCGGCTTGGGAGCGGGTGGTGTACGCCGAATCGGCGTGTCCGCCTGTAGCTTACTCATGAACTCGCCATAGTCCTTGCCTATCTGTGCTCCGTTTTCTGTTAGCAAGTCATACACTTTCTTTCGGTTCTCATAGTGGTTATTGCCACAAAACCCCTTCGCGAACGTATTGTAATCTTGGGTGTACCCGCCGTTTCTCAAAGTGCCCCATAATTTTTTTAGTTTCCCGGTATCTATTGCCATAATGTGTCCTTGTTAGAATTTTAAATTTCCTGCCCAATCGGCTTTTTTCTTATGAGCGTTCATTTCAGCCCTCCTCGCTTCCGCCGCTCTTTCGGTGGAACTTTTGCTTTTTACGGTTGTTTGCTTCTGGGTAACCACTTTTTTCGTTTCCCCGGTTTTCTTATCTTTAATAGGTATGTAGGTCTCGCTTTCGGCTTTATTGTCAGAGCCATAATAAACTGTGTTCCAATAGTCATACATTGACTTGTTCGGTACGGCAAACGGTTTCCTGCCCGAGCTTTTCGGTGGGTACACTATGTATTTCCCGCCGCCCGAGCCGCCACTCTTGCCGCCGCTCTTGGATGCTCTTATCCTGTTCGACTGCGCGTTTTGGGCGGAAACCGCCTCCATATTCCGGTTATGCTTCCTTGTCTCCTCCAATTTGTCTTTCCCGAGTTGAAGCATGTCGTCCTTATACTTTTGGTCGGCATCATCTTTTGCAGCCTGTCTTTTCAGTTTGGCTGCTTCCGCCTCCCGCGCCGCCTTTTCCTTGGCAAAGTACAATTTCCACCTCTTCCTGTCATTCTCCGCCTCGTCATCAAGCCTCCGCGCCCTCTCCATGCCGGCGGCATACTCCTTATCCTTTACTTCAGCCTCCTTGCGCAACTTTTCCCATCGGTCGTAAGTCTCGTCCGATATACTCTTCTTGGGCGCTTTGTACATGTCCGGCGCTCCCTTGGTCGTGTAGTATAGGTTCGCTATAGACGAAAGGGCGTTGAGCCCGTCCCCTATGCTCGCGAAAAGTTTCTCGCGCTTTTCTTTCTTGCGCCTTTTTTCCAATTCCTCCTGCGTCGGCTTCTGGTTGAGTAGCCCGTACAGCTTCTGGTACGACATCACAGGCTGCGCGTCCGCGTGTATGTCCTTCGCTTCGGCGGCAAGCCTCTCCTCCGTGTCAGCCTTTGTCTCGCCCGGTGCCGCGCCTTGTTCAGCAAGCTGCGGCGCGGGCTGCTGTCGCTGTTGCGGCGTTTGCTGTTCCTGCCCCCTGCCTTTCCCCTCGCCCGGGTTGCCGAGCAGTATCAGGTCCTTCGTGCTTCCCATAATCAGAATGCTTTTGCCATTTTGCCTCCCGCGTCAGCCACGCCCTGCACGGCTTTCGCTATCTCACCCGCCTTCTTTATCTCCAAGTCGTTGAGGCTGTCGTCCAGGCTGTCCCTTGTCTTCATGTACTGCTGCTCCACCGCGTCCTTGCGCGATGCGGCGTTTGCCGCCATGCTTGCCATTGTCGAGGACAGGGCGGTGCTGTTCGCCTCACGCGCCGCTGCCGCCGAAGCCTCCGTGCCGCCCATCACGGCCTGCGCACCCGCACTCTGCTTGTTGCGGTTACGAATACGCTCGTCCGTCATGGTAAGAACCCTCTGCGCATCGGCACGCTGCAACGCGTCCTCATTGTATCTCCTATCATACCATGCCTTGTTCGCCTCCTTACGCTGCTCCAAGTTTTTCTTAACTTTTTTCATTGCTTTTGAAGCTTGTATTCCCCCGAATATTGACGCGGCGGCACCGAGACCGGCACCTACTATCGAACCTACCATTGCCATAATCTGTTGATTTGTTGTAAAAACATATATTTCACGCCCAAAGATAAGGCATTACCTTTGCGGCATACGTTTAAGTTTTTACACACCTATGGCAATCGGGAAAAAAACGGGAGGGAGACAGAAAGGCACGCCCAACAGGATAACGGCGCTCGCAAGGGAGATGATGCAGAAATGGCTCGAGATGCACGGCAGCGTACCCAAGGGCGAAACTCTCCCTATAATAATGCAGGATTTCGCACAGCTTGACCCGAGAGACAGGGTCAGGGTGTCCGCCGAGTTCATAAGGATAATAATGCCCAAGACCGTGAGCATAGACGACACGGAGGGGCAGACAACTCTCGAAGAGAAGCTTGCCGCCCTTTCCGTGGAGGACGGACAATAATACGTCAACAACAATAAATGCCGACAATCTAAGTGAAAATGACCTTAGAGAGGTCGGAGCGTTCAAAGTTTTGAATTACATGAAAATGTAAAATAAGCTGTGTCAAACTGCCTTTATTGCATCCCGGCACGGTTTGTCTTACACTCTCTTCTTGCTTATATTACATTACAGGTATTGGGATATAATGTGGTTATTGCTAATGTACCGCACAAGCAATATAATTTCTCCTTTTACTTTGTACTTGCTGAAAAACACATACCATTGAGTGTTTCTATTCTTTCTGAAAGAGGCATACCTCATTCCTTTTCCATATCTCTTAAAATAACGAGGCGCTTCTTTGCTTACCCTTATAGGCAATGTCTCTTCAATATCTAAGATTAAATCTCTCACATATTGTACGGCTGCTTCTTCAAATCCGAAGTACTCCTTTTCAAAATGTATATATTGCAACTCTTTAAGATATTGCCTTACCTCCGGCAAAAACAGAACCCTCATACTACATCCCCACAATTCTCTCCATATGCCGCTCGTATATCTTCTTCAACGCCCGCAAGCAACTCTTTGGCACTTATGGCACGCTTTAAGTCCTCATCCGGCTCTAAATATTCCTCGCGTGTAAGTACAAATGTCTCGTTCTTCCCACGCTGTATCAATATCCTTTCGTTCAATGCCAAATCAAGGTATTTTTTCATGTTGTTTCGTAACTCTGACGAACTTATAACCCTCATTTCTATTGTTTCGCGTTGTACATCATAATGTACAACAAAAGTAATACTTTCTTGCAATACTGCAAAACAATAAAAGAAAATATTGCTTCATCGCAACTTGCCATGCGCCCTCCTGTCGGTAAGCTCGGGCGGAGCAGCGCATGGTAAGGTATAATACATCGCCTTGCCTTAAAACAATATCCCGGCACAGCACATCGCGCCTACCGCCGACACCGCACCGCACATATCCGCAGCCAAGTCTTTCTCGCCTGTATGACTACCCGTAACCCACGTGTCCCGCACAATGTCTATGAACATACCCGATATAAGAGATATGGTTATGGCGAGCAACGCCGACTGCAACATCTCGCAGCCTGCCGCTCCCGACACATACCTCACAACAACGCTGTCCCGCGCCACAGGCTGCACTATCCTCACCGTGTCAACATACACAGCCCGCACGGTGTCCCGCATTGGCTCGCTATCCCTTGCCTCTTTGTTTATATAGGCGCGCAAGCATACCAATACTCCTAAAATGCCGCACACGGCAAACAATATGATTATGCACTTCTTTATCATTCTTCCTCAAAATACCTGTCCGCCTCCCACGCGCGGCGTTTCACAAGCCCCGGACATATCTTGCCGCCGGCTCTCACCCAACGCTCGAACTGCGCCCTTATCATAGACTCTTGGGCGTTGCGGCGTATCATGAACAACAGAGTGCTTTCTTCCAACGCGCCGCAGCCCAAATTGAAAGCGAAGTCGCATAGCGCGTCAAACTGCCCCTGTGTCTTGCAAACGCCCAAAGCGTTCACCTTTCCCTCAACAATGCGCAAGTCCTGCATAAGCAACCTGTGCGCCGCCTCGGGGGTTACGCGCATCCGGGCGGTAACGTTCCGTGTGTGTCCGTAACCGATAGTCCATCTGCCACCGGCACAATTGTACGGCTTTGATGTGTACCCCTCGAAGCCCTTTATCGCGGCAACAAGGGTGGTGCTTGCCTTGAACTTTTTCATTTCTCTGCAAAATATCATTTATATATTTGAAACAAATATAGACTTTCCCGGGCTTGTATGGCGTTTATCTTTTAACACGTATAGGCAGCCTTATGCGCCTTTGTGCTTACAAGCTGTATTGTAATTTGAATTTGTGTAAAATGGTTTGCTAATTTGGAAACAAAGCACTATCTTTGCAGAGTGATATATTAATTCCAATGAGTGGACGAAAAATAAAAATAGCGTTTATGGACGCAGCAAGGGTGTTTGTTTCTTCCTTGCCGGAAAAGGCGCAAAAGAAAATAACATATAACCTCCTTAAAGTGGAGGGTGGGGAAATAAATAAGGAACTATTCAAAAAATTGGAGAACTCCGAAATTTGGGAATTTCGTACACTCTTTAACGGGATATGTTACCGACTGTTTGCCTTTTGGGACACGGATACACAGGCTCTTGTAATAGCCACTCACGGAATAGTGAAAAAAACGCAGAAAACGCCAAAAAAGGAAATAGAAAAGGCTGAAAAAATAAGACAAGAATATTTTAACGACAAAAATAACGGCTATGGCAAAGATGAACTTAACCCCGCTTAGCATGATAGTAGATGAGGTTTGGGGGAAAAAAGGCACTCCCGAACGAGACGCTATGGAAGCGCAACTCAAAGAGGATTTACAGGCTTATTACATTGGAGAGGCTATCAAGGCAGAAAGGCTTAAACAAAACCTAACACAAGAGGAATTAGGCGAAAGGGTAGGCGTAAAACGCTCCCAAATATGCAAGCTGGAGAGCGGCAAAAGCTCTATAACCCTTTCCACCATGAGCCGTGTATTTAAGGCTTTGGGCATTGCAACGGCTACTCTTGATTTGGGAATGGCAGGAAAGGTAGCCCTGTGGTAAGAGCATAGAGTAGGAACTATAACGAGGAGGACGCTTTAACGCCCTCCTTTTTTGTTGCATTGCTCCCGACATTTATGAGGTGAGCAAATCGCATCTTTGTCTATTTCAGCGACTTACCTTTACTTAAATCTTAGTCTGCCCCGCTTTTCCTTGCGCGCATCACATCGCCTCCTTAACCTTAGTCTCCGTGGTGTCTTTCGCGGCGGAACGCTTGCTCTCCCCGAGGTTATCCACTATGTTGCGCTTCATCTCGTTCATAAGCCTGCCGTATTCCATCGCATCCTCCGGGTTTGCGGAATTCTTTATCAGCGTCTGGCACTTGTCAACAACTTTCTTGGCCGCGTTGAACTCCATCATTTCCATATACTCCGGCGAGTTGTAGATGAAGTTCGCCTTTTCAGCGAAATCAAAAATGCCGTACGTGGTGTCATGCCTGTAGCCGCGAAAACGGTCTCCAAGTACCTTGTACTTATGCTTCAAACGCTCGTACTCGTTGTTCACGGCACGCTCCGCCGTGCGCTCGTCCCCTCTCTTAACCACTCTGTTAAGCAACAAAAAGCTCCTCGGGTCATACTCCCTCTTTCCCGCAAAGGTCTCCGCGCTCTTCACAAGTTTGTCAACCGTGCTGCTCATGCCGCCCAAGTAGCCGTTGAGCATGTACTCCACCTGCGCAGGGTTGATGTCAATCGCGCCTTTGGTGTACTTGTCCCCGCCGCTTGCCTCGTTAAGCTCCTCCGCAACCGTAACAAGCTGCCTGTTTGCGTTCTTGTACGCCTTTGTCCACTCGGGCATGTCTTTGTTGAAGTAATTGTCCCTGTATATCGGCAACCCTGTCCACGATGTATTGGTGTATGCCTCCCAGGCGGGCTTTGCCCAACTGGGAACAAAGGCATTCAAACCGCCGCTGCCCTCCAAAAAGTCAACGGGCAATGTCTGACTAAGCTGTGCCGCCACGGCACTTGCCAGCTCCCCGGGTGTAAGCCGCTCGCGACCCTCTATCGCGCTCACCGCCAGCTCGCCCATGCCGTATAACACGCGGTACTCAACAGGCAGGGGTATGCTTATCCACTGCTTCCCGGCACGGAACATTATGTTGCTCCTCCTCACATATTCCGGCAAATCCCAGTACGAGCCGCCCTCCTTGTCATCGTCATCACCGCTTCCGCCTATGTGTGCCATCAACATTCCAAGCAGGTACATAACAGCCGCCGCCGACAGGGCTTTCGCAGGATGCCGCCTTACCTGACGCGCATAATTCGCCGTTCCCTGTACCGCAGCGTTGAAGAACACATATAATGAACGTCCCCAGCCCGATGCAAAGGCCGCGACATTGCCAACCGCCGCCTGCCCCTTGGTCCCCATGAACTTCGCACCGCTGCCTTTCTTGTTGAAGTTCACGCTTATCTCCTTGGCATCATATATGCTCCTGTCTATGGAGCGCAACATCTGACGCGAAGTCATGAACGCCGCAAAGCGGGCGCAGTTCTCAATGGCACGGTTGTACTCGTCAAGACGCTCGCCAAGCAACGTGTATGCGCTCTGCAAAGGTATCTTCCCATTGTACTTCTTAATCTCGCGCCTTATGTCGCTCTTGCGCCTGTCTATGTCCTTAATGCTCGAATACCCTGTCTCGCCGCCGTTCATCATGAACTGCCTGAACATCCTCTGTGTCTCGTCATTGTCATTCAGCGTGCCGTTTCTGAACTTGGCAAGCAGCCATTTCATCTTCGCGGGGTTCAGCTTCAGCACGTTCATGTGGAAACGCACGGCATAGTTCGGGGTTTCCTTAACCCATACCATGGTGTTTGCATAAAGCATGTCGCGCAAAAAGTTCGACACAACGAAGTCCGGGTTGCGCGTTGTGTAGAATGCTGCCAGCTCGCGGTTTACCACCTCGCCAATCCGCATTGCAAGCTCTATGGCACTTTTACCCCCGGCATCCGGGTTGGTCTGCCCGTTCAAAGCCTGTGCCGCCCTCGGGTTGCCGTTTATGGTTAAAATATAGCTCCGCCCGTTGCGCATAACAAGCACCTGATGCTGTCTTAGGTCGCGGCTCTCCACAACTCTGTATGGTATCGCGGGGTTGTCTTTCGCACGCTTAAAGTGTTCCGGGTCGTTCTTCGCCGCCTTTTCCACGGCTGCCTCAAACTCCTGCATCTTACGCGCCACCTCGGCGGGGGTGTCGTCCTCCGCTATTGCCTCCGTCCCCGCTATACCTCCGGCATTAAGAGGCTGCCACTCGCCGGTCGCGTCGTTCTTCCACAGCCACAGGTCGCTTATGCTCACAAGGTCGCTCGGGTGGTTCAAGGCAAAATTCATGAACCGCTGCTTTACAAGCGTGTTGCGGTTGCCCTGCATTATTGCGCTCTCCGCCATCGCCTCCATGTTGGCAAACGGGTCGTCCGCCTTGCTCTTGCGACCCTTGGCTGCCTTTATAGGCGAATTGAAACCGCCCCTGCCGTCAGACGATATGTAGCCATACGTATCTTCGGCGGTTTTCTCGTCAAAACCGCGCAGGGGTATGTAGTTTTTGTACATACCGCGTATGTCGTCGTAGGTCTCGCGACTTATCATGCCGCTCTCATACGACTTTTGCAGTATGGCCGCGTTCACGGCGTTCACCCTGTCCCAAAGGTTCTTAACCGTATGCGCCACCTCATAGTCCGCAACCATTTGCCGTGCCTCGGCTTCCGCGTCAGCCACATTGTCCGTGCCTGTCAAGACGGTAAGCCCGGCATAGTCTCTCTCGCGGTTCTCCAAGTAAAGCTCCTGCTCACGTGCCGCAACGTCCACGGAGGAATCTTTCTCAAACTCCTCACTCGCCTTTTTACGTGCGTCCCTGCGTGCCATCACTTCGTTGCGCTCCAAACCGTGCTTGGCCATCATGTAATCTATAAGCTCCGCACGCTGCTCCGCCGTCTTGGCAAGGCGCGCCACCTCCTTTAACAGCGGCTTGAACAGCGACTGCGCAAACACGGATATTTCCGCACGGTTCACCGATGTCAGCCTGTTCTCGCCCAAGTAGGCGTTCTCGAAACCCGCAACGTCCTCTATGTACATGCCGCCCCTGCCCTCGGCTTTAAGTATGGCATTCATGGCTTCTTTCAAACCGAGCATGCTGTCCTGCAATGCCTCCTGCGACTGAAACAGCCCGCTCGAAACCCTCCGCTCGTATGTGTCCCTCGCCATAGCCTTGTCGTACTCCACGCTGTTGCCATCGCGGAACATCAAATCCTCGTCCGAAACGTTGCGCCGCACCCTGAAACTTGCGGGTATGTACGCACTTTTATCACCTGTGGTATGGGGACTTTCGGATTTTTCGGCTACCTTTGCGGCAGATAAGGCTGCACCCAAGTCAGTACGACTAAACGTAGGACTGCCTTGCATAGGAACAGACTGAGTACTAACCTCACTGTTGCCGCCAGCCTTTTCTATTTTATCCCAACCGGTCAAAAGCCAAGTCTCCTTTCCGCCGTTCCTTGTAAGGGCAAGCACGCACTCAAACCTGCCGTTTGACAGGATTACGGTCTTGTTGCTTTCCACATAACGGTCAATCTTCCCCTTGCAAAGCACATCTACAATCTGCCTTACAACCTCGTCGCCATGTTTCGCGCCTATATGGGCAAGACCGTAGCCACCCTTGAAATTTCTTGCAGGGTTGCCTGTCTCGCCCCAATACAGCCCTACATTCCTATCCCCGCCGTACTGCTCCAAGTCTTCACGTACAACAGCATCCGGCACATAGTCCGCGCCGTCCGCAATCTTGCGCATGGCTTCAACGGCTGACTTCCTGTTGGCATCCTCCTGCTCTCTCTGCCTTACAAACTCATCGAACGTAAGGCTGCGCACTTTCTTTACCGCCGCGTCATACTCGCTCTCCGCGACTTTCCTTGCACGTCTCCTTTCCTGCGGCGCAATGCTTTCGGGGTAAACGAAACGGTTAAACGCGTACCAACCTCTGTACGTTACGCCGTTGCTTGCAGTGAACGGAAGCAGCCTCTCCGTCTCCTCTTTCACATAGTCGTTATACTCCCTGCGCAGCCGTGCCATCCTTGCCTCCTCCGGGGACTTCAATTCCATCACGCGCCAAAGGGTGGGGTATGCGTCCCGGAACTCCGCGCTCCCCGTGCCGTCCTCCGTGGCGGCACGGCGCACAGCCTCATCATCCCTGTTGAAACGCTCCGCCTCGTCCATGAGGGCGTAAACGTCGGCGGCGTTCATCTCCGCCTGTACAAGGTCCATGTCAATGTACCGTATCATGCCTTCCCTGTCCGCAGTAACCTCAACGCCGCTCTCATTCGCCCTGTCATACGCACTCATTGGCTTCGTGTGGTCGGCGTTCCTCACCTCATACATCACGCCGTAGCGGCTGAACGATGCGTACTCGCTGCCTGTGCGTGCCTTGTGCCTCTCCGCCTTAACGCCCTCCTTCTCCAAGTGCGCCAGCAGCGCGTTGAACGTCGCCGTGGGCTTGCGCCTGAACTCAATGCCCCTGCCGTCGCGGAACGCCTTCACGTCGCCTGTCCTGTACAGCTCGCCGTCCGCCGCTTTTTCATCAGAAACCTTGGTGTTCTCAAAGTTTTCAACTACCTTTGCAGCAGAAGAAAGCTCTTGGCTATGTGTAGCGTCCGCAATTGGAGCGGAGGAGCTTATGTAGCCGGAGATTTCCCCGGAGGCTTCTTGCTTTCCTTGTTTCGCCTGTTCTTCAGGTAAGACGAAAGCCACGTCAGCGTCATTGGTACGCTGTTGGTCAAGGAAAGCAAGAAGTTTCTTTTTGTCCGCGTTAGTCAGCTTGCCTTCCAATATCCAACGGACTATGCTCCCGCTGTTCTTGGGGAATACGTTGCGTATGCTGTTAACCTCCAGCACTTGTCCTTTTACTGTCGGACGTATGAAGATGCCCACAAGGAATTTCTCACCGTTATGTTCCAGCATGGTGAGAATGTTTTGTGCCTTGTCCCTGTCGCCATAGGCAAATGTCGCTATCGGGTTCGCTATCGCTTTCGGCAAATCCCTGACTTCTTTCAAATCAAAATCGTGCTTGCCGGAACTTGCCTTAAACGAAAGTTGTGACGCGGGAAGTTCTATCGGCAAATTCGGGATGCCGGCTGCACGCAGGAATTCGGACGGTTTGCCCAGCTTGAAAACGTGTCCCTTTGGCAACACACCATTTGCCAACTCATCAAGCCGCGCGTTGAACTCCCCGTTCACCCTGTCGAGCTCTTCATTGAACCGCTCGTTTTCTGTTGCGCCATAGCCGGGCATTCCTTCAAAGCCCATGCCCTCACGCGCCACCACGGTGTCGGCGGCATCAGCAACGCCCGGTTTTCCGCCGTTCCTCTTGCGCTTGTAAGCCTCGTGAAGGACGAATGCCCATTCGCCATCGCCCCACTTCCTAACATAAGGTATGCCCACACCGT
>ERZ808252.2087-NODE-2087-length-12906-cov-5.252432_pt1 | contig 12906 bp, 9 predicted proteins | sample MGYA00521242_ERZ808252 | MGnify/ENA primary metagenome ERZ808252 (study PRJEB31516, sample SAMN03275581) | gut metagenome | biome: mammalia-associated habitat; material: feces | host: Papio cynocephalus | place: Kenya | collected 2012-08-07 ...
AGGTTCTTAGGGGACTTCTCCTAAAGAAGTCCCCTAAGCGGGGCTTGGGGCAGAGTCCCAAGGTCTTCCACATCCCCCCTTGTGAAAAGCCTACAAAAAAGAGGGCGCGGGATTGCATATAATGACCAATCGACCGCGAGGAATCGTTGGATTGTGATAGAATTCAATCGGTTTGTGGCTTGAAGGGGCAGTATCAGTGTGGTATAATGATACAAACGGAGCGGAAATCGCTGACCGAGCGGGGTGACAGCCGATCGGGAAAAACGGAAAAGAAAGGGATGAAATACGCGGAAATGAGAAAAACGTTCATTTCGACAGTCGCATTGCTGATGGCAATCCTGATGCTCTGCACCGCCTGCACAGGGAAAACCGAGGGCACGGAGGGAACGAGCGGAGCGGAAACCACGGGCGAGAACGGTCCGCCGCCCGATGCAATGGACCTGACCGACTTCAAAATCCTCTGCGCGGAGGACGCCGACGATACGGTGAAGTCGCTGACCATCCGATTGCGGAACGGGCTGGAGGATATGTGCGGGATTAAGCTGGAGACCGACACCGATTTCGTCAGACGCGGGGAGGCGGTCCCCACCGACACAAAGGAAATTCTGGTCGGAAATACCAACCGCCGCACCGCAACCGACCTGAAGAAGATGGACCTTCAGATTATCCGCGAGGGGAACCGCATCTACCTGCTGGGCGGCAGTGAGCCCGCAGTCGGTCAGGCAGTGACCTACTTCCTCGAAAACTACATCGTAAGAGGCTATGTCAGCATCGCGGACCCAACGGTCTGCCTGCGCGAGGGAACCTACCCCGCAGAAAAGCTGCTGTTCGGCGCAACCGAGGTTGGAACGGTGAAAATCTTCTATTCCCTCACGAACGCAGAGCATCAATCGCTCTGGCAGGGGCTGGAGGACAGCCTGCTTGACGCAACGGGCAAGCGCGCGGAGGTCGTGAACAGCGCCGCCGAAGCGAACCTCATTTTTGAGGAAAAGAACCGTGAAGCCATCGGCGAAAAGGATTGGGGCACGGTCTGCGAGGACGGCAAGCTGACGCTGATTGGCGGCAGTACCTTGCAGAGCCGCAAGGTGATTGCACACTTCCGCGAGAAAATTCTGCTTGCGGACGGGACCTGTACCTTTGAAAAAGGAGTTTATTCCATGGACATGATGACCAAAGAGGAGTACTACCGTCAGGACCGACTGGAAATTTATCCCGAATTCCCCGAGCAGGTCAGACGGGACTATTCCTATTCCGTGACGGTTACGCAGGGGGATAAGACGGCGAAAATACCCGTCTATAACCACGAGATGAACAGCGCGGTCAGCCGCAATCCCAACTGCGGGATTGACGGGCACCGCCGCTTCTCAACCTTCGCCTTCAGCGGCGAGCAGGTGCGGGTGGACATTGAGGTCAAGCGCGACTTCGAGTTCTATTCGCTGATGCCCTCGGCAAAGAATTTCCGCCATGAGTACAAAAACGGCGTGATTTCGGTCTGGCTGGAGAAGCCCGAGTACTTCATGATTCGTTTGGATGACAAGGACGAAAGCATCCTTTCGGTCTTTGCGGATTATCCCGAGTTCCCCGATGACGTGGACCTCGATGACCCCAACACAATCCGTGTGGAGGGCTGGTACGAGGTGGAGGGCGGCGTTCTGGAGCTGACCGAGCCCGGAAAGACCGTTTACATTGCGCCCGGTGCGGTGCTTCATGCCCGCATCGATGTCAAGGCAAGCTATACCCGTATCATCGGACGCGGCGCAATCGTTGACCCGTTCGAGAATTTCGCAAAGTATTCCCGCGACATCATCAACGACAAAAAGGGCGGCTTGATGATTTACATTTGGCCCGATGCGAACGATGCGCAGATTGACGGCATCTTCCTGCTGGATGCGCAGTGCTTCAACATCGCAACGCGCGGCAAGCGGGGGGACATCCGCAATACCAAGGTGCTTTCCACCATCATCAGCACCGATGGTATCTCGGCGTTCATCGGCTCGTCGGGAACGCTGGTGGAGCATTGCTTCATCTATTGCGGCGATAATACCATGGTCTTTTCCTCGGGCATTACCTACCGCGATATGCTGGTGGGCACAACCTGCGCGGCAATTTACCCGCAGGACGATGTGTACGACGTGCTCCTCGAGGATATCCACGTGTTCCGCGCGGACGATGCGATTATCGACAACATCTACAACGCGGGGCAGAAGCATACGAAGATCGACATGACCATCAACAACATCGACACGGTGGACTGCACCTATGCGCCGCGGATTATCCGTTGCCAAAACATGGGCGGGAATCCGAAGAACTTTACAATCCGCAATCTGTCGGTCGGAGCCTACGGTCTGATGCAGACCCAGAACGGCATTCTGGTGGAGAATATGGACGGGTATCTCGATACCTACAACTACACCTTCAACCTCGTGAACTACGCCATCGACGGCGCGACGGTCAGCAAAGCAAGCAGCATCGGGCTTCGGTTTGACGAGGACCGCAACACCTGCAACTACTCCACCGAGGCGGGCTTTACGCCCGTGAAGCGGGAGGATTACTACGCAGATTATACGATGCCCTCGAAGGTCTATATCGGCGCGTTGCAGCTGATGTTCAACAACCCCGTTGTGAAGCAGAGCAACGAGCTGTTGCTTCCCTACGAGGAAATCCGCACCCTGCTCCGCACGGAAAAGACCGCGACAACGGTTGACGTGGGCGGCGTGGCATATGTCAAGGCTTCGGTGCTTGCATCGGCGGGGCTTTGCAAGAGCGCCGCGATGAAGAATGGCAATCTCTACCTGACCCCGCAGTACAACGGAGAGAATCTGCTCCTTGCGGACAGCGGCGAGATTTCGCACTACGCGAGAGCAACGGGCGGGCAGCAGCTCTGCTCGAAGGTGGAGAACGGGACCGTGATTTACCGCACCGACAACGTGGTCTATAAGCAGTGGGCGGGCGTGAGACGCTACATCGGAGACGAAACCGCCATGTACGGCGCGGGAACCTACACGCTCACCTTCCGGGTGCGGGCGGATTCCGCAAGGACCAATGCGCTCCGCGTGAAAACCACGCTGAAGAACAACGACCGCTTTACCTACAAGAACGTTTCGGTCACAAAGGATTGGACTGTATTTGTGTACACCTTTGAGCTGACGGCAGAGCAGATTACCGATCCGCTGATGATGTTCGACATCAACACGCTGGATAAATCGGTGGTGTGGTTTGAGGTCTGTGGCCTGACGCTGGTCAAGGTCAAATAACGAAAAGGAGAGAAAGCTATGAAACGAATTGCTGTGAAGCTGATGCTGCTTCTGCTGATTTCGGCGATGGTCCTCTCGGTGCTGGTTGCCTGCAAGAACGATAAGACGAGCAACACGGGAACCGATGACGGGACGAAGGAATCGCAAACTGCGGGGGCGGACGGAATCGCACCGCTGGAGAAGCGCGATTTGGGCGGAAAAACCTTCAACGTGCTTCTGCGGACCGAGTACAAGGACGAATTTGACATTCAGGAGGAGACCAACACCCCCGTGCCCGATGCGGTGTACAGCCGCAACAAGCTCGTGGAGGAGCAATACGACATGGTGTTCCACTTCACCGATGTGGTGGACGATTGGGATCATCGTGATACCTTTACGAATGCGGTCCACAACTCCATTCTGGTGGGCGGGGACACAGCCTTTGATTTCGTCATCGGCGGACAGTCCTATGTTGCCTTCAACATCGCACAGCAGGATTTCCTGAATCTTTATGACGTTCCCAACCTGACCTTTGCGGGTGACTGGTGGGGTCAGCAGGCAGTGGAGGCACTGACCATCAACAACGTTTGCTATCAGGCAACGGGTGACTTCGCGGTCTCCATGCTGGAATCCATGAACTGTATGTACTTCAACAAGTTCCTTGCCGAACAGCAGAACCTGCCCGACCTTTACGATCTGGCACGGCGGAAGCAGTGGACGCATGAGAAGATGGTGGAGCTTACCCGCGACATCTACACCGACAACGGGAATACGGGCTTTGACCTTGAGGACAGCTTCGGCTTGATGATTTATCAGACCGACATCCGCTCCGCAATCGTGGTGTACAACACGCCCACGCTGACCAAAGAGGGGCAGCTCGTCTGGAACAACGCGCACACGCAGAACGTGGTGGAGGCGATTGTGAAAGCCTTCGGCGGCAGTCAGGACGGCATTTACTACTGCGAGGGCAAGGACGAGGCGCAGAACAGCTTCTTCAACGGGCGCGCAATGCTCCTGTGGGGGAGACTGGATTCCGCGGCGGTTCTGCGGAACATGGAGCAGGATTTCGGTATCATTCCCTGCCCGATGTTCACCGTCGATCAGGGCGAATACTACACGACCTCCAACGATGCTTCCATGGTCTGTGTTCCGACAACCGACAAGGATTTGGACGATATCGGCTTTGTGATTGAGGCAATGTGCCGCGAATCCACCGATACGGTTGCAAAGGTCTTTTACGAGAAGGCGCTGAAATCAAAATACGCGCCCGATTCACAGTCCGCAGAGATGATTGAGCTGATTCGGAAGTCGCTGACCTACGATTTCGGCTGGGTCTATTCCACGCAGACGGGCGTTTCGGGTAACCAGTACCAGACCATGATGAACGAGGGAAGCACGAACTTCGACGGCTGGTACAAGGGTCAGGAATCGGTCATCAAGGGAAAGCTGAAGGCTTTCTATGCACTCTTCGGTGTGACCCTTGCGGACTGAGAAGCACAAGCGGAGCCACTGCCTGACGGCGGCAATGTCGATGATGTCGGCGGTCCTCCTCTGCCTGCTCCTTGCGGGGTGCGGAGGGGAGACCCCCGACCTCACCCGCGACAGCGACAGGGTAAGGACAACCGAGGCAGATGCCTCTGAGACGGGGCGCGGCACGGAAGCCGCAACGGGCGGGGAGCGTGACTCGACCCCGCAGGACGGAATTCTCACGGCGGACCCCGATGCGGACCGCTACACGCCGTATTATTGACGGCTCCATAAGAAAGCACAGGAGGGGACAACCGATAGCTGCGGCTCGGTGTGCCCTCCTGTGCGGCTTGACGCGGAGACGAATATAATAAAAGGAAGGAAAAATGATGAAAAGGAAAGCGAAATCAGCCCTTTTGCTCCTCTCCTGCCTGTTGCTTGCCGCCGTGCTTGCGGCGTGCGGAGGAGGCGGCAACGGAACGACAACGACACAGGGCGGGAGCGAAACGACCGCGCACGAAGCGGCTTCGTTTGACCTGAAAAACTACACCATTCTCTGCAACGAGTTTGCAAACGACGCTATCCGCAAGTCCACCGTGACCTTGCAGAAGAAAATCAAGGAGCAGTTCGGGTTCAGGCTTGAGACCGACACCGACTGGGTGCGCAAGGGCGAGGAGGTTCCGAACGACCGCTTTGAAATTCTGGTGGGCGAGACGAACCGCCAAGCCTCGATTGACGTGCTGACCGAATTGCGGAACGACCGCAAATGCCACAGCATGGATTACATCATCCGCGTGACCGAGAACAAGGTGGTCATCCTCGGCGGCTCCGAGGAGGCAACGCTCGCGGCGGTGGAATACCTGACGGGCGGCGCGCTGACAAGCCTTGCCGCGGATTACAGCTACCATTTCAGGAGGGACAATGAGGTGATTCTCTTGAACGGAACGAACATTGAGAACTATTCGATTCGGATGCCCGAGGACGCGCCCGACACGCTGAAGGCGGCGGTGGAGGAGCTGCGCGTGAAAATCAACGGCATCACGGGCTACAAGCCGCCGCTGGTGTCGACCGCAACGGGCAAGGACATTGTGGTGCAATACGGGACCGCGCAGTACGGTCCTGTCGGAAAGGTCTATTTCAAGGGCGCGGACCTGATGATTGACGGCGGACATCCGCTCTCCTGCGAGGCGGTTCTGAAGGTCTTTGCGGAACAGCTCAAGGGCTCGGCAACGCTGAAGGCGGACTATGCGCTCTCCGAGGAGGCGGACCTCAAAACCTATTTCAAGGGAACGAGCGAAAAGGACGCGCTTTCCTACACCTGCGGCGAGGACATGAAATTCAACATCTCCCTGCTTTGCGAGGGACGGGTTATCAGCTGTCCGAAATTCAAGTGGGAAATTACCGCAGATGACGGGCAAACGGCACGGAGCGGGCTGGTCTCGGGCAAAAACGGGACGCTCACGCTTTCGGCTTCCATCTCCAAGCCCGGGTTCGTGCGGCTGATTGTGACCCCCTGCGATGAGAACGGCAGGGCAATCGGCGGTATGGAGACCTTTGACGGCGGCGCGGGTGCCGACGTGATGAAGCTGGAGCAGGGACTGCCCGAGCCGGAGGACTTTGACGCATTCTGGGCGGAGCAGCTCGGGCTGTTGGATCAGGTCAAGCCCGAGATCATTTCCATGAAGGAGGTGGACGCGGGAACGCTCGGGTATGTGGCATACGATGTGAAAATCAAGTGCGTGGGTCCCACACCCGTTTCGGGCATTCTGACCATGCCCGTCGGCGCAAAGGCGGGGAGCCTGAAGGCGCAAATGACCTTCAACGGCTACGGCTACGCGGGCGTGACCCCCGTATGCGCGCCGAACACGCTCTATTTCAACGTCAACGCGCACGGAATCGACAACCTGCGCGAGGACGACTACTACAAGGAATTCGAGCAGACGCACTACAAATACGGCTGGGACGAGACCGAGAACAAGGACCCCAAAACCTGCTATTTCCTCTATATGGACCTGCGGAACATTCAGGGCGCGCGCTGGCTGCTGACGCGTCCCGAGTATGACGGCAAGGGGCTGTATCTGCGCGGCGGCTCGCAGGGGGCGATGCAGTGCGCGGCGGTTGCGGCGTTCGTGCGGGAGACAGTTGACCTCGAGCTGTTCATTCCATGGATGGCGGACCTCGGCGGAAAAGAGGCGGGGCGCATCAAGGGCTGGGTCCCCGAGGCGAATCCCAACGTCACGGGCATTCTCTATTTCGATACGGCGAACCTTGCCAAGCGCGTGACCTGCCCTGTGCGCATCAGCGGCTACCTCGGCGATTACACCTGCCCGCCGTCCACGCTGATTGTGCTGTACAAGAGCTTCTCCTCGCAAAAGTCGCTCATTCTCTACCAGAACGGCACGCACGGAAGATACCCGAAGGATACCTACAGCTATCAGCTGAAGTAAGATTGCAAAAGGAACGGAAAGCTTATGAGAGAAACCAATGTACTGGTCATCGGCACCACGGCGCTTGCCTGCGGGTTGGCGTTGCGGCTGGGTGCCGACTGCACGGTTGCGGACAGCGGCTGGAGCGCGGGGGCGGAATTTGCCGACGCGATGGTCGCGGAGCCGATTGACCTGACAAAAACGCGCGCACCGCGCACGGCGGAATTGACAGACGAGCTGTGGGAGCGGAATATCCTCTCCCGCACGGGTGAGGTGCATTGCCCCGCGCTTGCGGGCGCGTTTGCAAAGCGCTTTCGCGCGGCGGGGTGTCGGGTTCTGCTCGGCACACGCGTTCTTGAAATCGTGCGGCGGGAGAACGGCTTTGCGGTCACGCTTTTCCTGCCGCGCGAGGGGCGCACCGAGCTTTTTGCAAAGCGGGTAATCAACACCCTGCCGCAGGATTTTATGACGTATCGCAAGACCTTTTCGCTGATGCTGGCGGACGGAATTCCGAGCATCGGCGCGGAGGGCTCGCCGCGCTTGCGGCACGGGCGGTTTGCGGATGAGAGCATTCTGACCTTTGACGTTCCGCGTGATTGCACCCTGCCCGAGGCGGAGAAAATCGCCAACGCATGGCTGACGGAAAACCGCGCGTGCCTCGGAAACGCACGCGTGGCGGGACCCGCGCTGGCGTTTGGGTATCGGTTTGAAACGGTCGTGGATACGGAGCGGGACGGCGTGCGCTATGTGCCGTCGGCAGCCTATCCCGATGCGGTGTCGGCTTTTGAAGGAGGGGAAACGCTATGCCTATGAAAAAGCATACTCTGACGGACGGTGCCCCGACCGTGACCGCCGCAAACGATGTGTTTGACGCGGACTGTGACGTGCTGGTCATCGGGCTGGGGACTGCGGGCGTGATGTCTGCAATTGCCGCCGCTGGGCAGGGCTGTCGGGTCATCGGAGCGGATGCCGCGCCGCTTGCGGGCGGGGTCGGGACGGCGGCTTGCGTCTGGGATTACTACTACGGCGCGCGGGGCGGTCTCTACCGTGAAATCAACCGCAAAGCCGATGCACTTCTTGCGGAGGGGGTCTACCTTTCCACCGCGCGGGAGGGCGTCAGCACCTATCCGACCTCGGTCAAGTCTCTGGCGCTGGAGGACACGCTGGATGCGCTCGGGGTGACACGGTATTACGGGACCGCCGTGACTGCGGTGTATACCGAGGGCGGGCGGCTTTGCGGCGCGGAGCTGTTCGGGGAGCGGGATTTTGTCCGCATCCGCGCATCGGTCGTAATCGACGGCGCGGACGGCGCGGTGTGTCGGCTTCTCGGGCTTCAGACGCTTCCCGCGCGGAAATGCGACAACCGCACGGCAAGATTCGCCCGCACGGTTGCAATGCGGGACGGGGAAGGTCGCCTTTGCGGTGCATGGCATCAGGGCGATGCGCTCCCGCAGGACGCGGGAACCGAGGAGCTTTCGGCGCGCTTCCTGCGGTGGTCGGCAAAGCCGCCTTGCTATGCGGAGCGCTTTGACAGGGGTAACCGTCTCTTTGGGCTTGGGTGCATCACGGGCATCCGCGAGGCGGCTTGCTATGAAACCGAGGAGGTCTACACCTTCACCGATTGGCTGGAGGGCAAACGCCCCGAAAAGGTTGCGTTTTACGCGCTGTCCCAGCTGGATAATTCCTGCGCCGATGTCTGGAACGAGGATGACGATTTTGTGGACTGGCGCACGCTCTGCAACATGAATCCGTATGCCTTCTCGGTCGGCATTTCGCCCTATCTGCTGATGGCAAAGGGGATGGACAACCTCCTGCTTGCGGGCAAGCACATCGGAACGGGGCATATCCTGACCTCGGGTGTGCGAATGCGGTCGGATATGGAGAAGCTGGGCGAGGCGGCGGGCGTGCTCGCGGCGCTCTGCGTCTCGAACCGATGCTCCGCTAAGGAGGTAGCAGACCTGCATTTTCCCGCTTATCGGGACCTCCTCGCCCAAAGCGGCTGTTACGATGCAGACAACGACCGCGGCATCTGTGACCTCAATCTCCCCGACCGCGGGATGTGGCGGATCTGTAGCCTTCCGCAAACGGCGGCGGAGCTGAAGGAGTGTCTTTCCGGTATCACGCCCTCGCTCGGGCTTCTGGCGGTCCGCCTGCATCGGGTCCCGATTGACGATGGGGTTGCCGCATGGCTGACGGCGGAAAATCGGCTTCTGCGGGAGAACACCGCCGTGGCGCTCGGAATGCTGGGGGACCGCCGCGCACTGCCCGTCCTGCGCGACATTCTGCGCGGGGACACCGAGCGGTATCTCCGCTATTGGGACGAATTCCAATACGGCTGGCATTCCACCACCGACCTATGCAACTTCATCAAGGCGGCGTGTCTGCTTGCCCGCTTCCGCGACCCTGCGGACGAGGCGCTGATGAAAGAGGTCGCATTCTATGACGGGGAGAACGAAATCCGCGTAACGGCTTCGCACTATGCAAAGCGCTATTTCGGTATCTATGAGCAATTGGAGGAGGACGCATGAAACCAACGCTTGAGGTGAAAATGCTTGCGGGCGAGTATTGGTGGGGTGGCAGTGCCGATGACGGCGCGTTGATGCCGTTTTCCGCCGAAACAAGTGATTACGTCCGCGATTTCCGCGTGTCCGCACCGAACCAGACCATGCCACTTTATCTCTCCTCGTGCGGGCGCTATGTCTGGAGCGAGCACCCGTTCAAGGTTCGGATTGACGGGGGAGTCCTGTACTTTGCGGGCAAGGACATCACCCTGAACAAGGCGGGGGATACCCTGCGGGAGGCGTATTCGGCGGCGGAATCGGCGCACTTCCCGTTCGGCGGAGGTGTTCCGCCCCGCGCGTTCTTTGAAACGGCGCAGTATAATACATGGATGGAGTTTACCTATCATCCAACGCAGAGCGGTGTGCTTTCCTATGCGCACGCCATTCTCGAAAACGGCTTCAAGCCCGGGATTTTCATCATTGACGAGGGCTGGCACCTCCCTTACGGCGACTGGCGCTTTGACCCCGTGAAATTCCCCGACCCTGCGGGCATGGTGGCGGAGCTGCACAGGCTCGGCTTCAGGGTCATGCTTTGGGTGGTCCCCTACGTCACGGCAAGCGGCGCGCGCTATATGAGCAGTCTGCGCGAGGACCGCAACCCCGAGGGGTATGACAAGCTCTATATGCGGAACGAGGCGGGGGAGCCCGCGCTGGTGAACTGGTGGAACGGCGTTTGCGCGATACTGGACCTCTCCAACCCCGTGGATGCCGCATTCCTCGACGGTCAACTTCAGGCGCTGATTCGTGACTACGGGATTGACGGCTTCAAATTCGACGGCGGGGACCTCGGCGCGTATTCCAATGCGTCCATGGTCAACGGCTGTCACAGGGGAACGGCGGACGGGACCTACGACCCTGCGGAAAAGAACCTTGCGTGGAACGCCTTCGGGACCCGTTACGCCTACCATGAGTACAAGGACACCTTCAAGGGCGGCGGAAAGCCCGTTATCCAACGCCTGCGCGACCGCAACCACAGCTGGACCAAGGACGGAATCGACACCATCATTCCCAATTCGCTGGCGCAGGGGCTGATCGGGCACCCGTTCATCTGCCCCGACATGATCGGGGGCGGGGAGTGGTCCTATAACCGCCCCGAATTTCGGGTGGATGAGGAGCTGTTCGTCCGCATGGCGCAGGTTTCGGTGTTCTTCCCGATGATGCAGTTCTCGTGGGCACCGTGGCGCGTGCTCTCTCCCGCGCATCTCGCAATCGTGCGGGAGTGCGCCAACCTGCACGCCCGCCTCGCGCCCGAGCTGTATGACCTCATTCGGGCATCCGCAAAAAGCGGCGAGCCGATTCTGCGCCCGTTGGAATACAGCTACCCGCACGCAGGGTATGAAAAGGTCACGGACGAATTTCTCTGCGGGGAAAGCCTGCTGGTCTGCCCCGTGGTAACAAAGGGGACCCGCCGCAAGGAGCTGATTTTCCCTGCGGGCGAATGGGTCGATGAGGACGGCAACCGCTACACAGAGGGACGGCACACCGTGGAAACGCCCCTTGAAAAGCTCGCATGGTTCAGAAGAAAGGAGTAAACAGCAAGCAATGATTCTGACAAGACCGCCGCTTGGGTGGAACACATGGAACACCTTCGGCACACAGATTAACGAAAAACTATTGCTCGAAACCGCCGATTATCTGGCGGATTCCGAGCTGAAAAAAGCAGGGTATGAGTATATCGTCATTGATGACGGCTGGACAGAGCAGGAGCGGGACGCGGATGGCAGATTGGTCCCGAACCGCGAGAAATTCCCGCACGGAATCAAGTATATTGCGGATTATATCCACTCTAAGGGACTGAAAATGGGTATCTATTCCTGTTGCGGCACTTTGACCTGCGGCGGGTACCCGGGCAGTTATGACCATGAATATATCGATGCCAAAACCTTTGCCGAGTGGGGGATTGACTACCTGAAATATGATTTCTGCTACCACACGGGAACGCTTGAGGGCAAAATTTTCTATCGCCGCATGGGAGCGGCACTGGCAAACTGCGGCAGAGATATTGTATTCAGCGCCTGCTCGTGGGGCATGGAGGAAACGCAGGAGTGGGTCAAAACCACGGGCGCACACCTCTTCCGTTCCACCCACGATATCCATAACAGTTGGGAATCCATCAAGAGTATCACCCAACAGCAAACAAGACTGCTCCCCTATAACGGACACGGTTGCTTCAACGACATGGATATGCTGGTTGTGGGCATGAACCCCGACAGCTTTATCGACAGCGAGAGGGGAACCCACGGTTGCACTTTGACCGAATACCGCACGCATTTTGCCATCTGGTGTATGTACGGCTCTCCGTTAATGATTGGTTGCGACATCCGAACCCTTTCGGAGGAAGCAAAAGCCATTCTGACCAATGCGGGCGCATTGGCAATCAATCAGGACCGCGCCTATAGCCAGCTCTACCGTCTCACGCTTGACCGCGGACCCGAGGAAGCGTTGGTGGTTGCAAGAATATTGGAAAACGGCGATTTCGCAGTCGGTATATTTAACCTGATGGACGGAGATTATCGTTTCGTAGTCGGCTTTGACGAAATGGGCATCACCACGCACAGCGGGAAAACACCCATACTGACAGAGGTCTTTACAGGCGAAAAAGCCCAACTGACCAACCGTACCTTGAATGTGAACGTGGAAGGACACGGCTGTCGACTGTACCGTTGCAAGCTGGTGGAGCAATGACCTGCCGAGCCTGCGGAAAGCAACTTGACACGATGGATATCGGCGCACACCGAAAGTTCATCGGAAAATGCGACAGTGAGTATCTCTGCCGCGATTGCATCGCCAAACACCTCGGATGGACAAGAGAGACGCTGGACGCATGGATTCTCAAATTCCGTAAAAACGGCTGTCTGCTTTTCCCGCCGCTGACGGACGGAACTTGATATCTGTAAACTTGGACATGCTCTTTGAATTTCGATATATTTCAATTGCCGCGCTTGACAAGCGAATTCCCTGTATGCTATACTATAGATAAAACCAAATCCTAATCATCCACTAACTTTCCTACCATTTCTATCCGGTAGCGGGAGCGAGGCGTAAGCCGACAAAATCCCGCTGGTCGGGATTTTGCGCGGAGCAGCCGGAATTCGCAGCACGGCAAACGGCTACACTTAAAATTTGTACAATGTAAAGTTAGAGACATAAATCAAATTGGGTTAAAGGTCTTGAAGGTTCTTAGGGGACTTCTCCTAAAGAAGTCCCCTAAGCAGGGTT
>ERZ808252.2090-NODE-2090-length-12870-cov-4.402419_pt1 | contig 12870 bp, 17 predicted proteins | sample MGYA00521242_ERZ808252 | MGnify/ENA primary metagenome ERZ808252 (study PRJEB31516, sample SAMN03275581) | gut metagenome | biome: mammalia-associated habitat; material: feces | host: Papio cynocephalus | place: Kenya | collected 2012-08-07 ...
GTTGCCGTACACCCGTGCGTTGCCGTACACCTCTGCGTTGCCGTACACCCATGCGTTGCCGTACACCTCTGCGTTGCCGTACACCTCTGCGTTGCCGGACACCTCTGCGTTGCCGTACACCCGTGCGTTGCCGTACACCTCTGCGTTGCCGTACACCCATGCGTTGCCGTACACCTCTGCGTTGCCGTACACCTCTGCGTTGCCGGACACCTCTGCGTTGCCGTACACCCGTGCGTTGCCGTACACCTCTGCGTTGCCGTACACCCATGCGCCATTATCCTGCGCGAGGTTGTCCTCCGATTCGATCCAGCCGCCAAGATCGCCCGCTTCGACGTTGCCGAACGAGATCAGCGCCCTGATCTGAAAGAGCTTGCACCCAAGATGCGTCTTAAAGTTGCTTGTAAGTTCGTACTTTTTCATATCGTACCTCCATCAATAAAAGTTGTGAGCAGACCGACTATCGTCAGTACTGCAATAATACTTAACGTGCTTTTTATGTAATCAAGCATGACCGTTCACCTCCTTAGTGAGTCTGGTAAGCAGGTCATCGAGTTCTCTCCGAGCCATCTCATTATACTTGAGAATACCCAGAATCTCCCGTACCTGCTCCCACTCGCTAGGGTCGTTGTGATCGAGCTTGGCCAGTGATCTCACAAGCACCACGCGCGCTGCATTAACTGTGCTAAGCTTTGCTTTGATACTCTCCTCCAGATCCTCAACCAGTGTTCTGCTGAGGGCTATTGTATCCTCTGCGGCGGGTTCCTCGATCAGGATAGTTGTTACCTCGATCGCGTCCCCGGATTCGTTGAAGATGTTAAGCTCGAGCCTGCTGCCTGTGTCACTGATCCAAGAGTAGTTGCCATCCTCAATACTTCTGTAGATCGGATACCCCGCGTTTGCACTTGATTTGTTATCCTTTGCGTAATCTGTAGGAAAGATTTCGTTTGCTACTGTCCACGCCTGCTCTTTTGTACTGACTTTTACCATTTTGAATACCTCCTTGGTGTGTTCGTGTTTCAATGTTGTAAACGAAGTATAGCACTTGTAAACTAGTTTGTAAACACTTTTCTGTAAATTTATTAAACTTTTCGTTTAAGTCGTAAACGCTTTATGCTATAATTACCTCGGAAAATGGAGGGACTAACTATGATAGATCATAAGAATAAAGTAACTACTAAAGAAGATGAGGACGCACTGCGGCGTATGCGCTGCGCCGAACGAATTAAGCAGAGGCTTACGGCTCTTGGTTTGAGCCAGGCAGATCTTGCACGTGAAAGTGGGTTATCTAGAGGCTCTATAAGCCACTACTTACACCAGCGAAACACCCCCAATAATTTGACGGCCGCAAGCCTTGCCCGGGTGCTCAAGGCAGATCCTACCTGGCTGTCCGGGTATGACGTTCCAAGTCAGCCGAAAGCTGTACCGAGAGAACTAGATAGCGAAACTACAGAAAAGGCGCTAGAACTCTATCAAGATGAAAATACGCGCGTGTTATTAGATGTAAAGCGGATCCTATCGGAAGAAGACTTACAAGCCGTTATAACCCTTGTAAAGAGCCTCGCAAACAGAAAATAGTGTAAACGCACTATACGTTTACACCGTTTATTTTGCGTTTACAAATTGGCGAGCTTGTAAACGTAATAAACGAATGTAAACGCAATACCGTTTACGCTTAACCATTGAAATTTCAAGGTATATACACGTATGTAAACGTAATAAACAATAAATATATAAAACTAAAAATACATACATATATGCACATATATACATATAATACACGTTATAATACGCGTATATGCACTTATACGCGCGCGAGCGTTTATTTCGTTAACTGTTAACAGGAGGGAAAAATGAGAGCAGTAATTTATGCAAGATACTCCGCCGGATCTGGACAGACAGATCTGTCCATCGAGGGTCAGGTGCGGGAGTGTAAGAAGTACATCGAAGTAAAAGGTTATGATCTGCAGCACATATACGCAGACAGGCACGTATCCGGGCTATCTACCCGGGGACGGGAGGAATTCATGCAGCTCATGGCGGACGCCAGGGCGAAGCAGTTTGACGTCGTGGTCTGTTATGATGCGTCCCGGTTCGCCCGGGATCGGTTTGACGCGGTAGTGTACAAGACTGAACTGCGGAAGAAACTGGGGGTATCCATAGAATACGCCACGATGAACATAGAGGGTCCTGAGGGCGTTCTGCTTGAGGCACTCATGGAGGGGTGGAATCAGTATTTTTCCGAGGAGCTCTCCAGAAAGACAAAGAGAGGCATGAAAGAGGCGGCATCTAAGGGCAGGGCGGTAGGATCCCGGCCACCGCTTGGCTATCGCATCGACCCGGAAACCAAGCTGCACATAATCGATGACGTCGCAGCCGAAGCAGTCCGGGAGGTGTTCGCCGACTTTGCAAATGGCGCCACCATGGCGGCCTGCGCCCGGAAGCTGAACAATCAGGGCTACCGCACCGCGCAGGGCAAGCCGTTCGCCACGCCCACGATCCGCTATCTGCTGACCAACAAGAAATACGTCGGGGTCTATGCTGATACGCCGGGACTGGTTCCTGCGATCGTCACGCCTGACGTGTTCTATGCCGTCCAGGAGCGCGTTGGGTCCAAACGCCCGAAGTCGAATAAGCAGGATTACCCGCTCGTGGGCAAGCTCGTGTGCGGCTGCTGCGGGTCGCTCATGACGGGTACCAGCGGCACGGGGCATAAAGGCGAGCGGTATTATTACTATCAATGTCCTAAAAAATGTAAAAATCAGAAAATCAGACAGGACAAGCTTGATCAATTCGTGGTGGAATGCGCGAGAAGCACGCTAACAGAGCCGGAGACGGTCAAAATTATCGCCCATCGACTGTTTACCTATCAGGAGAAAGAAAATCGCGGAGAAGCAAAAATAGAGGCTCTCGGTAAGAGTCTCGCAAAAACAAATCAGGCTATTGAGAATCTGACCGCCGCTCTGGCCGAAAGACCCACCTCAAAAGCCCTGCTTGACCGTCTGGACAAGCTCGAGGAGCAGCGCGAGGAGCTGACCGTCAGATTGAACGCTGCACCGGCTCACTCGATACGGTTCTCTGAGCAGGCGATCGCAGACGGGCTTGTGGGACTGCTGCAGCCACCGGAGTCAGATAATGAAAAATCCAGCTCGAAATGGATCCTCACATCCCTGGTTGAAAAAGTAATTTTATTCCGGGAAAAAGTCCGTATTATGTATACTACACGGGACATTTGCGAACCCGGAGTATCCTCTGAAACCGAGGAATTGCAACGGGAAGGGGATTCCATCTCGAACAAGTGTTTGCTTGGCACCGCTGGTACTACAAAAAAAGAACCTTGCCTCTTTTTAGGGGGACAAGGTTCTCTCATAGTTGATTGCGAGCGTATCGTTATTGAGCAGCAGGCGCGCCGCCTCTCTGGTGCCTATCGTTGAGAGGCTCTGTGCCTCGCATAGTCCTCCATTTCATGCTTTACTTTCTGCTTGTACTGATACGCATCTGCGAGATCGCCGTTCGGTTTTTTGCCGTACAGCGTACAGTCCACCAGCTCCTTTGTGACGCTGAAAACAGCGTTCAGAGCTTTCAGCGTCAGTTCCTCACGCTGTTCTGCCGCCGCATTGCTTTTCTCGGCTTTTTTCTGGTGCCGTGTCACCACAAGCATGGTCAGTCCGGACAAGACGGACGGGATCGCGGCGATGATAACCGCCTGTATCGTAGTCATAGTCGCCTCCTACAGTCTGCTGTTGATGTATTTCTGCCAGCCGCCTACAGTGCCGGGACCCATCTTGGAGTCGATAGCTCCGGAATAATAGCCTTTGTTCTTTAAGAATTTCTGTAATGCGGACACTGTCGCAGGACCGCATTTACCGTCAACAGAAGCACCTACCAGCTTTTGCAGTGCTCTTACCATATTAGATCCTCTGCCCGGATTATTCACAAACTTCCATGACGCTGTAGACACATTAGGCAGATACTTTTTCGCCCTTTTTGACTGTTTACTTACAATGCCGTCTATATACGTGCCAAGAACCTTCTGGGACGCTCTGGTTGTATCAGGTCCCCATCTCTTATCAATAGCGACTTTGCCGACGGAGGCAGTGCCCTCGCCGCCGCTGGGAATGCTGGCGGCAGGCAAGCCCATGTAGCTTCTCACCATGTTGAGGAATCTAGTCCATCCTCTGTCCATCGTTCTATGAGGGCAGTATTTTCTCGACCAGTCATAATGCCGTTTTACACGGTTGATTCCCCATCCATAGGCTTTCAGTAGGGATGCGATATATCTGGCTGCGTTATCTTCTGCCGCGTCAAATCTACTTCCACCCGACTTAGAGTAACAAATTTCAATGCCGATGGTTTTTCTGTTTCCTGTTCCGTTCCTGCCGTCTCCTGCATGGAAACAGTTCCTGTTGAATGGGGCGGCAATAACTACTTCCTTGTTGTCTACCGCAACGTGGTAGGACGTAGAAGTGTTATTCCGTCTCATATACGCCACTTCATTTCTTGCACTCGCGTCGTTCGCTGTATTGTGTACGGTGATGTACTGCGGTTTCATGGAATATGGGCACTTCTTGCTGTACTTGCTCGAAGAGATCGGCATGGATACGATAGTGTAACTCATTTATTTGTCCTCCTCTCCGCACTCTAACTTGATGGATGCTCCATCAGGCAGTCCTTCCTCTTCAACTTCTGGCACTGTTACGGTAGCAACCTTGCCCGTTGCGATTTTATCAGTCAGCTCCTTAGTTGCCTGTGCCCTAGCGGTCACGTTGTTATTCTTCCACCAACACCAGATCACAGACAGTCCCGTTGCTACCTGCAGTGCAACATCAGAAAATGCCGATTCATCAAACGGGATCGGGTTCAGCCCCTTCGCCGTCAGCACGCTGTTCAGCATCAGAATCGCCGCTACCAGCAGCCTGATGAAGGCTTTGATTGTTTCGTTTTTCATGGTTTATACCTCCTACTTTTTCAGTGCTTCGACCAGTTCGTTGTACTGATCCTCTGTGATTTTTCCGGCAGCAAAGAAGATATCGATTTTTTCTTCCAGTCCGTCGGTTCTACCTAACTCGATCAGTCTCTTTAATGTTCTGTACAGCATTTTTACCCCTTTCTACTCGGTCAGCCCGAGTTCTAATGAGATAAGTCTTTCCTCATGATCCACCAGCATCGCCAATGCGTCTTCTTCCGCTGTCGGTTCTGCTTCTGTCGGTTCTGGTGTCGGTAGTGGATCGTGAATAAATTCACCGTCCACATGCCGGTATTCTGATACATCCCCGTCTGGGAATGAATCGACTATATTTTCATAGGTCTGCCCCTCAAGACAGACACAAACGGACAGGATGCGCCCGTTATCGCCTAAATTTAAAGCGTATTTTCCCATTAAATCACTCCTTTGATTTCAAAAATATACCACGGTTTCAATACAGTGTTATCGGTTTGCCACCCTGCTGATGATGACCTCAACACTTGGCTATTTGTGACGACAAGCGAATTATTTGTGTAGGTGAATGTGCGCTGGTTTGCGTATGCTTCGCACCCATAGTAACTGATTCCCTTCGCATTTTTTGGTACTACGATTATTTCCCCTCTGTTTGTTAAAATCAGAATGTAGTCTGCCGTGGTTGAGATTCGCAACGTTTGAGCGCCGAATGCACTTGTGGGGCTTGCGTTCGTCCACACTTTCTTTATTTCTATCTTTTTTCTATTCATTTTCACCAGATTCTGCAATGCCTGATTGTACTCATTCTGCTTAGTAGCCATACCGCACACCTCCTCTCACGAGAAGTTTGCGGAAAAGGCTAACTAGTTTGCCCCCCCCTCCCAGAGGATTTTATGCCATAAATCTCAATAGGTATCTCATAAGCTCCACCATCTGTACCCCCATAACGCCCTTGCCCAAATGGAAGTTTTGTTTTATCATCTAAACTTTGTGAAATAAATCGACGCCCCGTCGAATCCTTTGTGATTACTTTCAAGTAACATGCATAACCCGGAACCCCAAAGGCTACGTCTCTGCTGTTTTCTCCACGAATTGGATAATAAACTACTTCATACCTTGGGTATTTTTTAAGATTAGGCAATGTGATAGTCTGTTCATTAAAGTCACTCGTTGGGGACGCATTCTTCCACAACAACACAGGTTCATCTTTCTTTTTCAGCATTTTCAATATCGCCTGCAGGACTTTGTCTAATATGCTAAGCATACGCAACACCTCCCTGCAAACGACTGAAGAAGGTTACGAAGTACCCCCCCCAGTTTTTTTATTCCGTAAATTTCGACAGGGACAAGTAGAGTTCCATCCGTCCGGTCTGAATGTGTACCTGCCGTATATATCAGTCCCTTTACGGCACTAATAGTTAACTTGTCACCTGATACAGATACATTTCGCCGCCAAAATGAGTTCGCATCGTTTCCTGACAATACTACAGATTTCCCTTTCGGCGCTATAAATTCCCCCGTATTATTCACGAGAATTCCATAATACGGGTAGTTTGAGATTCCTGTGACTGTAAGTGTCTGACCGCCAAAAGCACTTGTCGAGCTTGCGTTTGACCACAACTTTTTATACTCTGTCTTTTTTCTTATCATCTTGATAAGCGCCTGACAGATTTTATCTAATAAACTCATGTTTCCTCCTTCCTACTCTATCGGATATCCTTCGTCTGAAAACATTTGCTTTGTCTCATCCGATAACGACAGTCCCAAGTTTTCTCTAGCCGCTTCTGCAGTAGTCGCCCCTGTACCACCCTTATTAAGCGGCTGTACTTTGCTTTCTTCTGTGGTCAATCTGGTTCCCAGCGCTGTGATCTGGTTCTGCAGATTCCCCGCCAGCGTATCATCCAGGGCGGCGGCTACTGTGTCGAGCCATTCATCCAGAGAAGCCTGATACTGGTCAAACAGCCCTGTTGTATCGACGCTTGACGGTATCGCCGCCACGACGAACCCGCAGAGCGCAGAGTTTAGCCTCTGATCAGTGATCGCGCTTGTGGCGATCGACGTCGTGCCTTTCTTGACATAGATGTCAGCCAGCGCGATCTCGTACAGGTTCGACTCCTGCCGCAGCTCCGGCGCAACTGGATTCGTCGCGGCTGTTCCGGTTCGGATCAGCGCCCTGACCGATCTGACCGATACCGAGGTATTAAACTGCAGTACCACACGGTCGATCCTGTTCAGCGACGCGTTAGCTGCTTCTACGGTCAGACTGATGGGCGCAGTATTGATGTACATCGCGCCCTCGATATGCGCCCCGCCGGTTCCTACTGTAACGGTCATGTTATTATTCGCGGACACTGTGAGCGCGCTGCCTACAGAGCTGAATACTCCGTTAGTGTAACGCAGCTTGTTAAAAGTCCGCTCCATTTCTGCCGTGATCGCCCGGTCGTAGACCGGCTCTGCAGCCGTTCCCGTATTGAGCGACTCGAACGGGCAATAAACTTCCGCCATTATTTAGTCCTCCATCTTTGCTTGCTCGGAGTCCCCAGAACAAGCTGCACATCGATCCTGTTAGACCGGTGCGTCTCGTTTATCTGTTCGATCCGGGCGTAAAATAACTGTTCCATATCGTCGATCAGAGCGGCACACCGATCACCCAGGTCATAGTCCTGTAAGTAGGTGAATCTCTCCTGAATCACGTTTATCGATATGGTCTCTATTTTGTAGTGGTCCAGCATATCCAGCTGCGCTTTTTTCTGCATCAGGTTTCTGATTTTTTGCTGGTTCGCAGCGGTCGTGACTTTCAGATCGCACTCATCCGATGATAATGAAGTTTTCAAGATTTTCTTGGGGTAACACGCACCCAGGTTGCTCGGCTTATTGCCGCCGTAGTAGTACGTGCAGCCTATGAAGTACTTTGTCTCGCTGTTTTCGATTTCCGTGAATTTGATAGGGAAGTACGAAGTCGAATAACTTCCATAAACGTCAGACTCGACCTCCTGCAGGATCTCGTAAAGACAGAACTCCGCAGACTCGTCGAGCGAGTAGCTCATACTGTCCACGTTGTTGTATGCCTTGCCGAAAAACACCCCGGCATCGCCTTCTGTCCGATCGACTCCCGGAGCGAATTTCACGGAAAGCCCCACAGACCCGGAGCCGTCAGCGGCAGGGTAGGCTGCCACCGAGGTCAGCAGTCCGTACCCGGTTCCTGACAGGATCGAGTAGAGGGCTTCGCCCATCTGTGTGTTCTGCTCGATCGAGAGGTCAGCCGCGTTCGGGAAACTGGAGCCAGATGCTACCGCTACAGACTTAAGTGGTCTGTAGGTCGAGCTGCCGACCGCTACGCCTGCGATCGCGTTAGATATGTAAGACGTGATCGCCGTCTTGACCTCTGCAGCAGTCGCGGCGCTCACGACCTGCGTCTTCCGATACGCCCCGAAGTCCAGGAGCGCATCAACGAACTTGCCGGAGACTGTAACGGTAGGCCCCGAAGTCTCGCGCTTGTATTCGATCTTCTGAATCACTCCTGTCTCCGGTCTGCCGACGTTTTCCAGGTACTTCATGCCCAGAGCGTCCAGCCGGTTATATTCAGCCAGCGCCATATAGACCATGAACTCACCGGGCTCTGACCATTTACGATCCCAGCTTGCCTCGATAAAGTCCACATTGCCCAGCAGTTTTCCCGTGTAATCTGTCGCTCTGATCATTAGATACCTCCGTATCTGCCGACATAGGTCACGTCAGCATCAAAAGCGGTGTTACCTTCGTCATCTGCCTTGACCGTGACGACGTTATCGCCGTAGGTCAATATCAGCTTCGGCACCAGCTCACCGTCATAGTTTGCGGGCGCCAGATCTACGCCGTTCACCTTTACCGTCTTAGCTTCGCTGTCAAGCTCCAGAACGTCCCCAGAACCCAGTGTGCAGTCAATATGGACGTTTATACTACCGATGCCGATATTGACGCCCTCAACGAGCCCTGTGGCCTCCAGGCGTACATGTATGAATGTATCTTCACTGCCCAAGTAGTTGATGACTTTACTCGTTGCATGATTGATAACGCCCCAGATCAGTGATCCGCCCTGGGTGTAGACTCTCGACCAGTGCCACATAGGATCTACCGCGGTGAAGTTAGTTGAATCGCTGGATTCACCCAGCAGGTCAGAATCGGGATGCAGGTAGGAGACTGTGAGCGTCAGCGCGTCGAAGACGTTCCCTGACGGGCATTTAGACCCCTGCAGCTCGCAGCCCTTTGCGATCCTGGTAACACCCATGTAGGTGACGTAGAGATCAAAGGTAAAATTACTGTTGTGAAAGCCCAGGGCGCGAGGGCGGTCAAGGGTGTTGTTACCCGCGTTCCGTTCTCTCGCTACGATGTCGATATCACGGGCTTCCTTTCGTTTGCCCGTAATGATCGAACCATTGCCATATCCTCTGTCAGCCTTTGAGATCTCGAACTTGGGGAAGTCCAGCCCCTCAAGGCTCGTGATACCCCAGTCGTCACCTTCGTACTCAAATACCTGGCCGTCAGATCTGACGGCTCTTAATTGTACTGTTCTGTCTGCCATTTAGCTGTCACCTGCCAGTCCGTACATTGCCTGTTGCTTCAGCCTGCGCGCCACCTCGATAGGGGACTCGAAGGGCTGATAAAAGTTAAAGGTTTGTTCTACGTTTGCAGCTTCTGCCGCCGCTGGGGCTTCCTGCGCTACTGTCGCAGCGAACCGGGAGCCGATTGTGGTGATCGCTCCGCCGTTCAATCCGTCAGCGTATGCGCTTCTGACCTCTGCGGCCTGCTCGCGCGCTTTAGCAACCAGGGCTTTTGTCCGGCGCATGATGCCTACACCGATACCTTCCGGGATGTACACGCCGACGTCTTTCTCCATCACGACAGACGGGGATTGGATCCCGAAGAAGTCCTTGATCGCGTCTTTCGCATTTTTCGCCAGACTCTTGATCTTACTACAGAGCCAATCTTTTTTGGATCCGATACCGTTCCACAGTCCCTGAATCCAGTTCTTACCAATCGAGATCAGTGATCCGACCCCGTCCTTGATTTTCCCGGGGAGCGAACTCGCCAGAGATCTGATCTTGCTTTTAAGGCTGCCGCCCCAGCTGCTGATGCCCGACCAGAGCCGCTGCAGCAGCTGAACGCCGATATTGAATATCTGACCGATGCCCGCCAGAAGCCCCCGCACGATCGCGGAGATGATCTGCGGCATAGCCTGGATCAATGCTGTTACGATCGTGGGTATTGCCTGAATAAACGCCATGAAGAGCGTTATCGCCGCCTGGATCAGTGCCGGGATCAGTACCGGGATCGTGTTTACGATTGCCTGGATGATCTGTGGCAGAGCTGCTACCAGAGCCTGTATCACGGTAGGGATTGCCTGTACCAGCGCCATGAAGAGCGTTATCGCCGCCTGCAGCAGGGTAGGGAGCGCGGCTACCAGGGCGTTGACCACTGCAAGGATCACGGTTGGCAGGGCTACTACCAAAGCCTGAACGACTGCAGGGAGGGCCTGTACCAGCCCCATAAAGAGAGTAATACCGCCCTGAACTATTGTCGGAATAAGCACCGGCAGCGTTCCTACCAGGGAGTTGATCACCTGAACAAATGCCGCCGTGAGCTGCGGAAGTACCTGCGGAAGCGCTGCAGCGAATTTCAGAATCATCGCAGCCGCCATATCGGCAAAACCGGTGATCTTGTCCGCCATCTCGTCTGCGCTTAGCCCGCTTTTTGCCATATAGACCGCAAGAGCTGTGATCGCCCCCACAAGCCCCAGAGAGGCAAGCATGGCGACTTTATGCGCCGATGCGAAGGCGAGTACCTTTTTCGCTGCCGCTCCTGCCGCTGTGCCGTTGAGGGTGGTCGCTGCCGTGTTTAGCGTAGTAGTTGCGGTATCAGTAACCGTGGTCGATATTTTCTTTACCAGGTTCTTTGCAAATGCCAGCGCGCCACTTGCTGCTTTCTTCAGGCCTTCGCCGAGCTTCATGGCCAGAGCCTGCTGCACGGTGAGCTTGCCATTTGCGATCCCCGCGAGCGTACTCATGGCCTTTTCTTCAGCCTTGAATGTCTTGATCGCGCCTACGGTGCCCATAATCTTGCCTGTAAGCTGTAACGCGGGTCCCGCAGAAGCCGCAAGGGCTGTTCCGATAGCCAGCACAGGCGCAGGGATCGCGCGTACCACTTTAACGACGGTCGCAAATGCGCTTCCGAATTTCTCGCCCCACACGGCGGCCTTATCTTCCAGACCGCCCAGCGTATCCATCAGCTCACCCATGAGAGGCTTGAGCTGGGAGAAGAACCCGCCACCCTTGCCTCCAGCATCGAGAAAGTTCGCTCCGATACGCCCAAGAGATGCGCCGATGTTGGCTAGTGCTCCCGTAAAGGATTTTTCGCCCATGACACGAGCCGCGCCGCCGATATTATCCTCGATCGCCGCGAGGAACGTCTCAGAGTCGACTTTACCCTCGGATACCATTTCGCGAACGTCCGCCTGGGTAACGCCTAACTGCTCGGAAAGCATCTTGTAGATCGGTATACCCTGGTCTGCCAGCTGGTTGACTTCCTCCATGGAGATCTTGCCTGACGCCATAACTTTGTTGAATATCGAGCCCATATCCGTAAACGAGAGTTTGGACTGCGCCGCGGCGTCGCCTACCAGCCCAAGGTAGCGGGTCAGCTCCTGCCCCGGTTTGATTCCTGCAGCCACCGCGGACGCCGCTGCTGTAGCTGCCTCGTCGAAGCCATAAGCCGTACCCTTTACCGCCTGCATGGCTGAATCCATGATGGACTCAACCTCTTTCGCGGAGTGCCCTAAGCCTTCAAGCTGCGCTTTTGCCGTGTCGATATTTTTCAATCGGTTAAAACCTTTGACCAGGGAGAGCCCTGCGAGAGCTGTAGCGGCTCCCAGAGCAGGTTTCGTGATGTATTTTGTCAGCTTGCCGCCGGTTTCCTCGAAGACGCTTCCCGCGCCGCTCAGCTCATCGGCGGACATGGTCTTTATTTTTTCCAGTCCTTTTCTGATACCCGTCACATCTAGCAGGGTATCAAATATCATTCTGCCGTCCGACATCTACATCACCCGAAGAGCTCGTTAAACTCATCCACCGCCTGCTGCTCTTCCTCTGTGAGCTTTTCAGGCAGCGCCCATGTGTTTTTCAGTTCCAACATATCTTTGTCGGAGCCCTTATAGCTCCGCCACTGGATCACCCTGACCATCAGGGTATCGTCTGGCAAAGCGTCGAAAAGCGCCTTGAACTCGTGCCAGTGCAGGTCTGCGACCAGCAAGTCGATTCCATACGCCTGCCGGAATGCCGCGTAAATCAGATCAGCGTCAATCTCCCAGTCTACGACTGGAGCACCTGACCCCGACCCACGCGGCACGTCTTTCGGCGGGTTGTAGAATACGTCCAGCTGATCGGCTACTTCCAGCGTCAGAATAGGGGTGCTGTCTGCAAAGAGAGATCCCAGATCTTCTGCGATCAGCCTTGGGTAGTCCAGCCAGACCCTGAAATCCGTGTTAAGCAAAAACGCCTGCCCGTGCGCCGCTATGGCGTTAGGCAGGCCTTTCATTTTAAGGTCAAGCATATTTACTTATCTATGGACTGAATGACTCTGACGTCGTTGGCCATATCACGTACAGCTTTGAGCACCGGACGATCTACGCTGGCGGTTTCCTGCGCACGTCTTGCAGCCTCAATGCGGGCTTCATAGCCTGCTGTAACTGCGTTATAGATCAGTACAAGATCAGTCAGCTCGATATCTTCCAGAACCAGCGTACCCAGCAGCTCCTTGACCGTATCGTCGCCCAGAGCCGCCCTGACCGTTTCCAGTTCGTTTGTATAGGCTTCCACGATCGTAGCGGACTTCTCCGTCTTATCAATCAGGCGCGCCATTTTCATGTTCATCTTGGCCAGTTCGTACTCCCGGCCGTCATA
>ERZ808252.2091-NODE-2091-length-12852-cov-15.773619_pt1 | contig 12852 bp, 15 predicted proteins | sample MGYA00521242_ERZ808252 | MGnify/ENA primary metagenome ERZ808252 (study PRJEB31516, sample SAMN03275581) | gut metagenome | biome: mammalia-associated habitat; material: feces | host: Papio cynocephalus | place: Kenya | collected 2012-08-07 ...
ACCATCGCAGTATATTGAAGCCCTGCCAGCCGCCGACGTGGCCCCGGTGGTGCATGGGTGGTGGGATAATTCTGGGCGCTACACATTCCCAAGCGGTAGCACAGCTGTCAGGTGTAGCGAGTGCGGCTGTGCGTTGACTGAGAGCGAATATGCCCTGAACAATTGGAATTTCTGCCCGGTGTGCGGGGCCAAGATGGACGGAGGTGCTAACCATGCGGCTGATTGATGCGGAACCGTTGGAACGCCACTGTAAAAAATACATTGAAAACGAATGGAACCAATATACTGCCCCAACGTCTTGGGCGCACGCTGAAGAAAGCTTTTTACGCCGGGTTGAAGATGCTCCAACCGTTGACGCAGTTCCTGTGGTGCGGTGCAAGGACTGTAAGCACTGTGTGAATACGGCGGATTTTGAGGGGATTGGCTTGTTTTGCTCAATTTGGGGGAGAGGTTGGTTTCGGGTGGAGGCGGACGGTTTCTGCAACCTCGGCGAGCGCAAGGAGGCCGACAATGCCTAAAATATCCGGGATGCAGCGGTATGCGGAGCAGTTCGCGCAGCGCAAGGTGGAATCTGCCCAGCTGCTGATCTCCCAGTACATGATGGACACGCTGCAAATGGCCCTGCACACCTCGGAGGGCTGGGGCTATGACCGGATCCTGCGGCTGACGGAGGCGTGGAAACAAACCCGGGATGAGTACATGGCCGCCGTGAACCCCAGCAACCCGGAGGCGGACGTATATCAGGAGCACATGGACAGGGTGCTGGCCCAGATTATCAACGGCAGGCAGGAGCTGATGCCGTTTGGGGAGCGGTATAACGAGCTGCGGAAGGTGACATACGGAGGGCGCATATGACGGTGGGACAACAGGTACGGGCGCGGTTTCGAACCGTGCCCGTGCTGGTGGAGCAGGGGAAACAGAGCGACGAGAATCTGTACCCCTTTCGGCAGGGGACGGTGGTATGGATCCACCCGAAAGGGAGGTTTATCGCCGTGCAGACGCGCACGGCGGGCGGAGACTGGACGGAGACGTTCCGCCCATGGGAGGTGACGGTGTGAGTACATTCCCGGAGCGGCTTCAAAGGTTACGCGAAAGCCAACGCCCAGTTGTCAGCCGGTATGTGGCTTCGGAATTGATGGGGTTAAGCCGGGATGCATTGCGGCGGTATGAACGAGGCACCAGAGAACCAGGGCTTTCAGAGTTGAAGTTGATTGCGAATTATTACAATATCAGCTTGGACAAGCTCTGCTGGGACGAAGGGGAACAAGATTCAAAAAAAAATATTTAAAATTCCTCCATTTGGAGGAATGCGGACAGAACATATGTGCGACAATGAGGGTGCGGGAGTATCTCCTGCATCCTCATTTTTCTCCTTCCTTATCATCCTTTCTTTCCTCCTGACCCCGGCGGAATGCCGGGGATATATGCCGCACGCGCGACGCACCCCACGATCAGGGGCGGCGGGTCGCACCCGCCATGCGGCATCAAAAACGGAGAGCCGCTGCCGAAAGTGCGGCAATGCAGGGGGCTTAGTTGGAAGAACTGCCCAGTGTATCAAGTGTATGCCCTTTTGGGCGGGTAAAGTCTGCTATATAAGGCCAAGGGGCGGGGGCTGGTAGCAAAAAAATAATTTGGCAACGCTGCCAAGCGTATCATACGTTAATAAACTGTGACGGGCGGATGAAATTAGATCGCAGCACGACAGCAATTAACGCAGGGGATGCAAACATTTTTGCGGGAAATGTAAGCAGAAATGGAGCAAATGCAAGCAATTGCAAGCAAAATGCTTACATCGAATAGTTCAGAGAGAGAAAAGAAAATCCCCCTTTCCCCCCTCTCTTCTTCTCCCCCTTGCATCCCCCGTAATATCTTACCCCCTATAATCCCACAAAAGAAAAGAGAGAGAATTTTGCGCGCGAGAGCGACGAGGTGATGACATGGCTGGCGGAGCGCCAAGAAAATGGAAAAGCGTAAAGGCGATGCAGGAAGCCATTGACGCTTATTTCAAAGCGTGCAAGGGAAAACCGTATATCGGTGATGATGGCTACGCTGTACGAGATAAATACGGGGTGCCGATTATCATCAATGCAAAGCCGCCCACGGTAACGGGGCTTGCGCTGGCTTTGGGATTCGCAAGCCGACAAGCGTTGATTAACTATCAATGTAAACCGGAATTCCATGACACGATTACGCGCGCAAAGGCCCGATGCGAGGAATATGCCGAATCCCGGCTTTACGACAAGGACGGGGCCAACGGGGCAAAATTCAGTCTTGGATGTAATTTCGGATGGCGGGCAGCAGAAGAAAAAGCGGAGACGCAGGCAGGCGGCATTGTGCTGCTGCCTGCGGTAATGCGGGCACCGGAACCGCCGGAGAGTGATGAGGCGTGACGGAGCGCAATGTGATATGGCAGCCCCAGCCAAAGCAGGCGGCGTTTATGAGCCGCTTTGAGGATGAGGCACTATATGGCGGAGCCGCTGGCGGGGGCAAGAGCGATGCACTGGTAATGGAAGCCCTGCGGCAAGTGGAGATTCCATATTACCGGGGGCTGATTGTGCGCCGGACGTATCCGCAGCTGGAAGACCTGATAGGAAAGACGCTGCGGATGTATCCCAGTATCTACCCCGGAGCAAAGTACAACGACAGCAAGCATGTATGGAAGTTCCCTTCCGGGGCTGTCATCATTTTTGGCAGCTTGCCGCACGTTAAGGACAAGTACAACTATCAGGGCAAACCGTATGATTTCATAGGCTTTGACGAGCTGACGCAGTTCCCCTATGAGTTGTATGACTATCTTGCCCATTCCCGGAACCGGCCAAATGGGCCGGGGACACGGGTTTATACCCGCGCCACGGCGAACCCCGGTGGCGTGGGGCATGGGTGGGTCAAGGAAATGTTTATCACGGCGGCCCCACCTATGCAGACAGTGTGGAAGCAGGTCAAGGTGCAGACACCGGCGGGGGTGCAGAGTAAATGGAAATCCTCCGTATTTGTGCCGTCCACGGTGTTTGACAACCAAGCTCTGCTGGACAATGACCCGGATTACATATACCGGCTTGCCAGTATGCCGGAGGCGGAGCGGAATGCGCTACTGTATGGAGACTGGGACAGCTTTTCCGGGCAGGTGTTTACGGAGTGGCGGAACGACCGGGAACACTACAAAGACCACATTAAGACCCACGTTATTGAGCCGTTCCGCATCCCGGAGAACTGGAATGTATGGCGGGCCATGGACTGGGGTTATACGCGGCCCTTCTCTGTAGGCTGGTACGCCGTGGATCAGGATCGGCGGCTATACCGGATTCGGGAACTGTACGGCTGTACGGGGACGCCTAACGAGGGCGTGAAGTGGACGCCGGATCATGTGGCGGAGGAAATCCGCCGCATTGAAAGCGAAAACCCCAATTTGCAGGGGCGCACCGTGCGGGGCGTGGCAGACCCGGCCATTTTTGGCAACAGCGGTACGGAGAGCGTGGCAGCGGTGATGGAGCGAAAAGGCGTTTTCTGGGAGCCGGGACAGCATGACCGGCTGAACGGGAAAATGCAGATACACAACCGGCTTGCTTTTGACGGGCAGGGGATTCCTATGCTGTATGTATTCAGCACAAACAAGCACTTCATCCGGACAGTGCCAAATCTGGTGTACAGCGAGACGGATGTTGAGGACGTGGACACCGATGGGGAAGATCATGTGTATGACGAGTGCCGGTATATGTGCATGGAATACCCGGTAGCACAGACTATCCGGATCCCGGCGGCATTGAAACCTTACAGCCCACTGGACGCAGACGAGCCGGAAGACCGGGAATACGCATGGTTCCGGAAATACTGATGGAGGACGTATGGACAGACAAGACCTGTTTAATAAGGCGGTGGGCATGGGGCTGGGCAGTCTCATGCCCCAAATGCAGCCACAGCCTGCGGCGCAGATGACTGCCGGGGATGCAATCAAGGTTGATGACATCCGCAAGGCGGCTGAGACGGTGCGGAAGTACAAGGACGGAAAAAGCCTGCTGGAAAGCCGCTTGAAAGAGGACGAGTTGTGGTATCGGGTGCGGCACTGGGAAGCGGTGCGGAAGAAGTTCAACCCGGATGTGCCGGAACCGTCCTCCGCGTGGCTGTTCAACGCCATTACCAATAAACACGCCGACGCCATGGATAACTACCCGGAGCCAAACGTGCTGCCAAGGGAGGCGGGAGACCAGCAGGAGGCCAAGAAACTGTCCTCCATTCTCCCATGCGTCATGGAGGCGGCAGAGTTTGAGGACGTGTATGCCGACGCGTGGTGGGGGAAGCTGAAGCACGGCACCGGGGCATATTTTATCGGCTGGGATTCGGAAAAGGAAAACGGGCTGGGGGACATTGATATCCACGATCTGGATATGCTGGACGTTTACTGGGAACCGGGGATCAAGGATATCCAGCAGAGCCGGAACCTGTTTATCGCAGGCGTGGCGGAAACCGCAGATCTGGAAGCTCAGTTCCCTCAGTACAAGGGGAAACTGGAAACAGCGACGCCGGACGATTACGCCTATTCCTATGATCCCAATGTGGACTGGACGGGGAAGTGCCTCGTATGGGACTGGTACTACAAGAAGAAAGACCTGACGGGGAAAACGCTGCTGCACTACTGCAAGTTCTCCGGGGACTGTATTCTGTATGCCAGCGAGAACGACGCCAACTATCAGGAGCGCGGCTACTACGATCACGGATTGTACCCGGTGGTATTTGACACCATGTTCCCGGAGGCGGGGACGCCGTACGGGTTTGGTATGATCGCCATCTGCAAGAACCCGCAGCTCTACATAGACAAACTGGGGCAGAACATTCTGGAGCGAAGCCTGCTGGGCACAAAAACCCGGTATATTGCATCCTCTCAGGCAGGGATCAATGAGGACGAACTGAAAGACGCTTCCTGCGCCATTGTGCACAGTGAGCTGCCGAGACTGGACAGTGAGCATTTGCAGCCCATTGTGCCGCCCTCACTGGAAGGGAACTACATCGACGTCTATCAGCTGAAGATTGACGAGATGAAAGAGACCAGCGCCAACCGGGACATGAACAACGGCGGAACCTCCGGCGTGACGGCAGCGGCGGCCATTGCGGCCTTGCAGGAATCCGGAAACAAGGTGAGCCGGGACATGATTCAGGGCAGTTACCGGGCATATCGGAAGATCTGTTCGTTGGTAATTGAGCTGATTCGGCAGTTCTACACGGAAACCCGTACCTTCCGTATTCTGGGCGAGGGCGGGCAGACGGAGTTTGTGGACTTCAATAACGCAGGGATGCAGGATCAGCCGGTGGTAATGCCCGGTAATACGGCGCAAATGTTCCGGCGGCCTGTGTTCGACTTGAAGATCCGGCCCCAGAAGCGCAGCCCGTTTACCATTGAAGCCCAGTACGAACGGGCCAAGGAACTGTACGGGCTGGGATTTTTCAACCCGGAGAATGCCCAGCAGAGCATTATTGCCTTGTCTATGATGGACTTCGAGGGTAAGGAACAGATTTTACAGCAGGTGCAGCAGGGGCAGACGCTGTTGAACATGGTACAGCAGCTCCAACAGCAGCTGGCCGCATTTCAGGCGGCGGCAGGAATGAGCGTGGAGCAGCCGGGATATCAGGCCCGGACGGGGCAAAGCGGCGGTGGGGCTACCATTGCGCAGGCCCAGCAGAACGCCGTGAACGCCAATAAGCAGAGCTACGGTGAGAGGCTGGCGGAAAGGAGCCGGGCATGACCCGCGTTTACGCCAGCCACAAAGGGGATCGGTTCCGGATGGAATGCCGGGGCCATGCGGGATATGCGGAGAGCGGGAAAGACGTGGTGTGCGCCGCTGTCTCCGCCATCTGCCAGACATTATACCTTTGGTGCAGGAACACCGAGGGAGTAACGGTAGAGCATGAGACCGTGAAGCCCGGCGTGTTTCTGCTGACGGCGAGTGGGGCATGTGATGAGCCGTGGAAAGCGGCGGTACTGGGGCTGATAAGTCTGGAAGCGGGATATCCCGCACATGTCCAGGTGGATGTCCGGGAATTTGATTTGTGTTCCAAGCCGCAGACGCGGCAAGAATGATAAAGGAGCAGACACATGAAAAATCTTTTTGTCAAGGCGATGTACCTGTTTTTGTTTGACGGCGGCGCTTCCGGGGCGCCCGGCGGAGCAGGAGAGGGCGGAGCCGAGACGGGCGGAACCAATGGCGGGCCTGACGTCGCCCAGCAGGCCAAAACGGGCGAAGTAGTCTACGGAAAGCAGACTGCGGCTCCTGACGCCGGGGAGCAAGACCAACGCGCATCCTTCAAGGACTTAATCAACGGTGACTACAAGGCGGATTTTGACGCCGAGGTTCAGCGGATCGTAGGCGAACGGCTGAAAAAGGTTAAGGATCAGGGGCGGATCGTGGCGGATCAGGGCAAGGCCCTGAATGCCCAGCAGCCAATCCTTGACGCGCTGGCCCTCCGCTACGGGACGGATCCCGGCGACATTGAGGCACTACGGTCTGCGGTTGACCGGGACAACTCCCTGCTGGAACAGGCGGCTGAAAGCGCCGGTATGAGCGTAGACCAGTACCGGCAGTATCAGCAGATGCAGCGGGAGAACGCACGGCTGAGAGCGGCGCAGGAGGACTATTACGCCCGACAGCGCAGCCAGCAGCAAGTGCAGTCGTGGATGGAGCAGGCCGAGACCATGAAGCAGGATCCGCTTCTGGCGGATTTTGACTTGAAAACCGAGATTGACAGCAATCCGGATTTTCTGGCGCTGCTGCAAAGAGGCGTGAACGTGGAGCAGGCATACAAGGTTCTGCACATGAACGACTTTCTGAGCAAGGCGACGGCACAGGCTGAAAAAGCCGTAACCAACAATATCCGCGCCAGAGGGGCAAGACCCCCGGAGAACGGGGCCGCAACGAAAAGCGCCGTTGTTGTGAAGGATGATGTTTCCAAATTGACCCCGGCGGATCGGGCGGAGATCGCCAGACGGGCCGCCATGGGGGAAACCATCACTTTTAACTGACAACAAGGAGGCAACCCTATGAAAACTCTGTTTATGTTCCCTATGTTTGTGCAGATTTTCGCGGACATGAAGACCAACACCACCACGCAGACGGGCGACGGCAAGGATCTGTCTGCGGAAATGAAAACCTATTACTCCGACTACCTCATTGACCTTGCGGAGCCGGAGCTTGTGCACGACCAGTTCGGCCAGAAGCACCCTATCCCCAAGAACGGCGGCAAGACCATTGAGTTTCGCCAGTACGATCCCCTTCCCGAGATGACTACTGCCCTGACGGAAGGTGTGACCCCTGACGGCCAGAGCCTGAACGTGAAGAAGCTGGAAGCCACCGTGAAGCAGTACGGCGGGTATGTCACCCTGTCCGACCTGCTGATGCTGACCGCCATCGACAACAACCTTGTGCAGGCAACCAAGCTGATTGCCTCTCAGGCGGGCCGCACGCTGGACACCATCACCCGTGAAATCATCAACGCAGGAACCATCGCCCAGTATGCCGACGGTTCCGTGTCTGCCCGGGCAGATCTGGCAGGAGGCAGCGACACCGAAAGTCAGAACAACTATCTGACGGTGGACGCCATCAAGAAAGCTGTGCGGACGCTGGAAGCACAGGACGCCCCCAAGATCAACGGGTATTACGTTGGCATCATCCATCCCAACGTGAAGTATGACCTGATGAAGGATCCCGACTGGAAGACCCCCCATGAGTATGTGGACACCGCCAACGTCTACAAGAACGAAATCGGCGAGCTGTACGGTGTGCGGTTCGTCCAGTCCAGCAGGGCCAAGGTGTGGGCAAAGGCTGGCAAGAACTACAAGACCGGTACGGCTTCCGGCGGCGTGATTACGCCCAAAGCCAACGACCGGGACGTGTATTCCACCCTGATTCTGGCAGACGACGCCTACGGCATCACCGATATCTCCGGCGGCGGCCTGCAGCACATCGTCAAGCAGCTGGGCAGCGCCGGTTCCGGGGATCCTCTGGATCAGCGGGCCACCGTGGGCTGGAAGGCCACCAAGACGGCGGAAATCCTTGTCCAGCAGTACATGGTGCGGATTGAGACCACGGCCAGCGCCTGATAGGAGGGACATATGAGCGAAGTAAAAAAGGCAACTGACCCCAACGAGGAACTGGTAGAGTATACCGCACCTCTCATGGGGCGCACGGATTCCCGGGACATCATCGTGGGCGTCAACGGGGAAATCATCCGCATTATGCGGGGCGAGACCGTGAAGATCAAGCGGAAGTTCCTGCTGGTGCTGCAGAACGCGGAGAAGCAGGAAATGGAAGCCTATAAGGCGCAGATGGCTGCGCAGAAGGCCAGCGCCAAGGCTCTGGCGGACATGTGACCCAAGACGGGCAGACGGTTTACTGCCGTTTGCCCGTTTTTTCTATGGAGGGCGTATGAATCGCATTATTTCACTGTCCATTGAGGACATGTATATCAAATACGCCGGAGAGGCATTCGGGGCCACCGGTTCCCACAACGCCGTGACCCTGCGGATGACCTTTGGCCCTGTATGGGAGGGCACCGCAAAAACGGCATACTTCACGGACGCGCGGGGGAATACCTCTGTGGCTCTGATTCTGGGGCTGGACAAGCTGACCGAGGACGGGGCCTATGAGGTGGACGTGCCATCCGAAGCGCTGAAAATCGCCGGAGTGGCGACGGTGACCGTCAAGGGTGTGCTGGTGTCCGGGGAGACCACTACAAAGGCCATCACCACGGCGGCGGGACATTTCCGGGTGCTGGATTCCGAGCTGCCGGAAAGCGCCGGGAACGCTGGGATCATCACCGCCAGCGATAAGGAGCAGCTGCAGGCGGAGATTGCCGGGATGGAAACCATCTTCACCACGAACCGCGAGGCGGCGGAAACGGCGGCGGCTGGCGCTAAAACCAGCGAAACTAACGCCAAAGCCAGTGAGACGGCGGCAGCGGCTTCCGCGTCCTCTGCGGCGAAATCCGAGACAGCTGCGTCAGAGAGTGCGGCGACGGCGACCGCCAAGGCCAGCGCAGCCAGTGAGAGTGCGTCCAAAGCGGCGGCGTCTCAGGCGGCGGCCAAGTCCAGCGAAGATGCGGCCAAAGCCAGCGAGACAGCGGCAAAGGCAGCACAGTCTGGGGCGGAAGATGCGGAGGACAGCGCCAAAAGCAGCGCGGCAAGCGCGGCAGAGAACGCCCAGACCGCACAAGGCGCCGCCAGCACGGCCACCGGGGCGGCAAGTTCTGCCGGGGAAGCGGCGGCAGCGGCGTTCGGTTCCGCATCTCAGGCGCAGGCCAGTGCGGCAGCGGCGGCAGAGAGCGCGGCCAGTGTGGACGGCATCAGCAAAACCGCCGAAAGCTGGGCGGTAGGCGGCACCGGAACCCGTGAGGGGGAGGACACCAACAACGCCAAATACTGGGCACAGCAGGCGGAGGCCACCGTAGGCGGCGACTTTGCCACAAAAAACGAGGCACAGGGGTATGTAACGACCCACAATCAGAGTTCCACCGCCCACAGCGACATCCGGGAGGCGCTGAATGGGAAAGAAGCATCCGGTACCGCATCGGCGGCAGTTTCCACCCACAACGAGGATTCTTCTGCCCATGCGGACATCCGCAATGCACTGGCTGGCAAAGAAGAAGCGGGGGCGGTGGCAGCGGTACAAAGCAACCTGACGGCCCACGCCGGGAACACCACCGTGCACGTCACATCTGCGGAGCGGACGGCATGGAACGCCAAGGCGGCGGGGAAGCACGCCAGCCAGCACGGGGCCAGCGGCAGCGATCCCCTCACCCCGGACGCTATCGGAGCCATCGCGTCCACGGCCAAGGGCACGGCAGGGGGCGTGGCGTCTCTGGACGATTCCGGCAAGGTGCCTGCCGCCCAGCTGCCGGAGATCTCTTCCGTGAAGACCTACACGGCGACCATCGGCACCACATGGACGGAGGACAGCGACACGGGGGTAAAGACCCAGACGGTGGCGATTGCGGGGGTGACGGCCAGCCAGACGGCCAAGGTAGACCACGCCTATACCGGCAGCGGCACCAGCGACGACTACGCCGCCTTTGTGGAGGCGGAAAACCAGTACCTGACGTACATCACCAACGGCTACGCCGAGACGGTGGAGGAGGGCATCAAGTTCACCATCTTCGGGGACGCCAACACGGTGTCCATTCCCATCGTGGTGGAGGTGAGCTGATGGGCTTTGCAATCGTGGCCGGGGGCAACCCCGGCATGGCGGTGCCGACGAAGCCCCCGATCGACTTCGCGAGTGCGACGTGGGCGGAGGTCATCGAAGCCTGTCAAAATAATGAGGTTCCGGAAACATGGGTGGTGGGAAGCCAAAAGAACATGGACATCAATGGCACAAGTTATCCCATTGACATCATCGGCAAGAACCACGACACCTACTCAGACGGTTCCGGCACGGCTCCGCTGACATTTCAGATGCACGACTGCTACGCAACGACCTACTCCATGAACTCTCAAAGTACCAACAAAGGCGGCTGGACGAGCTGCGCCATGCGAAGCACACACCTGCCTGCTATTCTGGCGCTGATGCCGACGGAGGTACAGAACGGCATCCGGGAGGTAAACAAGCTGACCTCGGCGGGCAGCCAGAGCACCACGATCAGCACCACAGCGGACAAGCTGTTCCTGCTGAGCGAGATCGAGATTTTCGGCAGCGTCAGCTATTCCGAGAGCGGTGAGGGCATGCAGTACGACTACTATAAGGCGGGCAACAGCAAGGTGAAGACCCGAAACGGCAGCGCGGACGGCTGGTGGGAGCGCTCTCCGCGTGGTACCCATTCCTCATATTACTGTTATGTCGGCAGCAACGGGGACTATGCCAGCAATGGGGCTACCGTAAAGCATGGCGTGGCATTTGCATTCTGCTTTTAAGGGGGGCGGCGTGATGGGACATGTTTTGTTTCTTCGCAAGGGCAGCGTACACACCGCCCCGGGGAAGGGACTGCCCGCCGGGTATACGAAATTGCAGTATATCCAGAGCTCCGGGACGCAGTATGTGGACACGGGGTTCAAGCCGAAAAATACCACCAAGGTTACTGCGGATTTTCAGGTGACAACCCAGCCCGCAAGCCATCTGATTATTTTCGGTTCCCGCACAAGCTACAGCTCCGCCGACCAGTTCGTTTTGGGTTTCACCGGGCATAAATCCCCGGCGGTCTGGCGGTCGGACTTCGGCAGCAAGCAAACGGATTTCCCGTCAACCGTTGGGTGGGTGACAAGGTATACGGCTGTCTTTGACAGCTCCGCCTGCACGCTGAATACGGACAGCGTGAACAACACAAATTCCGCTTTCACGTCCACGCACAACCTGTTTCTTTTCGGAAATAACGACAACGAGACTGCTGCCGGGTACATTTCGGCAAAGCTGTATGCCTGCCAGATTTACGACGACGGAACCCTCATCCGGGATTTCCAACCGTGTATTGACGCCAGCGGGAATGTTGGCCTGTATGATTTTGTGGGCAAGCAGTTCTATGGTAATGCCGGAACGGGTGCATTTACAGGAAGCGAGGTGGTCTGATGGGCAAGGTGATTATGAGCGGCGTCGTGCCGCTGCTGACGGAGCCAGTGCACGGCATTGCCGCATCTACCCTGTCCGTGGGCTCTACGGTGAAACTGATGGAATCCGGATCCGCCGTAGAGTATCTGGTGGTGAATCAGGGGAAGCCGGGCGGCAGTTCGCTGTATGACGATTCCTGTGACGGGACGTGGATTCTGCGGAAGGCTATTCACAGCAGCAGGGCGTGGAACTCTTCCGACACCAACACATACGCCAGCAGCGCAATCAACACATGGCTGAACGGAGACTTTTTCAACACGCTGGGGAGCGTGGAACGGGCGACCGTGAAACAGGTAAAAATCCCGTATTGTGTCGGCGGCGGAAGTTCTACCGTCAACAGCGGAGCAAACGGACTAAGCGTGAAAGTGTTTCCGTTGGGGGCCTATGAAACGGGATGGACGACCGGGGACAATTCCGACATTCCAGTAGATGGAGCTTGCACACTTTATTTTGCTGGGGCAGCTAATAGCCAACGAGTTGCGAATCTGAATGGGAGCGCCTCTTTTTGGTGGCTGCGTTCTGCAAATACCAATCGCTCCGGAAGCGTTTGGTTTATTACAGCAAAAGGCGGACTTGGCTATGGCAACGCATCCAGCTCCTACGGGGTTCGCCCAGCCTTGATCCTGCCCAAGACGGCACTATTCGACGAAACCACCATGATTTTGAAAGGAGTGGCCTGATGTACCAGATTACGACCCCGCAAGGGGAAACCTACCTGACGGAACAGGTGAACTACATCCGGGTACACACATCCGGCGTGTACCTGCTGACGGACGTGAACCACGCGGAGGGCGTGGCCTACCGGGGGACGCCGTACCTCTTTGCAGACGGGGCCGTGGTCTGCGAGGTTGACGCCGGGGAGATGGTGCGGAGCAGCAACGAAGCCGTAGGCGTGGCCTTTGTGACGCTGGCAGAGGCCGGGAGCATTGACCCGGTGACCGCCGGGGAGCACACGGAGCTGTTTGCCCCGTGGACATACCCGGTGAACTACAAGGTTGGCAATATCCGGGAACGGAACGGCAAGCTGTACAAGTGCCTGCAAGACCACACGTCGCAGGAGACGTGGACGCCGGAGGACAGCCCGTCTCTCTGGGTGGGGATTTCCGACCCTGCCGAAGAGTGGCCGGAGTGGAGCCAGCCGGTGGGCAGCACGGACGCCTACGCCAAGGGGGCGCAGGTGAGCCACAGCGGGAAGCACTGGACGAGCGACGTGGACGGCAACGTGTGGGAACCCGGCGTGTACGGCTGGACGGAGGCAAGCGAATAACCCTTA